>Ga0208971_1001723_pt1 | contig 12517 bp, 21 predicted proteins | sample AOAMet1_18_M0_10_2_FD_188229 | JGI IMG/M metagenome (GOLD analysis project Ga0208971, IMG submission 188229) | Ammonia-oxidizing marine microbial communities from Monterey Bay, California, USA - CAN11_18_M0_10 (SPAdes) | ecosystem: Environmental > Aquatic > Marine > Intertidal zone | place... | reverse complement strand
GTGTGATAGACCCAGCTGCAATTTGACATTTTTGCCTTCCATGGCAGCACGATAACCAACACCGTTGATTTCAAGTTCTTTCTTGAAACCAGTGGTTACGCCGGTGGTCAAGTTGGCCACCATTGTACGGGTCATGCCCCATTGTTGACGTGCGCGCTTAGAAGAGCCGCGAGGTTTTACAACAACGCCGTTTTCTTCCAACGTGATTGTCACGTCATCCGTAGCCTGAAAGCTGCGGGTACCCTTTGGGCCCTTAACTTCCACGGTCTGACCAGAAACTGTCGCACTGACACCTTCGGGCAAAAGGACCGGTTTTTTCCCAATACGAGACATACCAGACCCCCTAGAATACGGTGCAGAGCACTTCGCCGCCAACGTTGGCATTGCGTGCTTTTGCATCAGACATAACACCGCGAGGTGTTGAGACAATCGACACACCCAAGCCCTGACGGACTGCTGGGATGCCTTGAGCGCCCATGTAAACGCGACGGCCAGGTTTAGAAACCCGCTTAAGTTCGCGAATGACGGGGACACCGTCGTAATATTTCAGGCTGATTTCCATCGCAGGATGGCCATCTTTACCTGTCGTGCTTTCATAGCCGCGGATGTAGCCTTCGTCAGCCAAAACATCCAAAACCCAGCCACGCAATTTAGACGCTGGTGTTTCCACCACTGACTTGCCGCGCATTTGAGCGTTACGGATACGGGTGAGCATATCGCCGATAGGATCGTTCATATCGTTCTCTCCCTTACCAGCTTGATTTCACAAGACCGGGGATTTGGCCTACAGAGCCAAGTTCCCGCAGCATGATCCGAGATACGCCCAGCTTACGGTAATAAGCGTGAGGACGACCGGTCAACTGACAGCGGTTGTGTAAACGTGTAGCCGAGCTGTTGCGCGGCAGTTTAGCCAATTTAAGACGCGCTTTAAAACGCTCTTCCATTGGCTTTGATTGGTCGGCAGCGATCTCTTTCAACGCAGCGCGCTTAGCAGCATATTGAGCCACAAGCTTTGCACGTTTCTTTTCACGCTCTACCATTGCTTTTTTAGCCATTTTAAAATTCTCCCCGCGATCAGCTGTTGAAGGGCATGTTGAATAGCTTCAACAGCGCTTTCGCTTCTGCGTCCGTAGATGCAGTGGTACAAATTACGATATCCATGCCCAAAACGTCGACAACTTTATCAAAGTCGATTTCTGGGAAGATGAGATGCTCTTTCAAGCCCATGGCATAGTTGCCGCGGCCGTCAAAAGATTTACCAGATATGCCGCGGAAATCGCGGATACGAGGCATCGCAATGGTGATCAGACGATCTAGGAATTCGTACATACGGTCAGAGCGCAAGGTTACTTTCGTACCCAATGGCATATCTTCACGTACGCGGAAACCAGCGATAGAAGCCTTGGCTTTAGTGATAAGCGCCTGTTGACCCGCAATCAATGTAAGCGCTTCTTGAGCAGCTTTCACTTTTTTCGTGTCTTTGGTTGCTTCACCAACACCAATGTTCAAAACGACTTTGTCCAAACGAGGGATCATCATGTCGTTCTTATAGTTGAACTCTTCTTTCATCGCAGGACGGATAGTCTCACGATAAACAGTCTTCAGACGGGGTGTGTAAGTTGCATTGTCCAACATTATACGGCCTCCCCTGTTGATTTGGCATAACGAACCTTAACGCCGTCTTCCATGCGGAAGCCTACGCGGGTTGCTTTACCGTTGCTGTCTACCAACGCCAGGTTGCTCAATTGGATTGGCATCGCTTTTGGAACGCGGCCACCTTGATCATTCTGGGATTGACGAACGTGACGAATGGCGATGTTTACACCTTCGATTACGGCTTTGCCAGTGGATGGCGATACAGACGAAATCTCGCCCTGCTTGCCTTTGTCCTTACCGGTCAAAACGACGACCTTGTCGCCTTTTTTCAACTTAGCAGCCATCTTACAGCACCTCCGGCGCGAGTGAGACGATCTTCATGAAGTTCTTAGCGCGTAGTTCACGAACAACTGGCCCAAAGATACGTGTGCCCAAAGGCTCACCGGCTGTGTTGAGAATTACTGCAGCATTCCGATCAAAACGGATTGCTGTACCGTCTGCACGACGGACTTCTTTAGCGGTACGTACGACGACGGCCTTACGGACGTCACCTTTCTTTACGCGACCACGTGGAATGGCTTCTTTAACCGAAACGACAATAACGTCGCCTACGGAAGCGTACTTACGCTTAGAACCACCCAAAACCTTGATGCACTGAACACGGCGAGCGCCGCTGTTGTCAGCTACATCCAGATTTGTTTGCATCTGGATCATTTGGTTTCTCCGGACCTGTGGGGGCCAATCTCGGCATTTCCCCAGGGTTTCACTAAACTAGTTAGTCAGCACCTCATTAAGAGGTGATAACTTCCCAGCGTTTCGTCTTCGAACGAGGTGCACATTCCTGGATACGGACTGAGTCACCAACATTGAAAGCATTGTTTTCATCGTGGGCCCGATATTTTTTGGACTTACGGATGGTTTTCTTAAGAACAGGGTGTGTAAAGCTACGGCCAACTGAAACAGTTACAGTTTGCGCGTTTGCATTGCTGGTCACGGTGCCAGATAGAATACGTTTGGGCATCTTTCAGGCTCCTATTCTGATGTTGCAGCGGCTGCTGCTTTTTCTGCGAGGATCGTTTTAACACGAGCGGCATCGCGACGTACTGTTTTCATACGTGCAGTGTTTTCCAATTGGCTTGTGGCCGCTTGGAAACGCAAGTTAAACGATTCTTTCTTTAGATCTGCCAGTTGCTCGCGCAGCTGATCGGGCGACTTGTCGCGTAGTTCTTGGGCGCTCATGCGCTTTTCCTTTCAACATCACCAGACGGCCCCTTAAAGGTCACCGCGAATCTGGTGGAGTTAGTAATGAAATGGTCGTTTATCCCCCCTTCCCTCACATAGCAACCCCCTATAGAGATGGCCGCAATAAATGAAGGAAATAAGGCCTCGACGCCAATGAGCCTGTTCCTATACGTTAGCCCTTGAACACACAATCCAAAGAAATGTCGGAACATGCCCCAAATAGATTCTCTTTTCGTGACCCGCCTTTATCGGGCCAAACTATCTGAACATGGAAAGAGCATTGATCCACAGGAGTTGAACGCTTCTTGTTTGGGCATTGCTGATGATGACCAGGCAGGTCAAAACTGGTGCGAGGAAAATGAATTCCCTGGGTACACAAGCTACGCCTCTCTTACCGACCTGCCTTGGCGTTCGCCAATTTTCGCGGATCTTGTTGCCTCATTGGACAAACATGTCGCAGCATTTGCAAAGGATTGCGCATTCGACCTTGGTGACAAGAAACTTCAACTCGAAGACATCTGGATCAACATCCTGCCCCAAGGCGGTATCCACACCGCGCACATCCACCCGCATTCGGTCGTTTCTGGAACAACCTATGTTGCAATGCCGACAGGCACGAGTGCGATCAAATTTGAAGATCCGCGCCTGCAAATGATGATGGCCGCACCGACACGCCTGAAAGACGCAAAACCCGAACTGCGCAATTTCATTTATGCCAAACCAGATGTTGGTGATGTTTTATTGTGGGAGAGTTGGTTGCGCCATGAGGTGCCGATGAACATGGCCGAAGAAGAACGAATTTCCGTAAGCTTTAATTACGGCTGGTCATAACACAACCAGCCGCAATTGTTTGTATCGGATTATGGCTGCATTGTCAGAGTGAATACGCCGTCTGCCTTGGATGTATCGATCAAACGGAATGATTCACGATCATAACCACGACCTTTACAGTCTTTGTCGCCAAGAATGGTGTACTCGGTCGGTGTTGTGCAGAAATAGTAAGCCTCGCCATCAAAATCGCCACCATTAACCTCGGCGCGATAGTAATAGGTATCTTTCAATTCCCCGCGAATAACCATTGAACATTTGCCAGGTTCCATCACCCACCAGCCTTCGGATGTCCACGCTTCGTCGCCTTCATAGCCGATGGAAACGCTTTGGCTGTCTTTGGTTTCGTTGCAAAATCTCAATCCTTCGTCTTTTGCTGCCGATGTCGTGTTGGCAGACGTCAAAGTAAGAGTGTAATTTTTGGTACCTTCACCAACATCAAATGGCTGAAAACTTTCGCGATCATATCCGCGGTCTTTGCAATTTGTGTCCCCGACAATGGTATAGGCCGCTGTGTCGGTACAGAAATAATAACTACCACCCTCAAACGGGCCGCCATTTATTTCAGCGCGATAATAATAGGTTTGCTGATTTAGATCACCACCAATTGGTGTCGCACATTTGCTTGGCTCGATGAGCCACCACCCTTCGGAAGTCCAACCACCATCGCCCTTATAGCCGATGGAAATTCCCTGAACATCACCAGTAGTATTGCAAATTTCCAACCCCGCGTTCGCCTCAGTCGTTGATTGGAAAACAAAGAAAGACGCCACGATCGCCGAGGTTAAAACCTGTACTTTTCGCACTGTAATTGAATTTGCGGTTGATTTAAGAAACTGGCTACATGATGCCATGGTCATTTTGATGCTATTATAGTTTTTGTCGTTCATTACAAAGCCACCCTAGTAAAGATCGGGCACAATTTCCGATCCAAAAAATTCGACAACCTTTCAATATCTACAAACAACGATAACGAACTGAATTGCCATCTCAATTATTCCACGACCCAAAAATCAATGGACGTTGCGCATGAGTATAGGGCCGTTTTGACCGTTTGATCAAGTTTGAGGTAGACTTTATGGGAAGATTTTTGAACCTAGTTCAGATTTTGAGTGTTTTTCTGTTAATCGATAACGCGATGATTGAACTCTCAATTCAACTTTCTTAAGCTACGTTCATTCAAAAACTAATGGAAATTAAAAGGGAAATATTACTCGGGTTACTTCTTCTTATTGGGGTAGTTTACTTTGTGATTGGGTCGCCAGATAAGAAAAGGCCCCCCAGTCAATCCCGTGTACCACCTAAAAAAAGTGTAACAAAGTCCGCTAAATCCAAGAACTATCCGATTAAGGAAACGGTTCATCACAATCCACCGCCTCTAATTCCCTTATCAAAGACTCTAAAAGGCAAAGCCTACGTTATTGATGGAGACACAATTATCGTTTCCAAAACTAAAATCAGATTGGCGGGAATTGATGCGCCTGAATTAGATCAACCATGGGGGCAAAAATCCAAATGGGAAATGGTAAAAATCTGCAAAGGTCATGTTCTTGACATCAAGCTTACCGGAGAAACTACTTATGATCGATTGGTCGGCTATTGTTATTTGCCAGATGGTCGCGACATCGGTGCAGAGATAGTTAAGGCCGGATTGGCACTGGATGGCGGTTATTATTCCAAGGGAAAATATAGGCACTTGGAACCACATGGAATTCGCCGAAAGCTAAAACCCTTTGGGAACCGCCATAGATAAGTAAAGGCCTCCACCAATTTCTTGGCGGAGGCCTTTTATTTCTTGCGGAAGCGGCCCGCAGGTTTTCTTTGAAAACCCGCTACACCGCGCCAGTTGATCTAACGATCAACCTTACCAGTCTTCGCGAACCACTGTGCGTGTTTTCACAGGCAACTTCATTGCTGCAAGGCGAAGTGCCTCACGTGCAACTGATTCATCAACGCCGTCGATTTCAAACATGATACGGCCAGGTTTAACCTTGGCTGTCCACCGATCAACAGAACCTTTACCTTTACCCATACGAACTTCGATAGGTTTTGCAGTAACAGGTACGTCTGGAAAAATACGGATCCAAACACGGCCTTGACGTTTCATGTGACGTGTCATCGCGCGGCGAGCCGCCTCGATTTGACGCGCTGTGATACGCTCAGGTTGAGTTGCTTTAAGACCGTAGGTGCCAAAGTTCAGGTCAGACCCGCCCTTTGCTTCACCGTGGATACGGCCTTTGAACATCTTACGGAATTTTGTACGCTTTGGTTGTAGCATTTTTCATTCCTTCCTAGCGACGGCCGCCAGCGCCGCGGGGCGCAGGACCATCCTGGATTTCTTGTTGGCGACGATCACGTGCGGCAGGATCATGTTCCATGATCTCACCTTTGAAGATCCAAACTTTGATACCAATGATACCATAAGCAGTTAGGGCTTCTTTGTGTGAATAGTCGATGTCAGCACGCAATGTGTGCAAAGGCACGCGGCCTTCACGATACCATTCAGTACGGGCAATTTCAGCACCGCCCAAACGACCAGCTACGTTCACCCGGATACCCAAGGCGCCCATACGCATAGCGTTTTGAACTGCACGTTTCATTGCACGACGGAAGGATACACGACGTTCCAACTGTTGAGCGATGTTTTCAGCAACGAGTGGCGCATCCATTTCTGGCTTGCGAACTTCAACGATGTTGAGGTGCAATTCAGAGTCGGTCATGTCAGCAAGCTTCTTGCGCAAACCTTCGATGTCGGCGCCTTTTTTGCCGATGATCACACCAGGACGGGCTGTGTGGATTGTGACGCGGCACTTTTTGTGCGGACGCTCAATGATCACACGGCTAATGCCGGCTTGTTTACACTCTTCGCCGATAAATTTACGCATTGCCAAATCTTCCAACAACAATGTGCTGAAATCTTTGCTGTCTGCATACCAGCGGCTGTCCCAAGTACGGTTGACTTGAAGACGCATGCCAATCGGATTTACTTTATTACCCATTATGCTTGCTCCTCTACCTGGCGTACGACAATCGTCAGCTCAGAAAACGGCTTTAAGATTTTGCCGAAACGGCCACGTGCCCGAGGACGACCACGTTTCAAAGTCATGTTTTTACCAACATAAGCTTCTGCAACGATCAACTCGTCCACATCTAGGTTGTGGTTGTTTTCTGCATTGGCGATGGCGGACTGAAGACATTTCTTCACGTCACCAGCGATACGCTTCTTAGAGAATGTCAAATCAGTCAAAGCTGCTTCAACTTTCTTACCGCGAACCATTTGCGCAACAAGGTTAAGTTTCTGACCAGAAGTACGAAGCATTTTGGTTTTTGCCATTGCTTCATTATCTGCGACGCGGCGGGGATTGTTTGCTTTACCCATGACTTATTTCCGCTTCGCTTTTTTGTCGGCAGCATGACCGTGATACGTACGGGTCGGGCTATATTCACCGAATTTCTGACCGATCATATCTTCAGTAACGTTTACTGGGATATGTTTTCTACCGTTGTAGACACCGAATGTCAGACCAACGAATTGAGGAAGAATAGTCGAACGACGAGACCAGATCTTGATCACGTCATTACGAGAAGACTCCTGAGCTTTCTCTGCCTTCTTGAGGACGTACGCGTCGACAAAAGGACCTTTCCATACAGAACGTGCCATTATTAGCGGCCCTTCTTCTTAGCGTGACGGCTGCGAATAATCAGCTTTTGTGACGCTTTGTTCTTGTTACGAGTGCGAGCACCTTTGGTCGGCTTGCCCCATGGTGTCACTGGATGACGACCACCTGACGTACGACCCTCACCACCACCATGCGGGTGATCTACAGGGTTCATAACCACACCACGAACCGACGGACGAATGCCCTTATGACGGTTACGACCAGCTTTACCAAAGTTTTGGTTGCTGTTGTCTGGGTTGGATACGGCACCTACTGTGGCCATACATTCTTGACGCACCAAACGAAGTTCGCCTGATGACAAACGGATCTGCGCATAGCCACCGTCACGACCAACAAACTGGGCATAAGTACCAGCAGCACGAGCGATTTGACCGCCTTTGCCAGGCTTAAGCTCGATGTTGTGAACGATTGTACCAATTGGCAGACCAGAGAATGGCATCGCATTACCTGGTTTAATGTCAGCTTTAGCAGCAGAAATAATCTTGTCGCCAATAGCCAAACGCTGTGGTGCAATTACGTAGGCCTGTTCGCCATCTTCGTATTTGACCAAAGCGATGAATGCGGTCCGGTTAGGATCGTATTCGATACGTTCTACTGTGGCGGCAACATCCATTTTGTTGCGCTTGAAATCCACGATACGGTAAAGGCGCTTTGCACCCCCACCCTTACGACGCATTGTGATCCGTCCGGTATTGTTCCGGCCGCCGTTTTTAGTCAAACCCTGAGTAAGAGATTTGACTGGGCGTCCTTTCCAAAGCTCGGAACGGTCAATCAGAACCAACCCACGTTGGCCTGGCGTCGTCGGTTTATACGACTTTAGAGCCATGCTTTCTGTCTTCCGTTTCATGCTCAGCCTTGAATATTTCAAGGTCTGAAAGTGTGCGCGGCCCCGTAGGTCCGCTATTTTATGTGGCCCCTTATGCGTTTTTGAAAACGCCCTAGGTCCACGGTGTAAGGGCCAGATGGCCCAATATTCCAAACAGCATTCGGCCCCAGAACGAATCTGAGGCCGAATGATTGGCTGGAACTATCAGGGTTGGGGGGGCGTGTCTATAGGAATGCTCAGTTTTTAGGGCACTTTGACCGTGAACAAATCACTATCGTATGGGGCACCAGGAATCAAGAAATGGCACACCCATTGATGTTTGGCTGGACGCTGGTTCGGGAATGCGTATAGATCAATAGAAACAGGCACAAAGGACCCTATGAAATGATTGAACGTATCGACGTAAGCGCACGCTCTTCTAAAATCGTGAAACACAATGGCGTGGCCTATTTGACGGGCCAAGTGGCCGAGGGTGACACAATCCAAGATCAAGTAACCACCTGCCTTGAAAAGATCGACGCTTTACTTATTCAAGCCGGATCATCACGCGAAAAAATGCTGCGTGTTACCATCTGGTTGGCCGACATGAGCGACTTTGCGGGGCTGAACGAAGTCTGGAACGCATGGGTTCCCACAGGCCACGCCCCAACCCGCGCATGCGGCGAAGCAAAACTGGCGCGCGCAGAATTGAAAGTGGAATTCATCGTCGAAGCGGCTTACGATTGATCTAATTCATTGATCAAGGCGGCGCGACCAATGATTTTTATCGAAAACGCGCCGCTGTAATAAATTCACCAAATGCCTCACACCACACAAGAACGGTTGTATAGGCAGCAAGGTCAACATTAGTTGGCAGATCAACAATAAAGCCATCGAATGTTTTGATCGATCCAATATTTAGGCTGCTGTCCTTCACTACTTCAAACGATGCTTCGTCTTCGACAAATTCTGGAACAAGATACAGCATGTAGTCGGGACCCGGCGCGAGGTCACCTATGTGAACAACTTGGCTTGGCGTAATGCTCACCATTCCTTGTCCCCAATGCAAAAAATCACTGCCCTTCAGTTCTCTGGTAAATTCGCCGGAAAACATAGTTCCCTCTAAAGAGGCTTCTAATGTCGCTTTGTCTGGGGCCGATGGGGCTGTGAGTATCGGAAGGAAATAGACACCAAGTGCGAACCCAATGGCCAGCATTATTGTGTGTGTCCCAAGTAATATAATTTTGCGCATGAAATGAACGTAAGCGATCGAGCTCAGAAAGCCAAACAAAGAAAAACCCCGGCCACTTTCGCGACCGGGGTTTTGAATTTTAATTGTAAAACGCTACTTAAAGACCAGTAGAAACGTCTATTGTGTTGCCTTCTTCAAGCGTCACATAGGCTTTCTTTACGTCTTTACGTTTGCCCGGCATGCCGCGGAAACGTTTTGTTTTACCTTTAGTGATCAGGGTGTTTACGGCCTTAACCTTAACACCGAACAAAGTTTCCACAGCTTCTTTGATCTGTGGCTTGTTGCTGTCGATCGCTACTTCGAAAACGACAGCGCCGGCTTCAGAAGCCATTGTTGCTTTCTCAGTGATGATCGGCTTGCGGATCACATCATATAGTACGGCTTTGTCGCTCATGATAGACGAGCCTCCAATGCTTCTAGACCAGCTTTTGTCACAACAAGAGTGTCGCGCTTCAAGATGTCATATACGTTTGCACCCATGGATGGCAGTACGTCCAGACCGTCGATGTTAGCAGAAGCTTGCGCAAAGTTTGCGTTTACTTCGGCACCGTCGATGACCAAGGCGCGTTTCCAACCAAGTTCTTTCACCATTTTGGCTAGAACACCGGTTTTGCCGTCGGCAACAACTGCTTCGTCCAATACAACCAATTGGCCAGCGCCTGCTTTAGCAGACAACGCATGACGCAAACCCAAAGCACGAAACTTTTTGTTCAGATCATGTGCGTGGCTACGAGGTGTTGGGCCTTTGTAGACACCACCACCACGGAAGATAGGCGCAGAACGTGCACCGTGACGTGCGCCGCCGGTACCTTTCTGACGATAAATCTTCTTGGTAGAATATTTAACTTCCGAGCGAGTCTTCACTTTGTGTGTACCAGCTTGGCGTTTTGCCAATTGGTAACGCACAACGCGGTGCAGAATGTCTGCACGAGCTTCTAGACCGAATAGGTCCTCAGCAAGATCCACAGAACCGGCTTTTTTGCCGTCCAGTTTAATCACGTCGAGTTTCATGAGGCACTCCCTTCTTCGGAGGCTGCTGCATCGTCAGCACCTTTGGCTTCTACAGCCGCAGAACGCAGACCAGCTGGCAGTTTCACATTTTCAGGCGTAGGCTTTTTAGCCGCGTCCTTGATTGTGACCCAACCACCTTTGGAACCAGGAACGGCGCCTTTGATCATGATAAGACCACGATCGGTGTCTGTGCTAACAACTTGCAAGTTTTGCGTCGTTACACGGGCAGCACCCATGTGACCGGCCATTTTCTTGCCTTTGAAAACTTTACCAGGATCTTGACACTGTCCAGTAGAGCCGTGTGAACGGTGAGAGATAGAAACACCGTGCGTGGCACGAAGACCACCAAAGTTGTGACGCTTCATCGCACCGGCAAAACCTTTACCGATAGACGTGCCTGACACATCCACGATTTGACCTTCAAAATAGTGATCAGCAGTGATTTCTTCACCAACATTGATCATATTTTCAGGGGCAACGCGGAATTCAGCCACTTTGCGTTTTGGTTCAACCTTTGCAGCAGCAAAGTGACCGCGCATCGCTTGCGATGTGCGTTTTGCTTTGGCCAGACCAGTACCCAACTGAACAGCGGTATAACCGTCACGCTCAGCAGTACGTTGTGACACAACCTGCAGGTTGTCCAATTGAAGAACAGTGACAGGAACCTGACGACCGTCTTCCATGAAAAGCCGGGTCATGCCGACTTTTTTTGCTATTACACCAGAGCGCATCTGTTCTGCCCTCCTTAAACTTTGATCTCGACGTCAACGCCGGCAGCCAAGTCGAGCTTCATCAGCGCGTCTACGGTTTGTGGTGTTGGGTCGATGATGTCGAGCAGACGCTTGTGCGTACGGATCTCGAACTGATCGCGGGATTTTTTGTCGACGTGTGGACCACGAAGAACGGTGAATTTTTCAATCTTGTTCGGCAGTGGGATCGGGCCACGCACGTGCGCGCCTGTCCGTTTAGCAGTGTTGACGATCTCTTGTGTGCTGGCATCCAGTACACGATAGTCAAATGCTTTCAGCCGAATGCGAATGTTTTGGCTTTGCATTTTTGAGCCTTTCGCGGCGTTAGGATTGAGAGGAGGAGCAGAGGTTATTCCCTGCCCCTCATCGAACCCGAAGTTCAGATATTAGGTATTATTCGTTGATTTTAGAAACAACGCCGGCGCCAACAGTACGGCCACCTTCGCGGATCGCGAAGCGTAGACCTTGTTCCATCGCGATTGGTGCGATTAGTTCAACGTCGAACTTCAGGTTGTCACCTGGCATAACCATTTCAGTGCCTTCTGGCAGCTGAACAGTACCGGTAACGTCTGTTGTACGGAAGTAGAACTGTGGACGGTAGTTAGCGAAGAATGGTGTGTGACGGCCACCCTCGTCTTTAGTCAGAATATATGCTTCTGCTTCAAACTTAGTGTGAGGCATAACAGAACCTGGCTTACAAAGGATCTGACCACGCTCAACGCCATCACGGTCGATGCCGCGAAGCAAGATGCCAACGTCGTCGCCAGCTTCACCTGAGTCAAGCAATTTGCGGAACATTTCAACACCAGTACAAGTGGTTTTCTTCGTGTCGTTGATACCAACGATTTCAATTTCTTCACCAACTTTAACAATGCCACGCTCGATACGGCCAGTTACAACTGTACCACGACCGGAAATTGAGAATACATCCTCGATTGGCAACAAGAACGGCTGGTCAACAGCACGTGCAGGTGTTGGGATATAGTCGTCAACAGCAGCCATCAATTCAACGATTGAGTCTTTACCGATGTTGTCGTCACGCTCTTCCATAGCAGCCAAAGCTGAACCACGGATGATTGGGATGTCGTCGCCTGGGTATTCGTAAGAAGACAACAACTCACGGATTTCCATTTCAACCAATTCCAACAACTCTTCGTCGTCTACTTGGTCAACTTTGTTCATGTAAACAACCATGAATGGGATACCAACTTGGCGACCCAACAAGATGTGCTCACGTGTTTGTGGCATAGGGCCGTCAGCTGCGTTAACAACCAAGATAGCGCCATCCATTTGAGCCGCACCAGTGATCATGTTTTTCACATAGTCAGCGTGGCCTGGGCAATCAACGTGTGCG
>Ga0208971_1001711_pt1 | contig 12584 bp, 10 predicted proteins | sample AOAMet1_18_M0_10_2_FD_188229 | JGI IMG/M metagenome (GOLD analysis project Ga0208971, IMG submission 188229) | Ammonia-oxidizing marine microbial communities from Monterey Bay, California, USA - CAN11_18_M0_10 (SPAdes) | ecosystem: Environmental > Aquatic > Marine > Intertidal zone | place... | reverse complement strand
GACGATTGGACTAATTTAGGGTCTCATACTCAGGAGACTCCAGTTTCAGGATGTACAAACCCATTAGCTCTTAATTACAACGCTGAGGCAACTTTAGATGATGGATCGTGTCAGTTTGATTCATCAATTGTATTTGGTTGTACAGATTCTTTAGCAATCAATTACAATGCAGAAGCAACCAATGAAGACGCTTCTTGTGAATATGAAGTTGTTGTAACTGAAGTTACTATTTCACAGATTCAAGGTACTTCAGATGTGTCACCTTATGTTGATCAAACTGTAGTTACTTCTGGTGTTGTAACTGCTGTAGCTCCTGCAGGTTACTTTTTGCAAGAAACTTCTGCTGCTTGGTCTGGTGTATACGTTTACGACAGCGAAAATGTTCCAGAATTAGGAAGTATGGTTTCTCTTCAAGCCGATGTTGTAGAGTATTATGATATGACTGAATTAAAGAATGTAAGTAATTTTACGGTACTGGATATTTCACCCGTAATTACACCCCTTACGGATTTAAGTGCTCCTATATCAGAAAGTCTTGAAGGTTGTTTGATTACGCTTTCAGGTGTTTGTTCTATAGCCTCAAATGACTATGGTGAAGCTACTTTTGCAAACGTATCTTTAGATGGCCAAACATTTATTGTAAATGATTTAATTTACAACCACGAATTTGTTGAAAGTGAATCGTACCAGATTACGGGTGTAGTTGAATACAGTTTCAATGAATTTAAATTATGTCCTAGAGATGCTTCAGATGTTTCAATGCTGGTTTCTGTTGACGAAATTACTGCAGTAAATACCAAGGTATTTGTAAATGCGTCAGTATTAAACATTTTATCTGAAATAGACGGTATACAAAACTTTGAAGTGTTTTCAATTAGCGGTCAACGTGTATTGTTCGGACAATTTGATGGTCAGTTGTCTCTACCTGTCTCTATGCTTAATGATGCGATTTACTTAGTTAAAGTAGGAAATCACGTTCAAAAAGTTGTCAAGTATTAAGACATTATTTTACTCATAAAAAAACGCCCTTAGGGGCGTTTTTTTTTATTCAATTCAATTTATTTAACCACCTTTCTTTTTGGCTTTGTAATTCATTTCAAGAAGTTTGGCTAGTATTTTATCTCTAAAATCACCTTGTAGTAAAATTTCGCCATCTTTTACGGTTCCACCAACACCACAAAAAGTTTTGAGCTTTTTACCTAAGTCTTTTAAATCTTCTGTACTGCCCACAAAATCAATGATGGCTGTTACTACCTTTCCGCCTTTTTTTCGGTCTAAAACAATTCGTAAGTCTTGTTCTTTGGGTTCCAGAGTTACTTCTTCCTCTTCATTTTGGTAATCGTAGTCGAACTTACTATTCGTTGAATAAACGACTCCAGTAATATTTTTTTTCTTGTTTCCCATTTTTTATGGTTGTGGAAGTCTATACATTTTAAACAGCGCTATTTTAAACTTTCTATAATTAAAATACCGACGGTACTTTTAATCTAAGTAAACTTCAATTAAACCTTCTGGACAAGTTAAATAGAGGCATTTATTTTCACGGTCTAATTTGTCAATTATCGAATCTACTATAGGTATGAGTACTTCTTTTACACCGTTTTCTATACAAAATAGAGGTTGTACAGCTTCATTTACGACCTCTTTCATAACACCTACTTCTCCGAAGTTTTTATCTATTACTGTGTAGCCTTCAATCTCGTGGTAGTAAAATTTATTCCCTTCCATGGGAGGTAGAAAAGACAAAGGCAAGTATAAACCACTTTTGCAAAGTCTTTCTGCTTCAGCTTCTGTATCTATTCCTTCGAAGTGAATGTGAAGAAATCCTTTTTGGGTAAGTTTACAAGAGCTCATAAAAAAAGGAATCAGTCTTCCTTTTAAGTCAAGGAAGACTGATTCCAATTTATTGTATCGTGAAGGATCATCTACGTCTAGTTTAACTAGAAGATCACCTTTGTATCCGTGTTTACGGCTAATGTGACCTATGAAGTAGCAATCCTCATGTTGCATTATTCAGCTGCAGGAGTTTCTTCAGCTGCAGGAGTTTCTTCAGCTGCAGGAGTTTCTTCAGCAGCAGGCGCTTCTTCTTCAACTACTTCAGGAGTATTTTTAGCTAGTATGGCTGCTTCTCTAGCTGCTCTAACTTCTTTTTCTGCAGCAAGTGCTTTTGCAGCTGCGTCAGCTTTCGTTTTGGCAATTGCTGAAGATTCATTACCTATTTGTTGAACTTTAGCTTCTAGCCATGATTCATACTTTGCTAATGCTTGTTCTTCAGTATGAGCATTCTTTTTAACACCATCTAATAAGTGCTTTTTCATCATTACACCTGTGTACGATAAAATTGCTCTAGCTGTATCTGTAGGAACTGCTCCAACTTGAACCCAATAAAGAGCTCTGTCGTGGTTTAAGTCAATGGTTGCTGGTGCAGTATTAGGATTGTATAAACCTAATTTTTCGATGTGACGCCCATCACGTTTAGAACGTGAATCTGCGGCTACAATATGGTAAACAGGCTTTCCTTTTTTACCGAAACGTTGCAATCTAATTTTAGTTGCCATAGTTAATTGTTTTAGGGTCCGAAACCCGGTTAATTAATACCCTCTTTCTCGAAGAGAGGCGCAAATATACGTTTAATTGTTTACTTAGCAAAGTTCTTGTTTCTTATGATTTAGTTCAATTTAGTTTTTTCATTTGTTTTGGATTATCATAAATTGTTTAGCATCGTATTTTGGCATTTTAAGCAAAAAAAAACACCCTGTATAACAGGGTGTTTTTTTTTGTTGGTATTTGTTCTATTTGAGAATTGATCTCGAAATAACAATTTTTTGTATTTCAGAAGTCCCTTCATATATTTGAGTGATTTTTGCATCACGCATCAAACGTTCTACATGGAATTCTTTAACAAATCCATATCCACCGTGAATTTGAACTGCCTCTGTTGTTATGCGCATGGCCTTATCTGCACAGAATAATTTAGCCATAGCGCCAGATTCGGTAAAATCTATACCCGAATCTTTTTGCCATGCAGCTCTTAAGCACAGAAGTCTAGCAGCTTCTATTTCCGTTGCCATATCTGCTAACTTAAATGCTATAGCTTGATGTTCGCAAATGGGTTTCCCAAAAGATTTTCTTTCTTTAGCGTATTTTAATGCCAATTCGAGCGATCCAGATGCTACGCCTAGAGCTTGAGCTGCAATCCCAATTCTTCCTCCAGATAATGTAGTCATGGCAAATTTAAACCCAAATCCATCTTCTCCAATACGGTTTTCTTTAGGAACTTTAACATCTGTAAACATTAAAGAATGCGTATCAGATCCGCGTATACCCATCTTATTTTCTTTTGGACCGACAACAAATCCGTCCATACCTTTTTCCACAATAATGGCATTTATACCTCTGTGGCCTTTACTTACATCTGTTTGGGCAATTACTATATATACAGATGCACTGTTTCCATTTGTAATCCAGTTTTTTGTACCGTTTAAAAGATAATGATCTCCTTTATCTATTGCAGTAGTACTTTGAGAAGTTGCGTCTGACCCTGCTTCAGGCTCAGATAAACAGAATGCACCGATAACTTCACCTGTAGCAAGTTTTGTTAAGTATTTTTGTTTTTGAGCTTCGGTACCAAATTTTTCAATACCCCAACATACAAGTGAGTTGTTAACCGACATTACTACAGATGCAGATGCATCTACTTTAGATATTTCTTCCATAGCTAATATATAGGCAATGGTATCCATACCACCCCCCCCATATTCTGGTGAAACCATCATTCCTAAGAAACCTAGTTCGCCCATTTTTTTTATCTGTTCCTGAGGGAATGTTTGTGTTTCATCTCTTTCTATTACTCCGGGTAAAAGTTCTGTTTGAGCAAAATCTCTTGCAGCATCCCGTATCATTATATGTTCTTCGCTTAATTCAAAATTCATTCTATGTTATTTAAATTATTTTTTTAAAATATCAACAAAAGTACATTTTTTTTGATGAATTTAGCTCCTTAACATATTTGTAGCTTGAAAGAATATCATGTAATCGGTTTAATGTCGGGAACCTCGCTAGATGGTTTGGATATTGTGTTTTGTAGTTTTTCATACGCTTCTGCTTGGAGCTATAAGATTAGAGCTTTTACTACAGTAAACTATTCCAATTCTTTTAAAAACAAGCTCAGGAATGCACCTAATCTTAGTCCAAGTTTAATGCCTCATCTTTCTAGTGAATTTGGACAGTTTATGGCTGAGAAACTTGCTGATTTTATTAGCTCAAATTCCTTATCAGATATTGATTTAATAGCTTCGCATGGTCATACTGTTTTCCATCAACCAGATAAGGGTATTACCCTTCAAATTGGTTGTCCAAAACCTATTTATAATTTGCTGTCTATCCCTGTAGTTTCAGATTTTAGGTCTCAAGATGTTTATTGGGGAGGTCAAGGCGCTCCTTTGGTACCTTTTGTCGATAAGGTTTTATTTAATTCTTTTAATGCTTGTTTAAATTTGGGAGGCTTTTCGAATATATCTTTTGATTTTAAGGGTAGACGAGTTGCATTTGATGTTTGTCCTGTTAATATTGTATTGAATTTGTGGGCTAGTAAACAGGGCTATGATTATGATGATCAAGGAAGTCTAGCCCGCTCTGGTTCAGTTAATACAGCTCTTTTAGATCAGTTAAATTCTCTTGATTTTTACAAAGTAGCCTACCCTAAGTCTCTTGGATGGGAGTGGGTAGAAGAATTTATTCTTCCGCTCTTAAATAATTCAAATTTATCGGATATTGATGTTCTTAGAACTTTTACTGAGCATGTTGCGCATCAATTAATTTCAGTTTTTTCTCAGTATAGTATACAAACAGTTTTAGTAACTGGTGGTGGCACATACAACACTTTTTTATTGTATAGAATTCGAGAATTGAATCCGACTATTCGATTTGAGATTAATTCAAATATTACAGAGAGTAAGGAGGCTGTGGCTTTTGCATTTTTGGGTTTAATGAGACGTTTGAATCATATTAATGTGCTAAGTTCGGTTACGGGCTCTGTTAAAGACCATTGTTCTGGTTCTTTATATCCCGAAGATTTGTAAATTTGAATCAAAATTATAATTATGAAAGCAAAAAGAATAATTTGGCTATTGGTTTTTCCTCTTATTTTTGCCAATTGTGACGATGAAGCTACAGAAGATTTGGTTGGTTGTATGGACGAACTGGCTTCCAATTATAATGAGGAAGCTGTTCAAGAGGGTGACTGTTCATTCGATCCAGCTGTTGTATTAGTAAGTAACCAATGGATTATTGAATCTGCTACTGCGGAGTTTTCTGGTACAACAATAAATTTGTTAGATTTAACAGAAGCTATTCCAGTTTGTACGCACGATAACCTATTTCTTTTTACAGATAGTAATGAAGTTACTATGGAAGATAACCTTATTCTGTGTGAAGATGGCGAAGAATCTGTTTTAGACCTTTCGGGTTCTTGGCTTATTGAAGAGGATGTTTTGACTATAGAAAATGGCGCTGAAGTATATGTTTTGTCGATTTATAATTTAACAAATACCTCGATGGATTTACGATTTGATTATAATCTTGATCTCAACGGGACTCTTTTTCCAATTCCTGCAAATATTAGATTTGTTTCCAATCCATAGCAGCCAAAAAAATATAAATTACCTCGTTATTTCCTAGTATTCTTCAGTATTTGCTTTAAATTGAAGTGTTTGTTCACTTGACATTTTAATTGCATACCCTAACCCAGCTTCAAGATCCCCTATGGCATTAAAATTCCAAGTAGGTAAATAGGCTTCGCCAGCACCATTTTTCACAATTTCTATTTCTGAGTTAATGCTTTGAAGTACTGCAATACAATTAGCAGGCTCTGTTCTTAAATACCCTATTAAACTCCAACCAGCTCTTATGGTAATGGGATTTTCTTCTGGTAAATTATACAATCCATTAAGTTCTAAAACAGAATTTTCACTGATTTTAATAAGATAGGCATCTCCATAAATCATTGCTCCAATTCCATTAAAACTCCATTCGGGTAAATAAGCTAACCCTTGGTAGTCTTTAACAATAATTAGACGCTCTAAAATTGGATTTAGTACTGAATCAATACTCATTTCATCTAAAGTAAGAAAACTTGAAAATAGACTCCAGCCAGCTGGTAATTCAAGTAATTGACTTGAAGTTTCTTGAATTACAGAACCTTGTATAACGGCAGAAATACCATTACTTGCGAATTCTCCTTGGTTTGGCATTGCGCTTGAATAATTTATTTCGCAGTTGTAGTAGATGTCTTCAGAACGATCCCATACTTTTACACGAAGTGTTTCTCCTTCTTGATAGCCATCAATTTCATCTGTTGTCGTATCATCACCTTGTACCGCTATTGCTATTGTTGTTTCTTCCCAAATTTTGTAACCAGCACATTTTTCTATTCCTAACTCATTCGTATAGAAAACACCTATCACATCCAAATTAGCAATTAGTGAGTCAACTAAATTAAAAATAACACCCTGTGGGAAAACTAATGTATGGTTTAATCCAGACAGGTTAAAATCAAATAGTTCAGGTACTTCAATGAAGTTGCAAGAGCCGTCATCTAAGTTTGCTGTTGGGTCGAAATTTAAAGCCGTTTCATCTATGCATCCCAAAAATAGACATGAATTGTCGTCTTGATTTGCATTGGAATCATAATTTGAAGCTATTTCTTGTGTGCAACCTAAAATAATACATGAATTGTTTTCTTGAGTTGCATTCGGATTGTAGTTAGATGCATTTATATTTGTACATCCTAAAATAATACAAGAGTTATCATCTTGTGTTGCATTTGGATTATAATTTGTAGCCGTTTGTTGTGTACACCCTAAAATAATACAGGAGCCATCGTCTTGATTTGCGAGATTATTATAGTTTGATGCAGTGGGATCTGTACATCCAGATACAGTTGAGCAGTTCACCACAGTGAAAACTTCTACAGAACCAGCTCCTGATGGATTTACATTGTTTGCAATAATTGAATTACTACAATCTCTAACAGTGTAGGAACCTCCATTCCATCCATCTCCATATGAGTCTATCGCTTGAAATGTATAACTTCCATCTTCCAAACATATAGGCGAGTTGTAGCTTGAATTGTTGTTGTAAATACCGCCACCTCCGGCAATACCCTCTCCTGAACTGTTCAGTATTACCCACGAAATTTCGTTTGCATAACTACCTGTTTGAATTTCAACTTGACTTAGTTCTGAATCACACGAGGGATCCTCAAGAATTCCAGTAGCAATTAAGTTCTCATTTTGCCATAAATTTATTCGCCCACCAAGTGCTGAGTGTAAGGATGCATGAACTCTTGCTCTTTGTCCTTTGGTAAACATATTGGTGCAATCTGTGTAGTCCATATAATTTTGAACATTATCTAAGGACCCGCATGTGTTTTGATTGGTGTTACACCCATAAAGTGTTCCAATAGTGTTAGGGGTGTCGTTTACGTTATCATCATTATTGCAATTTTCTTCTAATTCAGCATCATTAGAATCGCCCCATGTGTGTGCTAAATTTAGGTAGTGTCCTATTTCATGTGTTAGAGTAGTCGCAGAAAAATTATTGGAACTTGATGTGCCTGTTGTGCCAAATTGGGTGTGTCGACAAACAATTCCTTCATTTCCGTTTGGGGCTGTTCCTGGATAATAGGCGTAAGCTCCAGCACCACTCTCTATATTGTCTACGACCCAAATGTTTAAATACATGTCCGTATTCCATAGTATTAAACCCTTTACATTTTCGTCTGCATTATCTGTAAAGTCAGATTGTGTTCTTGTAATTCCTGTAGTAGTATTTCCATTAGGATCGAGATTTGCCAATTCGAAACTTATATTTAGGTTAGATTTTATGGAGCTAAAAGCAGCTATTACTGAGTTATAATCTGAGTTCGATGCGTTAAAGTCTTCATTAATAGCAGTTAGGGCACTATTTACTTGATTTGTAGAGATGTTTGAGTATGAATCGTTGTAAATGATATGGACTACAACTGGAATTGTTTTTTGATTAAAACTAGATCTAGAGTTTATAATCTGCTGAATTTCAGATTCGTAAGATTCTCGCATTTCTAGTAAGGAGGGCTCTTCTTGATATCTTTCATTCATGTGGTTGTTAAATCCACATGGATGGGATTGAGCTTTGGAGTCTGAAAAAGTTAAAAGTAGTAGGGCTATGATTACAAGTTTCTTCATCTCAATGTGGGTGCTTTATATTATTTACTATCTAATCTTATTTAAATAAAATTCGTTGGTTAATTACTGTTCGTTTATTTCACTTTCCAATTTAGACCTAAAGCAAGTAATTTTGGTTTTAAATCGTAACTAATATGTAATAAAAGACGCGTGTTTTCAATCGATATATTCGTTCCTATGTTTAGGTTTATTCCATTTTTATCGAAATCATTTACATAGTATTTACCGAGTGCTTGGGCATAGGGTATTGTGCCATCTTCACTTTCTTCTATACCTCCAGTATCATTGTAAAATTGATACCTAAAATCTTGAATATAGCCTATGCCAAAACAGAAATCTATATCTATAAAATCGGATTCCAATACGCCCATCTGTTGTGGATTAAAGACGGTACCAATGTTAATCATCTTTAAAATATTTTTGCTTCCTTCAGATGTTCGAATTCTTAGCTCATCTCTAGTATTTGGGTCACCTAAGTAGCTGTATTCGTTGTCAAATGAGAGTCTGTTCCATTTTAGGTGGGTGTAAAAACCAAACCTTTCTTCTTTTTTTATTGTATAAACATTAAAGCCAAAAGGAATTTCTTTAAAACTTGTAATCATTCCCAAAGCAGCATAACTATCGTTACGAGTTGTTTGTGCTTGAGACAAAGAGTAGCTAGATACTAGAATTAAAAATAATAGTTTTTTCATAATTTAGTTGCTTTTGGCAATCATATGTTCTAAAATTTCTGCTGCAGCTTTTGCAATTACAGTACCCGGACCAAAAATTCCTACCACTCCAGCTCTAAATAAGTAATCGTAGTCTTGCACAGGTATAACTCCTCCAGCAACAACCATAATGTCCTCTCTTCCCAAATTTTTTAATTCTTCTATAACATGAGGAACAAGTGTTTTGTGTCCCGCTGCTAATGAAGAAATACCCAATATATGAACATCGTTTTCTATGGCTTGTTTGGCTGCTTCCTTTGGGCTTTGGAAGAGTGGGCCAATGTCAACGTCAAAACCAAGGTCTGCAAAAGAGGTTGAAACTACTTTTGCGCCTCTATCGTGTCCATCTTGCCCCATTTTTGCCACCATTATTCGAGGTCTTCGACCTTCAATTTTAGCAAATCTATCAGCTAGACTTTGTGCTTTTATAAACGATTCGTTATCTGCTATTTCCATAGAATATACTCCTGCAATTGAACGTATTTTTGCTTGGTACCTGCCAAACACGATTTCACAAGCGTCAGAAATTTCACCTAGTGTAGCTCTTACTCTTGCAGCATCAATAGTTAAAGATAGTAAATTACCTTTACCAGTTTTACAACATTCAGTAATATTGTTTAACGCTATTTTTACATTTTTTTGATTGCGATTTGTTCGAAGTGTTTTTAAACGCTCAATTTGAATGTCTCTTACTTGTGTATTGTCAACTTCTAAAGTCTCAATGGTTTCTTCTTTTTCTAGTTGATAAGCATTTACACCAATAATTTGATCTTTACCACTGTCTATACGTGCTTGCTTTCTTGCCGCAGCTTCTTCAATACGCATTTTAGGTATTCCTGTTTCTATGGCCTTAGCCATGCCTCCGAGTTCTTCTATTTCTTGTATTAGCTTCCAAGCCTTTTGAGAAATTTCTTCTGTGAGTTTCTCAACGTAATGGGAGCCTCCCCAGGGATCAACAACTCGTGTAATAGCTGTTTCTTTTTGGAGATATATTTGAGTATTTCGGGCAATTCGTGCTGAAAATTCGGATGGTAAGGCGATTGCTTCGTCCAGCGCATTGGTATGTAGAGATTGAGTTCCACCAAAAGCAGCAGCCATAGCTTCTATACAAGTACGTGTAACATTGTTATATGGGTCTTGTTCTGTTAAACTCCAGCCAGAAGTTTGACAATGTGTTCGTAAAGCTAACGATTTTGGGTTTTTAGGTTTAAATTGTTTGACCAACTTAGCCCATAGCATTCGCGCAGCTCGCATTTTTGCAATTTCCATAAAGTGATTCATCCCAACTCCCCAAAAGAAGGATAATCGAGGCGCAAAACTATCAATATCCATTCCGGTTTTTAGTCCTGTTCTAATGTATTCTAAGCCATCTGCCAATGTGTAAGCAAGTTCAATGTCTGTAGTCGCTCCTGCTTCTTGCATATGGTATCCGGAAATACTTATAGAGTTAAACTTTGGCATTTTTTGAGATGTATATTCAAAAATATCGGCAATAATTTTCATGGATTCTTTGGGTGGATATATGTAGGTGTTTCGCACCATAAACTCTTTAAGAATATCATTTTGAATGGTTCCATTTAAAGAAGCCAGGTCCACGCCTTGCTCTTGAGCTGCTACAATATAAAATGCCATAATTGGAAGCACAGCTCCATTCATGGTCATTGAAACAGACATTTGATCTAAAGGTATATTATTAAACAGGATTTTCATATCCTCAACAGAGTCTATAGCTACTCCAGCTTTCCCTACATCACCAACAACTCTTTCATGGTCGGAGTCATAACCTCGATGAGTCGCTAAGTCAAAGGCTACAGAAAGTCCTTTTTGGCCTGCAGCTAAATTTCTCTTGTAAAATGCGTTCGATTCTTCAGCTGTTGAGAATCCTGCGTACTGGCGAATTGTCCATGGCCTCATAACATACATTGTGGAGTAAGGACCTCTGAGGTAGGGAGCCGCTCCAGAAATAAATTTTAGATGTTCTGTATTTTGTATGTCTGAAGATTGATACTTGTTTTTAAGCTCAATTTGTTCAGGACTGAGCCAAGTTAAAGTTGCTCTTTTTACTTGTTCTCGCTTTAGGCTTAGTTCTATTTTTGAGAAATCGGGTCTAAGCATTTTTTTCTTCATTTAATCGTATGGTATCCATCTGCTCAGACAAGCGTTTTGAATGTAGAGGTTTAAATTCGGTCGGTTTTGTTCTGTTTTTTACAAATGAGATTTCCAATTCGTTAAGCATTTTATCTTTACCATTTGGATGTAAGTTGGTGCCAATTAAACTTAGTTCTCCAGCGTTGAAAAGCGCTTCTTGTTTTGAGGCACTTTCCTCAATCATTTGTTGGATCTTGTTTGATTTTATAGCTTCTATCCAACCTCCATGTGCTTCAATTTCTTTAAAAATTGACCAGGCTTTTAAACTCATTTCATTGGTAAGTTCTTCAATGTAATAACTTCCTGAGGCAGGGTCGCTTACATTATTTAAGTAGGCTTCTTCTTTTAGTATTAATGAAGTGTTTCTTGCCATTCTTGAGCCAAATACATCTTCTTCTTTATAAGCCGCGTTTAAATTATTAATACTTATTGTGTTTGCTCCACCTAGCGCAGCAGACATACATTGACTTGTTGAGCGAAGCATATTTATGTGTGCATCGTACAAGGTACTTGTTCTCAATCCTGATTCGGCTCTAAGATCTAATGGAGTGTGTTCTTTTTTGTAAGCATCAAGTAATTGGCTCCATAATATTCTGATGGCTCTAAACTTCGCAATCTCAAAGAAATAGTTGGTAGAAATACCCAAACTTATTTGAATTTTAGTTGCTTTTAAATTTTTATTGTGCGCAAAATATTCGCTTAATTGGGCTAAAGTAAAAGCCAACTCCTGTGAAGCTGTAGCTCCAGAATTATGGTATTCATGACCTTGAATACATAGTGTTTTGAAAGATTTTAGAGCACTCGATTTTTCTTGTATGCGATTGAATTTAATCCAGAAATTAGAGTCAATAGTTCCATTTTTCAGAAAACTCATTAAAGGGTCGAAATGTAAACTACCTCTAATTTTTGTCTTGTCTAGTTTTCTTTTTTCTAAGAGCTTTACGAAAGATTCTAATGCATCTTCTATATTTTCAGATTGAATAGAGGTTTGTATATGCTCAATTAGCACCTCTTTTAGAATGCTATCTAAATCCGTGCTTTTTAAATTATATAGCAATAGGGCAGTGGCACCCGTATTTAAACTATCAAGTACTTTTTTATTAGTTGGTTTAAGAAATTTCTGCTCAATTTCCCAGTCAGAATGATGGTGAGTGGTCTCTCCTTCAAATTTCTTTACAGACTCGTCATTGTATAGAGGTGCTACTGAAATTTTTTCTGGACTTTTCCAGATGAGTTTTTCATAGTCTAGCCCTTTAAGATCATCAATGACCTTTTTATTCCACTGAAGAAGAGTTTTTGGGCTAAATTCTTTAAATAGTTTTTCCATGTAGTTATCTATTATTCAGAAATTAGAAAAATTTCTTCATTTTCTTTTTTCATATGATACACTTCTCTTGCATATCTTTCCAGTCCTTCAGGATTAGAAAGTTTATCTAGTGCTATGGAATCTTTTTTAATTTCTTCTTTGTAATAAAGTTTGTCTTTTTCCAATTGATTTATT
>Ga0208971_1001707_pt1 | contig 12594 bp, 13 predicted proteins | sample AOAMet1_18_M0_10_2_FD_188229 | JGI IMG/M metagenome (GOLD analysis project Ga0208971, IMG submission 188229) | Ammonia-oxidizing marine microbial communities from Monterey Bay, California, USA - CAN11_18_M0_10 (SPAdes) | ecosystem: Environmental > Aquatic > Marine > Intertidal zone | place... | reverse complement strand
TCAAATCGCATTTGGGTTATTTATGGTGCGGGAACCAATTCTGCCACGATCCGCAATCAAGATGAAAAGTGGGAACAAAAGGGGGAACTAATTCATTGTATTTTGATAAATCGTTTACTAACAGTTTCTTAAAGTTATTATTGGCTGGGTCGGTAGGATTCGAACCTACGATCTGCGCTACCAAAAAGCGTTGCCCTACCACTAGGCCACGACCCAACACAAGGACGGTGTCTACTTGCAGAACTTTGTCGCTTCAAGGGGGGAAATGCAAAAAACTACCTGTTTGGCGAATTTTTTGCATAACCCTTATTTTCATAGCATCAAAGCGTTTGGTCGTAGTCGCCAACCAGTTCTTCTGTGCGAATGACGGCATCCAAATCTGAGAAAATGCTGCGCAATTCGGCATCAGATTCGGGGCTCTCGCAAACAACAACCAGATTTGGTGTGTTGGATGATGCACGGACCAACCCCCAACCGCCGTTTTCCAGCATCACGCGCGCACCATTCACCGTCACGATGCCCGTAATTTTTTGACCACCTAAACTTGCACCATTTTCGGCCAATGTTTCTAACTTGGCCACGATACGTTCCAAAACTTTGTATTTTTCGGTGTCTGCACAATAGGGCGACATCGTAGGCGACGAATACGTGACGGGCAGGGCGCGGCGCAGGTCTGACATCGACATGTCAGGATTGCGGTCCATCAGTTTGCACAGCTCGACTGCAACGCGCATGCCGCAATCATAGCCACGTCCAATTGGTTCTGCCAAAAAGTAGTGACCTGATTTTTCAAATCCCGCTAGTGCGCCCAACTCATTTACGCGGCGTTTCATATGCGAATGGCCCGTCTTCCAATAGTCGGTTGTCGCGCCGTATTTCTTTAATTCAGGATCAGAAGCATAAATACCAGTGGATTTAACATCTGCTACAAAGACAGCGTTCGGGTGCAATTTTGCAAAATCACGCGCCATGATGACGCCGACTTTGTCTGCAAAAATCTCTTCGCCTTCATCATCCACCACACCACAACGATCACCATCGCCGTCAAAACCTAGGGCGAAATCGGCACCAGACGCCGTAACAGATGCTGACATATCATGCAGCATTTCCATGGCTTCGGGGTTTGGATTATAGTGAGGGAAAGTATAATCTAATTCAGTATGGCTATGAACAACCTCGACGCCGATGCGTTTCAGGACTTTGGGGCCAAAGGCGGCGGCAGTGCCGTTGCCAGTTGCGCAAACAACTTTCAATTTGCGCGACATTTTAAAATCACCGCAAAGATCATCAAGGTAGGCCTCAAAAACACCATCTACGCGCTCGATTTTACCGCCTTCGCGTGCGACTTGTTCGCCGTTCAAAACAATTTCGCGTAAGCGGTTCATTTCATCCGGACCGTGGGTCAAGGGACGCTGGAAACCCATTTTAACACCGGTCCAACCATTAGGATTATGCGATGCGGTAACCATCGCCACAGCTGGAACGTCTAGATGGAATTGCGAAAAATAAGCCATAGGCGACAGGGCAGGGCCAATGTCTTTGACGTGAATGCCTGCTTGCATAAGACCGATCATCAGCGCGTTTTTAATGGTCAAAGAATAATCGCGATAGTCATTTCCAACTGAAATCACAGGGTCAATGCCCGCTTCAATCATCTGTGTTCCCAGGCCCATGCCAAGGGCGGTCACGCCAGGTAAATTGATTTCATCTGGGTACTTCCAACGGGCGTCATATTCGCGAAATCCTGTTGGGGTAATCATTGGGTCGCGCAGAAATTCCCACGTGTTTTGGGCAACAGTTGGCATCGGTTTCATATTGGTACTCTCCGAACTTTATAAACGAATAGGATCAGTTTTCGCGAGGCGGTCAAAGGCCATCAGGCTTTCGACGAGGCGAGGCATTTGATCAAGTGCAATGGTGTTGGGGCCATCGGATGGGGCATTGTCTGGGTCTTCGTGTGTTTCAATGAACAAGCCTGCAAGGCCCATTGAAACAGCACAGCGCGCCATTACGGGTGCAAATTCACGCTGGCCACCACTGCTGCCACCAAGGCCGCCGGGTTGTTGTACAGAATGTGTCGCATCCATAATGACAGGATATTCAGTTTTCATCATTTGTGGCAACGACCGCATGTCAGCCACCAAAGTGTTGTAGCCAAAGCTTGTACCACGTTCGGTTAACAAAATGTTCTGATTGCCGGTGCTCGCGACCTTATCCACGACATTAGGCATTTCCCAAGGGGCCAAAAACTGACCTTTTTTGACGTTGACCGCTTTGCCGGTGTTGCCGGCAGCTAACAAAAGATCGGTTTGGCGACAAAGGAATGCTGGGATTTGAAGGATATCTACCACTTCGGCCACTTCGGCACATTGATCTGGGCCATGCACATCAGTGATAACTGGAACGCCAATAGTGTCACGTACAGATTGCAGTGCTTTTAAGCCTGCCGCCATTCCCATGCCACGCACGCCACCCAAGGAAGACCGATTGGCTTTGTCATAGCTGGCCTTAAATACATAAGAGGCGCCAAATTCTGCGCAAATCTCTTTCATTCTGCCCGCAATCATTTGTGCGTGATCAGCACTTTCCAATTGGCATGGGCCAGAAATGAACAAAAGGGGCAGGTCGTTGCCAACCTGCACCCCAGCAATATCAAGTGTTTTCATTAGTTAGAAACCTGTTCTCTCAGAATTGACGCTGTCAGTGATGCCAGCAGGTATAGCCCTAGGAAGATGAACATTGCCAGCATGGTTTGTTCAAATGCGCGGGGATACGCCGCGCGATCTGCCTTTACCGGCGCCACGGCCAAGGAAAGGTAACGTGTTTGGCGATTTGCCTCAACACGCGCGGATTCCATTTGTTGCAGCGCTGTCTGCAGCATGAATTGACGAGTTTCCCAATCAGCTTGTGCAATTGCCAATTCACCAGTGATTTGCGCAAGAGATGCGTTGTTTGCTGTCCCTTCCGTCAATTCCGCGCGTTTGGAGGCGATCAAGTCCTTAATGTTCTTAATTTTCAAATCCACGACTGATAATTTAGAACTGTTTGGTCTAGCGTTTGCCAACAATTCTTCGCGGTTCAGAATTTCGATATTCAATTGGGTGTTCAATCCATTGATTTCACCCATAACCAACGACCCCTCGGCCTCGGCACTTAGGATGCCCGCCTTGGTTTGAAGTTCCAAAAATGTCTTTTGGGCGTTTTTCATGTTCAGTTCGGCTTCGTCATAGGCCGCGCGTGCACCTTTGTTTTGATCACCACGCAAACGCAAAGTCAGCTTGTCTACTTCTTCTTCAGCATATCCAATCAGGGCGTTTGAAAAATCCACCGCTAATTGCGGATCAGCGGCGATAACTTCCATTTTGATGATACCCTCGGTTGGGTCATAGGCAATTAGAACCTTCTTGGAATATTTTTTATATGCGGCCTCATTTGTGGCGTCTGCATCCAAGCGTTGAATGGCGTCAATGTTGGGATCGGAAAAATGTTCTTTGAATCCGTGATCCTCACTGAGGCGGTTCATCGCCTCGCGGCCTTGCAAATAGCTTTGCACAGCTATTGAGTCTGAACTCGTGGCAAAACTGGTGCCCTTTAACAAACCACCCATACCCGCGGCGGCGGGGGGATCGGCCTGTTGAATGACGAATTGCGAATAGCTGGCGTAAAATGGCGTTGCTAACTTGTAGTAATAAAAACCAGCCAAAATCGTGGGCAGCATTACGAAAAATGCCAGACGCGAAAACAACAAGACCAAACGTTTGCGGCGGCGCGAAACGATGTCGCGTTGAATGCGCATGATTTCAGTGGCGCGCTGACCCTCGTCAATCTGCGTTTGAGGTTCTGGTTTTTTCTGAACTTCTGTAGGTTTAGATTTGTTTGGCAATTGCAACGGGCTTTTGGCAGGGCCATCGTTGCGTACAACTTCTAGCATGTTGGCGCGTTGGAAAGGGTCCACGCCCTGTTTGCGTAATTGGTAAACCGCGTCATAGTCCGAGCTTGCGTAAATGCCATGTTTTTGAGAAATCCGTCGAGCCATGCGTAACTGACGACCGGTCAAACCTTCTTTTTTGATCGCTGATATCGCCGCCGGCGCATCCATGCCCTCGGTCAAGTCCTCAAAAGGTGCTTCTGGCACATCGCTTTCGGCATTTCTTTCTTCGTCAGCCGCAGCGGCGGTTGGAAAAGGTCTGCCGCCAAAGCCGTCTTCTACTTCGTCCTCTTGACCGAAGTAATCGGGGTTTTGCTGGACCACCGGCATATTGGGATTGCGGCGGATGCGGAATTTTTTAGCCTTGGGTTTCGTAGTCATACAGCCTCTTCGCTTCTTCCAGCGTGTCAAACATGTGCAATTGTCCGTCCTTAAGTACCGCAGCCGTTCGACAGAATTTTTCGAGCGTTTTTGCCTGGTGCGATACAATCACGACAGTTGCATTTTTCAACCGATCCCGCAGGATTGACCCTGCTTTGCGGTTGAATTCGGGGTCGGTGGTGCTGGGCATGCCTTCATCGATCAAATAAATGTCGAACTCTAGTGCCAGCAAAAGGGAAAAACTAAACCTGGCCCGCATACCAGCACTATAGGTGCCAACGGGCATTTCAAAATATTCTTCTAGGCCGCAAACATATCGGCAAAATGCCTCGACATAGTCTGGGTCTAATTGGTAAAGCCGCGCAATATAGCGACAGTTTTCTAAGGCTGAGTGTTTTGGTGAAACGCCGCCCATAAATCCCAAAGGGAATGAAATTTTACACCCGCGATAAATGCGACCCTCGTCGGGTTTTTCCAAACCCGACATCATATTCACCAACGTTGATTTACCAGTGCCATTCGGGGCCAAGATGCCCAAAGATGTGCCAAGATCCACGCGAAAAGAGGCGCGATCAAGGATTACCTTGCGCTGCTTGCCTGTCCAAAAGGACTTGCTGACATTCTCAAACTCTAACACGAGGGTTGAACCCCACTCTTTATTTTTGCCTCGATCGTGTTTATCACGATCCCCTTTTTTAACAGCTTAACACACAATCAAAAGTCGTTAAACCGCCTGCCTTTTCCGGTTCTTATGCCCGATGTTTTTAAACTAGGGCCGAAATGAGGCATTTTTTTGTCTATCTAACAGCTTTGCAAAGAGATTTATACGGAAATATCGTTAAAAAATTCAATGTTCGATGAATTGAACAAGAATGTTTGAGTAAGGTTGCTGTCATTAGTTGACTAAATGCACGTTATCTATGTCGGTAACAAATTTGTTTTTCGCGTATTTTTGCCCGAAAATTGCGCCAAATCTGGTTGCCAATTTTTTCGCCATGTTGTCTAATTACGCGCAACACAGCCATAAGGTTGGATGGGAACAGGGAAATCAAAGTGCGTACGATCGTTTCGGCCATAATATTGATGGCGCTCTGGCTTTTGATGTCGGGCGTTTATAAGCCTTTGACCATTGGCTTTGGTGTGGCCTCTGTTTTAATCACGCTTTTTGTTGTGCGCCGGATGGATGCGATCGACGGGCAACCGGTTGAGTTGCGTTTGCGCCCTATTGCAACATTAAAATATTTTGCCTGGCTTATGGTGGAAATCGCCAAAGCTAACTGGTCGGTTACAAAGATTGTTTTGGCGCGCAAAATGCCCATTCGCCAACATTTATTTTTCGTGGATTATACACAAAAGACTGATTTAGGTCAGACGATTTTTGCAAATTCCATTACGCTTACACCGGGTACAATTTCTGTCGAGGTTGAGGATGGCAAATTCTTGATACACGCTGTTAACTATAGTGATGATGATCCTGCCGCTTTGGCTGATATGGATGCGCGGGTTACTGCAACCGAGGGGGGCGTTTGATGTTTGCTGTCGCGGCCATTGGGTTGTTTATCGCCATGCTGTTGGTGTTGATCCGTTTGTATTCAGGGCCTACGCTTTATGATCGGGTTCTTGCTGTGAACTCGTTTGGAACGCACACGGTTTTGTTCATCGGTGTTCTTGGTTTTCTAAACGGACGTCCCGATTTTCTTGATATTGCGCTGCTTTATGCGCTGATCAATTTTGTCGGCACAATCGCGATTTTGAAGTATTTCCGTTATCGCGCAATTGGCGACATGTCGCCCGTTACCCGTAAAAAGGAAACAGGGCTATGAGTGCGCTTGATATGTTTATCGAAGGCCTTAGTTGGGTCTTTATCGTTTCAGGTAGTTTCTTTGCGATTGTTGGTGCCTTTGGTTCCCTACGGTTTCCAGATTTTTGGTCTCGCCTGCACGCGGCTTCGATTTCTGAATCCGCTGGCGTCATTTTGTTATTGGTGGGTATGGCGCTTCAGGCCGGTTTAACTTTGATCACTGTAAAATTACTGATCATCGGAATATTCTTGTTCATAACTGGGCCAACAGCTACGCACGCCGTGGCGAATGCCGCTTATGTAACGGGTTTGCGTCCTAAAGAGGGTACTGGCCTTGAGGCACCCAAAGAAACCAGCACGAAAACCGAAAAACCTAAGTCTAAGGTTAAAGTAAAATCCAAACCCGCCACCAAACGCCGTAAGCCATCAGCAAATGGTAAAACACGTGCCAACGGCACAACCCGGTCCAAAGGGTAGGGCGAACATATGCAAACCTTTATAGATATTGTTCTTTTCTTAATGCTTGCGGCAACAGCAATCTCTATTGTTCGCACCAAAAGCTTGTTTGCTATTGTCATGCTTTCTGGCGTGTTCAGTTTGTTGTCAGCGTTGTTGTTGGTGACACTTGATGCGGTTGATGTTGCTTTTACCGAGGCCGCAGTTGGTGCAGGTATTTCAACCGTTTTGATGCTTGGAACATTGGCGCTGACTTCCAGAACAGAAAAGCCATCAAGCCATTCCAATTTCGTCCCCTTCGTTGTTGTGCTGATCACGGGCGCTGCCTTGATTTACGGTACATTGGACATGCCGAATTTTGGTGATCCAAACGCACCGGCACATGTGCATGTTGGTCCTGATTATTTAGAACGCAGTGTTGAAGAGATCGATGTACCTAATGTCGTAACCAGCATTTTGGCCAGCTATCGCGGCTTTGACACCTTAGGTGAAACGGCTGTTGTGTTTACAGCTGGTATCGCCGTGCTGCTGTTGATTTCGGGCCTTCGCCGTCGCCGCGAAGACGAAGAAGCGGACGAAGTTGACGACAACGAGGGGCAAAGCTGATGCATCACCACTTGATCTTGCGCGTTGTAACCAAGTTGCTTTGCGGCGCGATTATGCTTTTCGCCTTTTATGTCCAGTTTCACGGTGATTTTTCACCCGGTGGCGGCTTTCAGGCTGGTGTGATTATGGCCGTGGCATTCATCGTTTACGGTGTTGTATTTGGCGTCAATCAGGTGAAACTGGTTTTCCCACCTTGGTTCGTTCACAAATTGGTCGCTTTGGGTGTTTTGGTTTACGCTGGTACAGGCATTTTCAGCATGTATCTGGGATATGGATTTCTGGATTACGGTGCGTTTGATCCGGGTCACCCAAGTCATGGTCAACACAACGGAATCTTGGCAGTTGAACTGGGCGTGGGCATCACCGTAACGGGTGTCATGGTCGCCGTTTATTACGCTTTTGCAAGTCGTCCCCCCACCATTAATGACGAGGATTGGTAAGATGGATTTTGATTTCATCATTGGCCATTTGAATTATTGGCTGTTCATCGTTTTGATGATGACTGGCCTTTATATCGTTATTGCTAAGGGAAACTTGGTTAAAAAAATCGTTGGCCTGAACATCTTTCAGACCGCTGTTTTTATGTTCTATATCTCAATCGGCAAAGTGGAAAATGGCACAGCGCCGATATTTCCGATGGATATGAATGTTGACCCCAGCGTTGCCTATTCTAACCCATTACCGCATGTTTTGATCCTTACGGCGATTGTTGTTGGTATTGCGACGACATCTCTTGGTTTGGCCTTGGTTGTGCGCATTCATGAAGCATTTGGCACCATCGAAGAAGACGATCTATTGAAAATTGAACGTGATATGGCGACGCGCGAATATGAATTACATGGTTCCGCCATGGGTGGGCGTGCATAATGGCTTCTGAAACGACACATGATGTTGCCCACACGGCGATGACCTTGATTGATCAATTGCCTGTCTTGCAGATTTTGATCCCGCTGGTTGCAGCACCTTTGTTGGTGTTGCTCGGCACAAAGCGCCTGTCTTGGGCCATCACATTTATCGCAAGCGTCTTAGCCTTTGCCGTTTCGATTGCATTGTTGTGGTTAGTCAAAGACGGCGGGTTCATATCGTATGAACTTGGCGGTTGGGCACCACCTTTGGGGATTGAATATCGCGTTGATGCGGCCAATGCTTTTGTGTTGCTGCTGATTAGCGGCATCAGCACTGTGATCTTGCCGTTTGCTTATACCAGTGTTCGTGCAGAAATTGCCGAACGCCATCACACGCTGTTTTATTCTTGTTACCTTTTGTGTCTGACTGGCCTTTTGGGCGTGGTTATTACTGGTGATGCATTCAACGTATTTGTGTTCCTAGAAATTTCGTCACTTTCAACTTATGCATTGATTGCAACCGGTGCAGGCAAGAACAAACGCGCATTAACAGCGGCTTATGATTACTTGGTAATGGGAACTATCGGCGCGACGTTCTTCGTTATCGGTCTTGGTTTTTTGTATATGGCAACGGGTACGCTTAACATGGCGGACATTGCAGAACGCATTGCCGATCAGGGCGCAAATCGAACAATTCAGGCCGCGTTTGCCTTTATTATTGTTGGAATGGGGCTAAAGGCGGCGATCTACCCGCTGCATTTATGGCTGCCAAATGCGTATACTTATGCGCCTTCTGCTGTGACAGTGTTTTTGGCGGCAACAGCCACCAAGGCGGCGATCTATGTAATTCTGCGGTTCTCGTTTTCAGTGTTTCAACCCGAGTTTATGTTTGAAACATTGACGTTTGAATATCTTGTTCTTCCGCTTGCGCTTTTGGCGATGTTTGCGGCCAGTTTCATTGCCATATTCCAAACCGACCTGAAACGCCTTTTGGCTTATTCCAGCCTTGCCCAGATCGGTTATATGTTGCTGGGTATCGCGTTGATGAACGAAACGGGCATCACGGCCGCAATCGTACATCTGTTTAATCACGGGATCACCAAGGCTGTTTTGTTTATGGGTGTTGGCGCCATCGTGCTGCGAACAGGCAGTTCCTTTCTTTACCGCATCCAAGGCATGGGGCGTGTTATGCCCGTTACGGCCGCGGCAATGGTTGTTGGTGGGCTTTCGCTTATCGGTGTGCCAGGTACCGCAGGTTTCATTTCAAAATGGGTCTTGGTGCAAGGGGCGCTTGAAAAAGGCTGGTGGCCGATCGCGGTATTGATCGTTCTGTCGTCGCTTTTGGCGGTTATTTACGTTTGGCGGATGGTTGAAATATTATATCTTTCATCCCCTGTTGTCGGTGCGGACAAACGCGAAGCACCTTTAACAATGACAATTCCGATGGTGATCATGGCTGGTGCGTGTGTGTATTTCGGTTTTGCTACTGACATCACAATTGGTGCGTCAACAACAGCGGCACAAGGTTTGCTAGGCGGCACGACTGGGATGATTGAAGTGATCGAAACAGCAACGCAGGCGGGGCACTAAGATGGATACCACTACAGCCATTTTCCTGTCGATGCTGATCCCTGCTGGGGCAACGTTGACGAATATCTTGTTCAAAGAAAACGAGAACCTGCGTGATGGGCTGACGTTCGCCGCAGCAATCGCGACGTTCCTAGTCGTTCTGAATATCCTTTGGAACGAAGGCAATGCAACGACCGAGGCCGTTGCATTATTCGAAATTCTACCCGGTATCGATATCGCCTTTAATGTTGAACCCTTGGGTTTGATGTTCGCAATTATTGCATCGGGTCTGTGGATCGTGACGCATGTCTATGGCCTTGGTTACATGCGCGGGAATAATGAAAAGCACCATGCCCGTTTCTTTGCGTGTTTCAGTTTTGCAATCGCATCCGTGATGGGCATCGCATTTGCATCCAATATGTTCACGCTGTTCCTGTTTTATGAGCTGCTAACATTGTCCACATATCCGCTGGTTGCCCACAAAGGCACACCAGAGGCGATACGTGGTGCGCGTACATACCTTGGTATTCTGATCGGTACGTCAATTGGTTTGCAATTGATTGCGGTTATTTGGACGTGGGTTCTAGCGGGTACACTTGATTTCACGTTGGGCGGCATTCTTGATGGTCACATTTCGGGACCCTTGGTTGCCGTGCTGCTGGCGCTCTATGCCTTCGGTATCGGCAAGGCGGCATTGATGCCATTTCACCGTTGGTTGCCGGCTGCGATGGTTGCACCAACACCAGTTTCCGCCTTGTTGCACGCGGTTGCTGTCGTGAAAGCAGGCGTTTTCACCATGCTAAAAGTTGGCATCTATATCTTTGGGATCGACTTTTTGGCCGAAACGGGCGCTTCAGTTTGGTTGATGTGGCTTGCCGCATTCTCGATCGTTGCCGCCTCTGTCGTTGCAATGACCAAAGACAATCTGAAGGCGCGGTTGGCGTATTCCACGATTTCACAGCTTTCCTATATTACCCTTGGCATGGCGCTGGCCACTTCTATGGGTGCTTTGGGGGGGGGGGTGCACATCGCGATGCACGCCATGGGTAAAATTACGCTCTTTATGTGCGCAGGTTCAATCTATGTTGCCACGCATAAAACCAACATTAGCCAAATGACCGGACTGGGCCGGATCATGCCAATTACGTTTGGTGCATTCCTTGTGGGATCTTTGTCCATTATTGGTCTGCCACCCCTAGGTGGTTCTTGGTCCAAATGGTTACTGATCATGGGGGCCGCCGACACGGGCCAGTTGATCATGATCGGCGTCTTAATGGTCAGTTCGCTTTTGAACGTATTTTACTTGCTGCCTGTGGTCGGACGAGGATTTTTCTTAAAAGATCCTGACAACTCCGGCCCCGTCGCTGAAGCCCCGTTGATGTGTTGGCTGCCGCCTGCATTAACGGCCCTTGGCTGTTTCGTGTTGTTCTTCTCCGGTGGCGCAATCCTTGAATTCTTGTCGCCCATTGTGGCGAACGTGACGAATTAGGAAACGATATGTCGAATTCCCCAAAAACTAACCCAAACGATGATCCAAGCACATATCCATTGCTTGGGCGGATGATGCTTTGGACCGACAAAAAGAAAAACGTCGATTGGATTGTGCGTGGTCTTTATGCCATTTGCACAGCATTGTTTTTGGCTGACTTTGTTTATTACAAAAAAGTCTACCTTGGCATGGAAAAAATCCCGGGTTTTTATGCAATGTATGGATTTTTCATGTGCGCCGCTTTGGTGATCTGCGCCCGTGGCATGCGCGTTTTCTTGAAACGTGACGAAGAATTTTATGCGCCCCATGATGTGGAATCTGAAGAATTCCCTGACGATCAATTGGAAAAGGTCGACTATAATGCCTGATGTGTTTCCGATCTCGCTGATCTTCTTTTTTGGCGCCGCACTATTGTTGCTGCTGCCCAAAGGCCATTTACGGGCGGCTTTGTTGCTGATTGTACCGATTTTGGCTGGCACAATGCTGTGGAACTTGCCTGCTGGAAACCTTTGGACCGCCACGATCATGGGGTTCGATCTAGAATTCATGCGCGTTGATAAACTTTCGCGGTTGTTTGGTTTGATATTCTGTGTGGCTGCGTTTTTGGGCAATCTTTATGCTTGGCATGTGCGTGACACCATTCAGCAAGTTGCAGCACTGCTTTATGCCGGATCTGCAATTGGTGCGGTATTCGCGGGTGATTTGATTTCATTGTTTTTCTATTGGGAAGGCACGGCGATTGCGTCTGTGTTCCTGATTTGGGCGCGTCGTACAGAAGGTGCATATCACACTGGTATGCGTTACCTGATTGTTCAGATTGCATCAGGCGTAATTCTATTGGCGGGGGCGGCCGTATTTTACGGTGAAACCGGATCAATTACCTTTGAAAAAATGACGCTTGGATCACTGGGTACTTGGTTGATATTCATTGCCTTTGGCATCAAATGTGCATTCCCATTGATGCACAATTGGTTGCAAGACAGTTACCCCGCAGCAACTGTAACCGGAACTGTTGTCCTCTCTGCATTTACAACGAAACTTGCGGTTTACGCATTGGCACGAGGTTTTCCCGGCACTGAAATCCTGATCTACATCGGTGCGATCATGACGCTTTTCCCAATTTTCTATGCGGTGATTGAAAACGATTTGCGTCGGGTTTTGGCCTATTCATTGAACAACCAATTAGGCTTTATGGTGGTTGGTGTTGGTATCGGCACAGAGTTGGCGTTGAATGGTACAGCGGCGCATGCCTTTGCGCACATCCTGTACAAAGCATTGTTGTTTATGTCTGTCGGTGCGGTTCTGTTTAGAACAGGTACGGCTAAAGGGTCAGAGCTGGGTGGTTTGTATAAAACGATGCCACTGACAATGATTTTCTGTGTCATCGGCGCTGCATCAATTTCTGCATTTCCACTATTCTCAGGCTTTATCTCAAAGTCGCTAATTTTGTCAGCGGCATCGCACGATGGATATTACGTGGTCTGGGCGATCTTGCTCTTTGCTTCTGCTGGTGTTTTTC
>Ga0208971_1001706_pt1 | contig 12595 bp, 10 predicted proteins | sample AOAMet1_18_M0_10_2_FD_188229 | JGI IMG/M metagenome (GOLD analysis project Ga0208971, IMG submission 188229) | Ammonia-oxidizing marine microbial communities from Monterey Bay, California, USA - CAN11_18_M0_10 (SPAdes) | ecosystem: Environmental > Aquatic > Marine > Intertidal zone | place... | reverse complement strand
TTGCGTGATTGAGGCGATGTGGACAGTAGCATTGGCAGATGGCAGCCGAGAAACTGAAGAAAACGCGATGTTGCGCCTTGTGGCTGGATTGCTAGGAATTGAAGATGTCGACAGTAACATGTCGCGTCAAAAAGTCGAAAAACGCATGGCTGATGGTCAATAAGCCTTAAGAGATAAAGTTGTGCGCTGATACTTGACCCAGCGACAAGTTTTTTGGCTAAGTATTTACCAATATTTGACTGATGAACTGGTGCTGTTAATCCTTATTGCATTACAGAAGTGAACACGCCAAAACTTGGCGTGTACTTTATGCAAAAGGCCACTACATGCCCAATCCCCCTTTAACGCAAGTCGGTGTCGTTGACATCAATGGCCAATGGCGCGGAAAGGCTTCGCCAAAATTTGCTGAAGAGAAGATCCAAGATGGCATGCGTTTACCGCTGTCTGTGATTTTCGTCGACATGTGGGGCGAAGATATCGAAAATCTACCGCTTGTATTTGCCACAGGCGATGCCGATGGTCGATTACGCCCAACGGGACGTGGCCCTGTTTCCTTGCCTTGGCGCAAAACGCCTGCTGTGCTTTATCCAATGGATATGTATCAAGAGGATGAAACCCCCTTCAGGGCCGATCCGCGCCACGCATTAGCCGGAATTTTGCACCGATACGCTTCACGTGGTTGGCAAGTTAAGGCCGCAACCGAACTTGAGTTCTATTTGTTGCACCCAGACATAAGCGAAATTCGACCTGCGATAAATCCCAAGACAAATTTGCCAATTGATCGGGCCGACGTAAATTCATTGACCCTATTGGATGCATTTGAAGAATTTTTCGCGGATCTGTTTGATGGCGCAAAAGAGATGGGTATTGATGCTGAGGCTGGCATGTCAGAGGCAGGGTTGGGTCAATTTGAGGTGAATTTAGTTCACACCGATGCCATGAAAATGGCGGATGACACGCTGTTATTCAAACGATTGGTCCATGGCACAGCACGCAAACACGGCATGGCGGCCAGTTTCATGGCCAAACCGTTTAAAGATGATGCAGGCAATGGATTGCATATGCATTTTTCGGTGCTGGATGAAAACGGCAGAAACATTTTTGATGATGGCACCGAAAAAGGCACTGATTTGCTGCAAAACGCCGTGGCGGGTTGTCTTAATTTTCTAGCTGATAGTACCCTGTTTTTTGCGCCTCACGCCTCATCATACGATCGATTTGTTCCGGGCGCACATGCCCCCGTTGGTATTTCTTGGGCTTATGAAAACCGCACAGCCGCTGTTCGTATTCCCGGTGGCTCAACCAAAGCCCGCAGAATTGAACATCGCGTCGCTGGCGGTGACATAAACCCATACTTGTTAATGACGGCCGTTTTGGGTGCCGCTATTTGTGGCATCGAAGATTGTGCAACACCGCCTGCTGCCCTTGTGGGCAATGCCTATGAACAGGACCTGCCCGAGGTGCATAGAAATTGGAATGACGCCATAAATGCAGTTGAAGAAAGCGTGCTTTTACCTCGGATCATGCCGCAAGATTTGTTGGATTATTTGGTACTCGCCAAACGACAAGAACAAACGAAATATGCCAAATTGCATGATATAGAAAAAGTTGGGCTTTACGTGGAAAGAGTCTAACGCTAGCCTCCCGTTAACTCCAACCTGGTGACTTATGAAAATCGGTATATTGCAATGCGGTCATGCAATCGACGAAGTGTTAGACACTTTCGGCGATTATGATCGTTGGTTCCAAACCCTCTTGTCTGATCAAGGGTTTGAATTTGAAACGTACAATGTTGTGGACATGGAATTTCCTGCCTCGATCAACGATTGCGATGGCTGGCTACTGACAGGGTCACGTCACGGCGCGTATGAAGATCATCCTTTTATTCCGCCACTGTCTGAAATGGTTCGCGAAGCCTATTCAAAACACATTCCAATCGTTGGGGTTTGCTTTGGTCATCAGCTTATCGCGCAAGCGTTGGGTGGCAAAGTTGAAAAATTCAAAGAGGGTTGGGCCGTTGGGCACCAGACCTATAACTGGTCTGGATTGGGCGACGTTTCAATGAACGCATGGCACCAAGACCAAGTGACACAGTTACCCGATGGTGCCACCCCGATTGCCACAAGTGATTTTTGCGAATATGCCGCCCTAGTTTATGATGATCGCGCATGGACAGTTCAGGCACATCCAGAAATCAGCAATCCAATAGCTTCTGATTATTTGGACATACGCGGCAAACAGGCAACCTATCCAGACGAGGTGATTGCTGAGGCAAAAACCAAAACCACGCAATTGATCGATGATAATACGATCGCTGACGAAATCGCGGGCTTCTTTAGAATGAAGAACGAAAAGAACAAAGGCGAAAACAATGTCTGATTGGCTGGATAAGGTCCCCGAGGCCGCACGCGCCTACATTGAAAATCATCGATTGGACGAGGTGGAATGCGTCATTTCTGATTTGCCCGGCATTGCCCGAGGCAAGGCGATGCCTGCAACCAAATTCAGCAAGCAAAACCATTTCTATTTGCCAAATTCGATCTTCTTTCAAACCATAACTGGTGATTGGGGTGAAGCTGCGGGCGAAGAAGGCTGGACAGAACCTGACATGGTCTTAAAGCCCGATTATGCCACAGCGACAGCAGCACCTTGGACGGGAGATTGGACTCTGCAAGTGATCCATGATGCCTATGATCAACAAGACAACCCCATCGCCGCGTCCCCACGAAACGTCTTGAAACGTGTGTTAGAATTATATGAGGCCAAGGGTTGGAAGCCGGTTGTTGCCCCTGAAATGGAATTCTATTTGGTGGCACCAAATGTGGATCCGGCAAAACCGATCGAGGCGATGATGGGCCGTTCTGGGCGACCCGCCGCGGCGCGCCAAGCCTATTCCATGTCTGCTGTTGATGAGTTTGGGCCGGTAATCGACGACATCTATGATTTCGCCGAGGCACAAGGTTTTGAAATAGATGGCATCACCCAAGAAGGTGGCGCAGGACAGTTGGAAATAAACTTAGCCCACGGCGATCCTGTCGATTTGGCCGACCAAGTGTTCTATTTCAAACGTTTAATCCGCGAGGCGGCGTTACGTCACAAATGTTTCGCGACATTTATGGCCAAACCGATTGAGGGCGAACCCGGCAGTGCGATGCACATTCACCAATCAATCTTGGATGTAAAAACTGGTAAAAACATATTCTCCGACGCAAACGGTGAAAATACAGATGCGTTTCACCACTTTATTGCTGGCCTACAAAATCACTTGCCATCCGTTATTAGTCTGTTGGCACCATATGTGAATTCTTATCGTCGTTACGTCAAAGATCACGCTGCACCGATTAACCTAGATTGGGCGCGTGATAATCGCACCACAGGCATTCGCATACCCCTTTCCAGACCCGAGGCAAGACGCGTTGAAAACAGATTGGCGGGTATGGACTGTAATCCATATCTGGGAATTGCGGCATCACTGGCCGCAGGTTACCTTGGTTTGATCGAGGGTGAAGACCCTGCCCCACAAGCAACTGGAGATGCCTATACAGATGGCGAGGACAGTATTCCCCGCGGTCTGGGTCGTGCGCTTGATTTGCTAGACGAGGCAACCTTGATGCACGATATTCTGGGTGCCGAATTTACGCGGGTTTATTCCATTGTGAAACGCGCAGAGTACGAAGAGTTCTTGCAAGTCATTTCACCTTGGGAACGGGAACATTTGTTGATCAACGTATGAACCTGCTGTTTTCGAACGACAAACAAGGCCAGTACCCCGACAGTTGGTATGCCGCGACCACGCCAAAACTTGATGCTTTCCCAGAGCTTACAGGCGAGCATCGCGCAGATGTTTGTGTCATTGGTGGTGGATACACTGGGCTTTCGGCTGCTTTGCATTTGGCACAACTTGGCCGCAAGGTCATTTTGCTTGAGGCGCATCGCGTCGGTTTTGGTGCATCGGGTCGCAACGGGGGTCAGATGAGTTCGGGGCAGCGCGTTGATCAAGATACACTTGAAGACAGCTTTGGATTAGACGCAGCACATGCCCTTTGGGATATGGGAGAGGCCGCCAAAACACTGTGTCGTGATTTGATTAAAACCCATTCGATTGACTGTGATCTAAGAAATGGTGTCGCAGAGGCTGAAATACAAACGCGGCACCTGCCTGCAATGCAGAAATATGCCGAGAAACTTTCGCGCGATTACAACTATGATCAAATTGAATGTTTTGAGGGCGACGCCTTTCGTGAAATGGTCAAGTCCCCGACCTATCAAGGTGGAATGCTCGACCGTGGATCAGCGCATTTAAACCCATTGGCGTTCACATTGGGTTTGGCCCGCGCCGCGCAATTGGCTGGCGTGACAATTTGTGAGAACACAGAGGTTACTAAAGTCGATCAAGGAAACACAGCGGTTGTGCATAGCAAACATGGTAATGTCCGTGCTGAAAATGTTGTATTTGGTTGCAATGGTTACCTAGGCGACATCAGCCCCAAAGTAGCTAAACGTGTGATGCCCATCAATAACTTCATTGTTGCGACGGCACCGCTTCCTGATCCAAGCGTAATTCTGGGCCAAGACATTGCGGTGGCGGACAGTAAGTTCGTCGTAAATTATTTCCGTCTGTCGCCTGACAATCGACTGCTTTTTGGGGGGCGAGAAAATTACGGTTATCGTTTTCCACGCGATATCGCTGCGAAAGTTCGCGTACCGATGGAACAGATATTCCCCCAGCTTGCAGGAATAAAAATTGACTATTCTTGGGGTGGTACCCTTGGCATAACCACCAATCGGATGCCCGCATTTTTACGCATAAGCGGCAACATGTTAGCCGCTGGTGGCTATTCTGGCCAAGGGGTGGCCTTGGCAGTTTTGGCCGGAAAATTAATGGCTGATACAATACAAGGGCAAGACAAATCATTCAATCTAATGGCAAATTTGCCGCAAATGGGTTTCCCTGGTGGGCCTAGGATGCGCAGTCCTTTGTTAAAAATGGCCATGCTTTGGTATGTAGCCCGCGACAAATTAGGGCTTTAACGCCAATCATACTTTAAATTTTTCCGAAATGTCTTTATTGATTTATTGAATCTATGGGGCCTTTTTCAATGACACACGACCGTAATCCACCAAATGTTTATGATGCCGAAGCAATTCCAGCGAAGGTTCGTTCAGAAATTGAATTGTTGTTGCAATCAGGTGATCTGTTTAGATACACGCGCAAATCCGATGCCCCTGTTACATTACTAGAACAAGAATTCGCCGACATGTTGGGCTGTAAGTTTGCATTGGCGGTTTCATCGTGTTCTGCGGCATTGTTTCTGTCGCTTAAGGCATTGGATCTACCTGCCAAAGCAAAAATTTTGATACCAGCATTTACATTTGCCGCCGTGCCAAGCGCGGTTGTCCATGCCGATTGCGAACCTGTACTCGTTGAAGTTGCCAGCAATTTTCGCGTGGATATTGATGATTTCAAGAAAAAACTAACCTCAGAAATATCGGCTGTTCTGATCAGTCATATGCGTGGCCATACATCAGACATGGATCAAATCATGACACTAGCAAACGCCGCAGGCGTGCCGGTAATTGAGGATGCAGCCCACTCTTTGGGCACACAATGGGGCGATCAAAATATTGGCACCATCGGAAAAATCGGCTGTTTTTCATTTCAATCTTATAAACTGATCAATGCCGGCGAAGGGGGCATTATGGTTACAGACGATGCCGAATTGATTGCCCGCGCAATCATTATGTCTGGTGCATATGAGGAAACGTGGAAAAAGCACCCAAAACTTCAGCAGGCATGTGCAAAATGGCAAAATAAATTGCCGCTGTATAACTTACGGATGCAGAACCTATCCGCGGTGGTCGTCAAAGCCCAATTGGGCGAGGTGCCAAGACGGGTCGCAGATGGACGTCGAAATCACGATCATGTCGCGGCTCAACTGAATACCAGCCCCTGGTTTGAAGTTCCTGCCCCACTTGCAAAAGAACTGCGCGCGCCGGATTCGATACAATTTAACCTGATTGGCTTTAACGATGAACAGGCCCGCGAATTTGAAATCAAATCCAAAGAGAATGGTGCGCCTGTTCAAATTTTCGGATTGACCGAAGGAAACGCCCGCGCATTTTGGAATTGGCAATTTATCGAAGGTGAAACACCAGATTTACCTAAAACGCGGAATATGTTGATGCGCGCTTGTGACATGCGGCTGCCTGCTCGACTAAAAGAAACTGAATTGGATTTCATCGCTTCAGCCATCAAAAATGCGGCAACATTCGTAATGGAAAAAAGCTAGTTACAGGCTGCCTTTTTTCTAGAATATGCCAAATTCCGTTAGGAAATGACCTTCAGCAAATCGCCCAGCCAAGGTTTGTCTTTCACTAAAGGGTCGATAATAATTTTTGAAACCAGAACGCGCAGCTCGTTCGCCACCTTTTCTGGCATATTTTGCAAGACACCTTTGCGGGCCGTTAGGCTTATGCGGCGCGAAAGCGGTTCAAACGGCAAAGGGAGCATATCAACATCGCCCAAAAACCTGTGGGCATGCATGAATCCTAAAGGCGTGATTATCGTCCACCCCTCGCCCGCGGCCACCATCGACATGATGGCGTGGTAACTATCAAGTTCAAATCGCTGGTTAAGTGTCAGGTTTTGCCGTGCTAAATGATCCCCAATTACACGCCCCATATGGTGACGAGATGTATATTGAATAAGCGGCATTCGACGTAATTCACGTAAAGTGTCATCACCTTTGATTGCCCCTTTCGGGCACACAGCAATAAAAGGTTCCTCGATTAACGGATGAACCTCCATCCAATCCGCCGCCGCCCCCATGTCAGCGGCTACGATGACGTCTAATGCGCGGGTATCAAGATGATCAAACAGTTGATGACTGGGGCCTGTTTCCAACAAAAACTGGCATTGACGTAATTCTACGGACATATCTGACAACAGGCGCGGTGTCACTTCGGCATCAAATTCCTCGATCATTCCAAGCCGGAAACGCGTCAGGCGTGAAATATCTCGCATCGCCAATTCAGCGCGCGCTTGCATAGCCTCGTTTTGAATTGTCTGGGCACGGACGCGGAACAATTCACCCGCTGGTGTCAATAAAACGGGCCTTGTCGAGCGATCCAACAAAATGGCCCCAAGTGCCCCTTCAAGGTTGGTCAACTGTTGAGAAACAGCCGAGGCTGACGCCCCAAGACGCCTTGCCGCAGCAGAAATTGCACCCTCGTCCGCGGTGGCGAGGAACACTTCGATCCCCCAAAGGGTGATTTTTCCACTTGGCTGCATTGTCAGCCCTCCAATAGGCTAAAAAGTATCATGTCAGAACGCGAAGATAGGTCAACAAGGATTGCGTAACTAATATCCTAAGCGTAGCTTTGCGCAAACTGTTAAGGAGCAACAAAATGAACGATGATACACCAAACTCATGGGAAGCGCGTGCCGATGCATCGTCGTTTTATGGCTTTACTGATTTACCCACGGTGAACGAGCGCGGTTCAACTGTATTGACGCACGGCAAAGGCCCCTATGTGTTTGATGTGCACGGACGCCAATATTTGGACGCAAATTCCGGTCTATGGAACATGGTTGCTGGGTTTGATCATTCAGGTCTGGCCCAAGCCGCAAAGGATCAATTTGATCGTTTTCCAGGTTATCATTCGCTGTTTGGGCGCCAATCTGATCAAACAGTTATGCTGTCAGAAAAGCTGGTAGAAGTATCCCCTTTTGAACGTGGCAAAGTTTTTTACACCAATTCAGGTTCCGAAGCGAATGACACAATGGTCAAAATGCTTTGGTTTTTACACGGTGCCGAAGGCAACACTACTAAACGTAAAATCATTACCCGTAAAAACGCCTATCATGGCGTCACGGCGGTGGCGGCGTCCATGACGGGTAAACCCTACAATTCTGTCTTTGGCTTGCCCTTGGATGGATTTCTGCACTTAACTTGCCCTCATTACTGGCGCGAAGGTCGCGATGGTGAAACCGAAGCTGAATTCACGCAACGCTTGGCCCAAGAGCTTGAAGATATGATCGCAAGCGAAGGCCCCGATACAATCGCGGGTTTCTTTGCAGAACCTGTTTTGGGCGCAGGTGGTGTGATCACGCCACCCGTTGGTTATTTCCAAGCGATCCAAGCTGTTTTGAAAAAGTACGGTATCCCAATGATTTCAGACGAGGTTATCACCGGATTTGGGCGCACGGGTTCGCTTTGGGGGTGTCAGGCATATGATTTCATGCCCGATGCAATTATTTCTTCAAAAAACCTAACAGCTGGATACTTCCCTATGGGTGCCATTTTGTTGGGGCCAGCGTTAAGCGATCGTTTACAGGATGCTGCCGACGCAATCGAAGAATTCCCCCATGGATTTACGGCCTCGGGCCATCCTGTTGGCTGTGCAATCGCGTTAAAATCCATTGATATTATAATGAATGAAGGCTTGATTGAGAATGTGAACGAAATGTCCCCGCGGTTTTGGGATCATATGAACCGTTTGGCACAAAACCCCAATATCGGCGAAGCACGCGGCATTGGTCTGATGGGCGCGCTAGAGGCCGTTCAGGACAAAGCGACAAAAACACCTTTTGCCGGTGATCTGTCCATCAGTGAGGCAATTGCAAATACATGTACGGATCATGGATTGATCTGTCGTCCTTTGGGTCAAGCAATCGTTCTTTGCCCGCCATTCATTCTGAACAACGCGCAAATGGATGAAATGTTCGACAAGCTTGAAACAAGCTTGAACAAGGTCTTTGCTAAATTTGCGTAGAAATTAAATGCGGGGGGAGAAATCCTCCCGCCTATTTCCCTAGATTAGAAAGCTTTGACTGAAGTTCGGCCAATTGCTTTTTAATGTCGTCTAGTCCTTCGGATTTCTCTTCGGCTTTGGGCTTTTCTTCGGGCGTTGCTGCCTTTTCACCCATCCATCCACCAGACATCGCCTTTAAGAAGGCCTGTTGCTGCGCTTGCATCGCTTCAAAACCTGGAACGGCCGCCATTGGATTCGGTATATTTGGCATGCCTTGCGTTAGATTGGTCTGACCATCACGCAACATCTGAAAAGACATCTCTAGGAATTGCGGCACCACGGATTGGGCCTTGTCAGTGTAACTGCGCACCAAGTCTGTTAACACATCAACGGGTAAAACGTTTTCGCCGCGCCCCTCGTGTTCCGCGATAATTTGCAACAAATACTGGCGTGTAAGGTCATCACCGCTTTTCAAATCAATGATCGAGACTTCACGTCCTTCACGAATAAATCCAGCAACATCATCCAGCGTCACGTAGTCACTGGTTTCGGTGTTGTATAGGCGACGGCTTGCATAACGCTTGATTAACAGCGGGGATTCATTCTTTTTCACCTGAGCGTCCGATCTCAAATTGTTGCACTGCAGCGTATGGTAGGACAGCCCTAGACAAAAAGAAAGGGCGTGCATCGAGCACGCCCTTAAAAAATCGAAGATCTGAAGGAGGGAGGAGTATCAGATCAATTCAATTTGAATTTATTTAGCAGCAGCTTTTTTAGAAACTTTTGCTACTTCTTCAGTTGCTTTTTTAACAGCTGCAGAAGCTTCTTTTTGGATGTCTTTGCCAGACGCCATCATCAATTCAACTGTTTCCATTTGAACTTTTTTGGCGATTTCAGCGAAAGCAGCCATGTTTTCAGCGGCAGCTTCTGAAGAAGTTGTTGCAAAGTCTGCAACAGCTTTTGAATAATCTGCAGGCTCTTCTTTAGTCGCAGCAACAACACCCATTTTGTTCAATGTGTCTTTTGTCCATGCGTTGGATACTTCAGCAGATTTTTCTGCAGCTTCCAAAGCAACTTGTGACATTTTCTGACCCAAAGCAGCAGAGTTTTTGAACGCGTCGTCAAACGCAGACGTGTCAAATTTCAAGTTAGCGAATGCATCTTGGAAGGCTTTTGTGAAATCAGCAGGGTTGTTCATTTTATTTTCCTAATCAGTGAAACATCGGGGAGGGACAATGTTTCGTTTCAATTCTGAAAATAGATATAGATGCTGCGGTGCGGCATATCAAGTATTTTTTCTGCACTGCAGCATATTTTATTTTTTATTGTTATAATTCAATTGTTTGATTTTGATAAAACATAAGTACCAGGTGCTTCGCATAACACCGGAAACGTTTTTGTTCCGACTTTTCGCGCCGGAATCATATCCTCGGAGCGGCCGGACAACCATTTTTCCCACACAGGCCACCATGAACCAGCTGTCAATTCAGCGTTCTCGCGCCATGTTTCAGGATCAGTTAGGTTGGTGTTCGTATAATGGCCGTATTTATTTTTGCTGGGTGGATTAACAATACCCGCGATATGCCCAGATTGGCTCATGACGAATGTTTTATCTTTGCTGCCCATTTGGCGTACGCCATTCAAGCTGGCATCCCAAGCGGCGATATGGTCGGTTTCACAACCGATGGCAAAGATTGGCTGTTTTACGTCGGCCAAGGTTACACTGTCGTCACCAAGGGGAAATCCATCAAGTGCAAATTCGTTTTTCTGACACAGCTGACGCAGATATTTCACCGCCATGCGGCCAGGCAGATTGGTGCTATCGGAATTCCAGTATAACAAATCAAAAACGGGCGGGGCCTCACCCATCATATAAGATTTGATCGCCGGTCCATAAATTAGATCATTTGGGCGCAGGTATGAAAACGTTCTGGTCATGAACACAGATTCCAAAACGCCCGTTTCCGCGACTTGGCGCTCAATACCATCCACAAAATCATCATCCAAGAACACGGCCATTTCGCCTTGATCAGAAAAATCGGTAATGGTCGTAAACAACGTCACTGATTTAATGCTGTCATCCCCGCGTTGGGAAAGCAAAGCTGCCGTCAAGGACAGCGTGGTGCCACCAATGCAGTATCCAATGGCATTAACTTGCGGCTCATTCGTGATGCTTTTTACCGCTTCAATGGCTTTGAGATATCCATTGTGGACGTAATCAACCATGCCAGTGTCGGCATAGCTGGCGTCAGGGTTAACCCAAGACACCATGAAAACTGTATACCCTTGTTCTGTCAGCCACTTCACAAACGAATTGGCTGGTTTCAAATCGAGAATATAATACTTGTTGATCCACGGCGGGAAAATCACGATGGGTGTTTTATGGACTTGCTCGGTTTTCGCTTCATATTGGATAAGTTCCAACATTTTGTTGCGGAAAACCACACCACCGGGTGAATTGGCTAGGTTTTCACCAACTTCAAACGCGCCTTGATCGGCGAGAGTGACCAACAACTCGCCATTGTTGTTTTCCAAATCGCGCACCATGTTTTCCATGCCGTCGACCAAGGATTGCCCTTCGGTTTCCATGGCTTTTTCTATGGCAGCAGGATTAGTCGCCAAGAAATTGGTCGGGGCCATCATATCGACGATTTGTTTTGAAAAGAACGCGAGACGGTTTTTTTCACGCGCTGAAAGCCCCTCCAAATCCGCAACACTGTCTTCCACAGCCTGCGAGGACAATAGATACTGTTGTTTCACCATATTGAAAAACGGATTATCCTGCCACATCGGGTGGGAAAAACGGCGATCAGCCTTTGTTTCAGTAACGGCGGTATCATCACCTGTCAGTGACTTTCCCGTTTCCACAACTTGCGCCATGGACTTGGTCCAATATTCAGCCTGTTGGGCAAATATCTTTGCAGGATTGCTCATCGCGTCGCTGAAATATGCCTCAAAGGCTTTGCTGAACAACTCGTTACCCGGCCCTGCCAAACCTGGATCAGCGGATTTCTTGTTAGCAATGGCGGTTGTCATGCGTTCAGACAATTTTTCCATCTTAGCAATATTAGCCTGAAAGGCCGCAATATGTTCGCCAGTTGGTTCAGTTTCAGAAGCCATTGTAATCGCCATTTTTCAATTATTTCGCACCTGCAGCATAATTCAACTTGCCAAAATTAGCAAAGGCGAGGATTGTCACAGGCAACAACGTGTACTTAGGATGGGTGTTTTTTAATGGAATATATGGCTCGATACGACTTTATGGACACCATCAGAATCACAAATCAGTGGTTTGGCGCCAGTACAAAAGCCATGGCTTCTTATCCAATGTTTGGGATTATTCCTAATCCTGCAATAGAATGGGCTGCGGCATTTGGTCAGGTCGTGGAACACAGTTTTGCGCGCATGGATGTTAAACCCGATTGGAACATCAGCACCATCATCGGCCCCAAAGGAAATGAACGTGTTGTACGCGACGAAATCGTTGTTGCGCGGCCATTTGGGGATTTGATCCGTTTCCGCGTTCAAGGACGGCCAGAACAATCGCGCAAAGTTCTGCTGGTTGCGCCCATGTCCGGTCATTATGCAACATTGCTTCGCTCAACCGTGAACAGCCTATTGCCCGATGCCGAGGTGTTCATAACTGATTGGCACAATGCCCGCGATATTCCGGTTTCCGAAGGCAAGTTTGATATTGAAGATTACACGCAATACCTAGTTGATTTCATGAAGGAAATGGGCCCAGACACGCATGTAATTGCTGTTTGCCAACCCGCCCCTCTTGCGCTTGCTGCAACGGCTTTGTTGGCCGAAGAACAGCCAGAGGCACAACCACGCACTT
>Ga0208971_1001696_pt1 | contig 12638 bp, 7 predicted proteins | sample AOAMet1_18_M0_10_2_FD_188229 | JGI IMG/M metagenome (GOLD analysis project Ga0208971, IMG submission 188229) | Ammonia-oxidizing marine microbial communities from Monterey Bay, California, USA - CAN11_18_M0_10 (SPAdes) | ecosystem: Environmental > Aquatic > Marine > Intertidal zone | place... | reverse complement strand
ACCCCTCCCGGGCTTGCTGAGCCTCAGAATGCTCAATTTACAGAACTTCTCCAGACTCAATTGTTGCATTCGAGGATTTCTCGGGCAAGCCTGAACTGCCTGCAAACCGCGTCAAAAGAACTCCTGTTGTGGCCACCGCTAACCCTACCAACGCCCACAAGACCGGGATGGATTCATCCTCCCCGGGGAACCATGAATAACTACTTAAAGCGGGTTGGTAATAGGCTAGAAATACCACGATGCCGTTGTTTAACGAATGCAGAATCACTCCGGGCCAAATGGAATCAGATTTAAACGCTAAATAACCTAGCATCACCCCAATAAGTGTCGAAGGCAGCAAGCGGTCGAGCGCAATTACACTGTTCGAGAGAACATGGAACGAACCGAAGACCAGAGCCGATATCAAAATCGATTTCCAGACCGAGTTCCACTTCAAAAGCGAACGTAACAACATGCCCCTAAAAAACCACTCTTCACAGAGTGCAGGGATCACCGAGAACGCAAACAGAATCACAAACGGCGAGACCATCCTAATCCGAGCGACCTGTTCAGACGTCGTTTCGATTAACTTGGCATGCCACTGTTCCTGCTTCTCACTGCCGAACAAAATTCCATAGGCAGCATGCCACCCTTCGGTCATGGTCATGACCAAAGGCCAAAGACTAAGACCAAGCAGAACTGCCGCCAGCAGAAAAACAATCCTCGGGCGTTTGAGGCCAAAACCGCCTCGAAAACTAGTATTTTGATGTCGCGCCACCAAGGCAGGTAAAACCATAAAGGCCAAACAGGTGAAAACACCCATCATCCCATAACGGAAACTCAAGTCAGCCGTCGTCTCCGCAGGCAACCTTCCCAAGAAGCCAATCGAAAGAAAATTTAGCGGAAACAGCATTACAAGACAGAATAGAGTCGCCGCCAAAGGCACCACGACGTTTACACGCGTAGGGCGTTGAAACATTTCAACTAAGCTACCGTCGCCAGAATAAAGAATCGAATCCGATCCAAAAATCCGAGCGGCGAGACAGATTGCTAAATAGGTGTAGACGAGCGTGGAAATCACCGCAACAAACGATGGCACCAAAATAACTTCGTTGTTGATAACATCCCGAGCTAACAAAAGAATGTTGACCATCGGCACGACGGCGTTCACTCCATCAAGCGAAATCCCGGGAGCCATCGCCATCAATCCGGGGCCAAGCGAGAGAATAATAATTGGGATCAAATAAACCTGAGCTTCTTTGAAACTCTTGGCAAAACTCGTAACGGCCAAGAGCAACGCTGAAAAGAACGCACCGAACAGAATCAGTAGCAGAAAGATCTGTACCATCACGCGGAAATCGAAAATGCCGCCGCCAAATTGCTGATCCAGTTGGAAAACCCAAATGGTCACAAACATCCCGATTAGATTCAACAATGCTGTAAAAATAGCGACCGTTAAAACGGCAATGAATTTGGCGACCAAAATCCCGACGCGAGGTAAAGGTGCCGCCATCAGAGTCTCAAGCGTTCCCCGTTCGCGTTCGCCAGCCGTCAAATCAATCGCTGGATAGACCGCACCCGTGATCGTCATTAGCACCAAGATTAATGGAACCAATGAGGCCAGTGGAAAAGCGGACGGCGCTTCTTGCGCTACAGTTTCCCCAATTAATTTGCGGCCAACGTTGACCACCGGTTCAATCGAAATCCCAGCCATTTGCAGCCGAAATTCCCGATCAGCCAGATTGGCTTTTTCGAGCTCTTGTGCCAAATGGTCAGCAGCAGCCAACGAAAATGGATCCTGCCGCGAAACAATTGTGAAGTCGCCCAGCCTTTTTCTAGTCGGATCATTCAAATCAAAAATAATTCCCAGATCCGCTTCGCCGACCTCGACGTACTCAGCCAGAGATGGATTTGCACTCGGCGGAATGAACTGCCATCTCATTAGATACCAAGGTGGAAACCCCACCTCTTCCGACTGCAAGTCATCAACTCTCAAACCGCTGCCGATTGACTGCGAGTCATCTTCTTCATCCAAATTATCCAGCTGCAGGAGTGTTCCCTCGCTGCCCGATGATTTTTCGTCAATGAACTTTACTCTCTCACCAATTTTGGCAAAGACAAAATCCGCTTCGGCTTTGGACACGTTGCCGGAATACACCACCCGAAGTTCCGGCACCTCGGTTCCCGAGAAAAGAGCAGCGTTGGAAAGCAGGAAAGTCTTAAAAATTAAACTCAGCGTCGGATAAACGAGGAGCGGCATCAGCACCAAAGTTACGATGGTTCGACGGTCACGCAGAGTCTCTTTGAGTTCTTTTTGAGCCAGTCTCGTGAGCCGGAACCCAGTTCGCGCCGGTTTCTTTGAATTGCCGTTAGGTTTGGTATTGTCATTCTGAGACATTATCGGATCAAACTTGTTGGATAGGGGCAACGTTATCGTTTTCAATCAAATCAATAAACATCTCGACGAGATCAGACTTTCCCGTTTGTTTCTGTAAATCCTCAAGCGATCCGGTGAGTACCTTCTTACCCTTGTGCATCAACCCAAACCGGTTGCAGACCCGCTGGGCTTGTTCTAATCGGTGTGTGCACAGAATAATTGACTTGTCACGTTCGCGAAGAATGTCGATGTAATTGAAAATTACTTGGCTCCCGATCACATCCAAACCTAGCGTAGGCTCGTCGAGAATCATCACAGGAGGGTCATGAATGAGCGCTCTAGCAAGGCTTAGTCGCTGCTTTTGGCCTGTACTGAGCGTGGCACAGCCTTGGTCAATGAAACCAGATAAGTCGAGGATTGCAGATAACTCTTTGATTCGAGTCTCTACCTCGCTTTCGCTGAGGCCGTAAATTTCTCCGAAAAAGCCCAGCATCTCCCGGCCAGTTAACCACTGGTAGACTCCCGCTGCCGCCGAAACGAACCCAACTTGCCGTTTCACTTCGTCTGGCTGATGGTCGCTTCGATGCCCAGCAATTTCGGCGAAACCTTTATCCGGTTTTAGTAGTCCCAAGATCATTCGCATCATCGTGGTCTTGCCGGCTCCGTTAGGACCGAGAAGTCCGTAAACTTCTCCGGGGGCGACATCGAACGAGACATCAGCAGCAGCACGTATCTCTCGTCGACCCGCATAAAACGTTTTGGAGAGGTGCTGGATTGATATCATGAAAGTCGTTTTTAAAAAAATATACTCAGCCAGTCTTACGGTACGCACGAACCACGAAAAGGGTTTGATGCCTACCAAAACTTTCCGAGCCGATCCCCGAAATCCCGAACAAACCCTACCCAAGCTGGCTGTCATCCGGATCACTATGGTTTATAATCTCCGGAACTGCCGTTCGCAAAACCGATTTAAACCCGTCTGATTAACAACAGTGAACGAAACATCGCTCAATCCCGAGGAATGGCTTGGCAATTTTGGGCTGGAAGGCTTTCGTCCCGGCCAGCGGCATGTAATCGACGCAATTCTAGCGGGAAAAGATACACTTTGCATCATGCCGACAGGCGGTGGCAAAAGTCTATGCTTCCAACTGCCCACGATCGCCAGAGAGGGAGTCACGATCGTAATCTCCCCCCTGATTGCACTGATGAAAGATCAGGTTGACTCGCTCATAGAGTCTGAAATACCGGCAACTTTCATCAACAGTTCGCTGCCTCCTGCTGAACAGCAGGCCCGGATCTCGGGGATGATTAATGGCCATTACAAGTTGGTCTACATTGCTCCGGAACGACTTCGCAGTAATGCATTCATGAGAGCGGTTCAGAGTATCCAAATCCAGCTTCTGGCGGTGGATGAGGCTCACTGTATCAGCCAATGGGGGCACGACTTTCGGCCCGACTACGCTCGATTAGGGCGATTCCGGGAACGCCTCGGTAACCCCCAGACGGTGGCATTGACTGCTACCGCTACCAAACTCGTTTCGGGCGACATTTCAAAAATCCTTAATCTCAATGAGCCTGCAACTTTTGTTACCGGATTCGCCAGAACAAACCTTTCTCTGGCTGTCTCCGCTCCCAACGGAAATGCCGAAAAAGATAATCAACTGGTGAGCTTTTTAAAGAGTCGAAAAGGATGTGGAATTATCTATGCGTCCACTCGCAAGAACTGCGAACACCTAGTCGAACTCTTGGCGGACAAAATTGGTCGGAAGATTACGTTTTACCACGCAGGCCTGCCTGCCGACACGCGACGCTCGGTCCAGGAAAAGTTCATGACCGGGGAAATTGAGGTCATCGTAGCCACCAATGCCTTTGGAATGGGCATCGACAAATCAGACCTTAGGTTTGTCGTTCACTACAACCTTCCAGGCAGTATCGAAGCCTACTATCAAGAAGCGGGCAGGGCAGGGCGTGACGGACTGCCCTCAGAATGCCTCATGCTTTACTCTTTCCAAGACAAATTTATTCAGGAGTTCTTCATTGATAACTCCTATCCGTCCAAGGAAACCGTTAAAGAGGTTTATGAATACCTCTGCTCAATACCTGGCGATCCAATTGAAACAACACTCCAGGAAATCAAGGACGATCTCGATTTGAGCATTGGCACGGCAGGGATCGCTACCTGTGAGAACCTGCTTGAGAAAGCGGGAGCTATCGAGCGTCTCGACAGTAAGCAAAACTCCGCGGCAATTAAAATCGATTCTGATTTACCAACATTGATCGACCTTCTTCCGCGAGACGCAAGAACTCAACGCCATGTACTGCGCGAATTGGAACGTATTGTCAGTGGATTTCGCGGGGAACGAGTGATGTTCCAACCTCAGCGACTCGCCGATCGACTCGAAATGAAATGGGAAGCCGTAAATCGTGCGATCCGGCAATTACGAAAAATCCCCATGCTCGACTACATCCCGCCATTTCGTGGGCGAGCCATTCACGTTGTCGATCGAAAACGAAAATTTTCGGATCTCAAAATCGACTTTGCCGAACTGCATCGCCGTCAAAAATCCGAGCACGAAAAACTTAACAGTGTCATTCGTCTCGCGACGACCCGTCGGTGTCGCCAACTTGAAATTTTAGAATATTTTGGAGATGCAGACCGGAAACTTTGCGGCACCTGCGACAATTGCCAAAAACGACCTCAGTTGAAAATTGGAACCGCTAAACACTCCAACGAGGATGCGTGTCTTTATTCCGCCCAAGTCGCACTCAGTGGTACGGCACGGACGCATGGACGGATTGGAAAAACCTTGATCGCGCAGATGCTGACTGGCTCTGCCTCTAAAAAGATAAAACAGCTTAGCCTCGACCGACTTAGCACGTTCGCATTACTCAAAGGGCTAAGACAAGCGGATGTCGTTTTGTTAATGGAGTTTTTAATCCATCAAGGCTTTATATCGCAAACCGAGACGACTAAGTTTCGACCAGTTCTTGCGATTTCACCAACCGGTCGCAAACTGATGGCCGGGGAGTTTCCGCTTGAATTAACCACGCTGATGCCGGGCGACCTTGTCGAGGCACTCTCTCTAAAATTTCAAGGAAAAATTCCGCGGCGAAGTGCACCCGCTGAAACCAACAACAAGGAATTGGAACCCATTGCAATTCCCCAGGAAACAAAAACCAGCGATTCGCCCCCTGAACCAGCGACGACGCCGAGTTTATTTGAACCAATAGAATCCCAAGCAGAAGCCTCCGCGAAAAAGCCGGCGGTTGCCTTGGAACCAGCCAACTCATCTCAAGCAAAAGTGGCAGGCGAAAAAGGTGAGCAAGTTCAAACAGATCTAAGTAAACTCCGGCTCGATCGCCCCGAACCGCATTCGGTTCAGCCAAATTTCTTTTGGACATGGAGGCTACTCGCTGACGGCTATTCCATGGATCATCTACGGCAAGTCAGGCAAATTGATGAAGAAACCATCTTTAGCCACGTTCTTCGCGCAACAGAAAACAACCTACCCGTGCAAGCTGAATGGTTACTGTCCGATGAAAAAATCGCCACATTAAACAAATTAATTTCGCAACATCCTTCGGATCGAACATCGAAACTTATCTCCAAACTCCCTTCCGATTGTTTACCGCAGGAACTCGTTTATTTCCTCAAGTGCCAAACGGCCTCTTAACGACTTTAACGACTCGCTGAAGGTTCTCTTTCGCAAGCGATCGGGCACTACCGAGAGAGCCACCCATTGCCAAAAATCTGCCCACGTGTCCGTCGGTCAATAGAAAAGGGCCAAAGACGCAGTCAATTTCGACAAAAACGAACCAGATGTTGAAAATATTAATACCCGACCACACCAGATGTGATTTCCGGCACTAAAACGACACTGCTTCTCAATCAATCGTCTTCTCCCGGTCAATCCAGCATCGCCAACCTATGATTACTGGGCTACAATGGGTGTCCGCAGTTTTGCGTGCGCATGGCTCGCAGAGCAGCGTCATCCGAGGTCAAATCGTCAATGAGTTAAGCAGAGAACGGTTTATTCGGATTATTGGTAGACGACTGTCTTATTACGACAAACGAAAATTAGAACCACCGCCCGTCCGGTTTTTCCGTAGAACGGTCGAGGAAAGTCAATGGATAACGAACGCGACAACGGCAAAAAGAACGAAGACCGAAAAGGTAAGGGGCCTTCACGAAATCCAAATTTGCTGATTCCGATGCTGCTGATCGGCGTACTCCTGCTGTTTTTGATCATGCAGTGGGGCAATTCACAAACATCGACAATCTCGCTGCGCTATTTCGAAAACTTGCTCGAAGGCAAAGGCTACGATGGCGAAGTCCTCACCAATCCCACCGACGACAAACCGCTAAAAGATGTCATCAAGCAAATTACGTTGACTCCACGCGGAGCCCGCGGCCTGTTCGATGTTGAAAACATCCCCAAGGAGCCAACTTTTGATTCTGAAGGGAAAATCAAAAACCCGAAAGAGGGCGAGTTTCTCAAGAAGAATTTTCAAGTTGAGTTCCCAAGCAACGACATCAAACGGGCCGAGTTGATCAACCAGATTGAGAAAAACGTCGACAACTTTACAGTCGAACCGGCGACTGACATGATCGGCTGGTACTACGCTGCACTCTTGATGTTTACCTTCGGCTTGCTGCTGTTCATGATTCTCTCGTTTCGGCGATCGCAGAATCAAATGATGGGCGGCGGCGGTTTCCTCTCGAATTTTTCACGGAGTCCTGCGAAAAAGTATGAAGCATCTGCTGAGCCAATTACGTTTAAAGACGTGGCTGGACTCGAAGGCGTGAAAGCAGACCTCGGCGAAATCGTTGAGTTCCTTAAATCGCCAGCCAAGTTTCAGAAACTTGGCGGACGGGTCCCCAAAGGTGCGTTGCTGATCGGGCCCCCCGGAACCGGAAAAACCCTGCTGGCTCGTGCGGTCGCGGGAGAGGCCAACGTTCCTTACTTCTCAGTCAACGGAAGTGAATTTATTCAGATGTTCGTCGGCGTGGGTGCTAGTCGTGTTCGTGACTTATTTTCTACAGCCAAAGCTCAATCTCCTGCGATCATTTTTATCGATGAGATCGATGCCGTGGGTCGGCAGCGGGGTGCCGGCCTTGGCGGAGGCCACGACGAACGCGAGCAGACACTCAATCAAATTCTTGGCGAGATGGACGGGTTCCAGGCAAATGATTCGGTAATCATCATTGCGGCGACAAACCGACCGGATGTTCTCGATCCCGCTTTGCTGCGTCCAGGTAGATTCGACCGACACGTAACGGTCAATCGTCCAACCAAAGCAGGCCGATTAGCGATCTTTAAGGTTCACGTCAAAAACGTACCGCTCTCCGCGGATGTCGATCTGGAAGTAATGGCACAGGCAACCGCCGGCATGACCGGTGCGGACATTCAAAACCTCGTGAACGAAGCCGCCCTATGGGCCGCCCGCAAGAATAAAACCAAAGTCGAGATGGAAGATTTTTACTTCGCACACGACAAGGTTTTAATGGGTGCAAAACGCGAAGAAGTCCTCACGGACAAGGAAAAAGAGAGAACCGCCTATCACGAGGCCGGACACACGCTCGCCGCTTGGAACCTAAAAGGCGCCAATCCGGTCCACAAAGTCACCATCATCCCACGCGGTCGTGCGTTGGGCGTAACGCAAATGGTGCCCGATGAGGACCGTATGAACATGTCGGAACAAGAGATTCATGATCACCTCGTTGTTCTGCTCTCCGGCAGGGCGGCTGAAACATTAATTTACAGTGAATTGACCGTTGGTGCTGAGAACGATCTTGAGCGGGCAACCTCAATGGCTAGGCGAATGGTGACTCATTGGGGAATGAGCAAAAAACTTGGTCCTGTTAGCTACAAAATGAGCGATGAAGATCCATTTTTGGGCGGGCAAATGCATAAGAGCCGCCAGTTTAGTGAGCACACGATGGAGGTCATCGATGATGAGGTTCACCAGATTCTCGAGAGCGCCGCGAAGGCTGCCCTTGAATTGTTGACTGAACACCGGGAAGGCTTGCAAGCGGTTACCGACGGACTCTTGAAAAGTGAAGAACTGGACCGGCATCAGATTGCTGACTTGCTCGGCCCATCAGTCCACAAGGAAAAGGAAGCTGATCTTCCAGACAGGCCTCCAGTCCTAAGCACGAACAGCGAGTCTACCGAGGAAGCATCCGATTCTGAGACAGCGGAGACGACCGCAACGGACGGTAATGAAACTGCCCAGCAAGATACGGCCGATTCGGAGACTAGCGGCGACAAATCAGACTGATAGGTGGTGTTCCAACGCAAGTTGCGGGGCCAAATGTTGAAAGGTCCGCCGGTTTGCAAGACCCCGTCTGCAAAACGATTGGGGCATCGTCAGGTTGGAAAAATAGCTACCGACGTACGAACACGACGGCGTCCTTTTCGTTCCCTGTGGAGGATTTCTATTCGATGACCGGCGATAGCGAAACTACACCCAAACTCCAAATCTGGATCGACGCTGACGCCTGCCCGCGTAGTATCAAAGAAATCGTATTTAAAACCTCCCGGAGACTGAAACTAAGAGTCACTCTGGTGGCCAATCAGGGTATGTACTCTCCAAGTTCTGATTTAATCGAAGTCATCACCGTTCCTCATGGGGCAGACGTTGCCGATGACAAAATCGTTGAGATGGTTCAAAAAAACGACTTGGTAATTACCGGAGATATCCCGTTGGCAGCCCGCGTGGTCGAAAAGGGGGCAATCGCAATTGGGACTCGCGGGGAACTTTTTGACGCAGATTCGGTTCAGGGCCGGTTAGCGACGCGCAATCTCATGGAGCAGTTCCGCTCCTCCGGCATGGAAACGTCTGGCCCCAAACCGATCAACTCCAAGGACACTCAGGCCTTCGCCAACCAGTTAGATCGGATCGTTACACGCATGGTCAAATTAAAAAAGTAAGTGCACGTCTGTTGCTGACTTCAATCGTCAGTTGCAACTCGGTAGATTCAGCAAATCATTTGACGCCAAAAAACAACCAATCGGTCTGCTCTTCGCGAATCAAATCATTCATAACCGTGATTTTCTCAACGGTCACCGTTTCGAAAACCTCTTGCATATTCGCCAGAAGTGGGCTGCTCTCGTCGTAGGACCAGACTCCCAGAACTCCACCCTGGGTTAGATGTGACTTGGCCCGCTCCAAACCCTCGCAAGAATAAAAATCTTGGCTTTGTTCACCTAAAACATCCTCCGGGGAATGATCGACATCAATTGCGATCAAATCAAATTCTTGAACGCCGGGTCGAGATAGACGTTCATAGATATCGCCATGGGTGACACCCAACCGTTCGTCAGCATTCAAACGCTCCGCAAGCGGCACCAGACCGCCCTCTAGCCAATCAATTACCTGAGGCAGAAATTCAACCACTTCGACTTGATTGACAATAACCGAATCCAATGCAGACGCAGCGGTATATCCCAAACCAAGTCCGCCAACTAAAACTCGCAACTTTCCATCAGTCCCTGCCGACTGCACCCGCTCCAATCCAAGCTCCGAAAGTGCTTTTTCCGAGGCAGTAAGATAGCTGCTCATGAGGAATTCATGATTTAAAGTCACCTCGGTGACAAACTTCCCAGGTTGCGACAAGATCTCTCTTCGGCGAAGACAGAGCAAGCCTAACGGGGTATCTTCATAGGCGAGAATTTCAAAGTTCAAAGCAGAATCCTAAACGGTTGTTGAAACAATCCAACTGCAACGTATTTTTCTGGAAAACCAATCGGCAGAGAGAGTCTGTTTACTCAATCAAGCTTAGCCAGTCGGCTGTATTGGAACTCGCCGCATCCAATGACGCAATCGGATGGTCGCGAGATACTCTACTATTTCAACAATCTTGGTTCGCCTGTTTCATGACCTCTCTACAATCTGCCTTTGCACAACAAGCGGCTTATTTCATTGCTCCTTCACCCAACTGCAGCGCATAAAAAAAGGCAGGTTTTCACCTGCCCAAATTTATCTGTTTGACAATCTCAGAGGACCTCCGAGAAGCTTAAGCTTCGCGGCTTATGAAAGTCCTAGGTTCTTTCGTTCCGTATCGAAAAACTTGTCTTGAGCGGGCTTTCCGTCTACTTCTGGAATCTCATTCGATGCTACATCGAACCAACCAGGTTGGAACTGCATGAACCCGCTCTTGCCGGAAATCTTCGCATTCGCCATTGCCTGCTTGGCCGTCAACGCAATTACCGCGTCCGCTAACGCTACTGAACCGTTACAGCGAGGCTGATTCCTCAAATCGCCTGTGCTGATGCACCAAGCCCAATGCTCGATCTCTTCTCGGTAGCCCCGACTTACTGGCCCGCTACCTTCTGCTGTTTTCGCCGGTGCTGCATCACCACTGGCTGAGGTGTCTAACACCGCCGCAGCGCCTTTTTTCTTGACGCGGGCTTTGTAACTCGTCCCAGCTAACGGATAGAGCATCACTTCCTTTTCACGGTCAAGGACCAGCGTCCCTTTCGTGCCAAGAACGACTTCGCCGTAGCCGCCAAATCCATTTCCATTAATTGACGAGTAGGTGACAACAATCTTCTTATTATCGTTTTGGTCGAAACTCGGAACACCACTGGAAGACGGATAGTTGTTGACGGTGTCTTTGTAACCCACGTCAAAATTATAATCATAACCTTGACCTGGGAATTCAAAACTGCAGTAAACGTGATCATCCGCATCTCGATCCCGTGGGAACACGTGTCGGCCGCCCACCGCATGAACGGTCAACGGGTGGACATGATGACCGGTCTTTCGCGACAAAGCTGAGATAAAAATACTTGCGGCATCAAGTTGGTGACTACCGAGTTCCGCCATCAATCCGCCACCGGTTCTATCCCACAAACGCCATCGAACCATTTCTTCCAAAGCAGTCCGAGTTCGCCCGTCGGAATAAACATCATCCCGACTTATGTAGCCGAATTTCTCAGCATCCACATTCTTATCAGCGACTAGCTGTTGCCACTGAGCGATCTGTCTTGCTAACTTCAATCGCTCTTTTGGCGAAGTACCGGGATCGTCGTAATACTTCATGAATGCTTGAAGCTGATCCTGAATTTTATCTTTTCGCTTACCGCCATCGGTCATCTCTCCGCCAGGAACGGCGAGAGCCCAACTATCTTTACCCGGCACGTTGTTCCGGTGCCATTGAGCACGGATGTGGTGGATCTCTCCCAATAATCCCCAACGAATCAAATTGACGGCGTTGTCGTAGAGAATGCTGTAGTGACGCTGGTGCCCCACGGAGAGAAACGTCTTGGTTTCGTCCGCGGTTCGCGCCATGAGTTTGCACTGCGCAATGTTGTGAGCCATCAACTTTTCGCAAAGCACGTGCTTGCCGGCCTTCATCGCCCCAACTGCAATTTCCGCATGTAAAAACAACGGAGTCGCAATGATGACGCCGTCAACATTCGGATCTGCTACGGCGTCTTTCCAATCGGAATACACTTTGACGTTCCGCCGGGCTTCTTCTTCCGTTTTCCAATTGTAAACGTTCATCAATCCGGGCCGGACTTTGATTGTGTTATCCGTTGACCAGTCGCCATGGAATGCCCGGTGTTGACTGGAAGGCCGAATATCACAGATTGCCGTCACTTGGACGTAATCGGGATTAATCGCCCCCATAAGGACGCTTCCCTCATCGCCAGTTCCAATTACACAAACTCTCACCGGCCTGTTCGGTCGCTGATAGCCAAAATACATGGCACCAACTCCAGCAGCACTAATACCGCCCGCCGCGATCGAACGGACGAGAAAATCACGTCGGCTAACTTTGTCGTGGGCGGTTACTGCGGAATAATAGTTGTCCCGGCCAACTTCACGTTCTTCGGGTGTAAGATTAATCATACCTGTCCTTCAGTTTCAAGTTGCGGCGATTTTGATTTCGATAGGTTCAGAAAATAGTCGAGCCCGCCAAAACGCCCAGCACTGGTTGTGGCGATCACCAACAGTGCCACCAATTCAATTACGTAAAAATAAGTCGGAGTGGTTCCCGGAATCCATGGCGGTTGCGTCATAACAACAGAAAAAAGGAAACTTGCCGCCGCTAGTGAGGCCAACCGCGAAAATAACCCGACAATCAACAGGCCACCGATGATCGTATCGAACCATGGAATCACGGCATCGACCCATTTACTAAAGCTATATTCCTGGTCAAAAGGGCGATGAATCTTCAAAGGAGCCTTTTCCGCTTGTTTATAGACGGCTAAACCGTTGACTTGGTTCTCGTAGGAATCCCAAATACCCGTCACCTCGCTCGTCCAACCCA
>Ga0208971_1001687_pt1 | contig 12698 bp, 12 predicted proteins | sample AOAMet1_18_M0_10_2_FD_188229 | JGI IMG/M metagenome (GOLD analysis project Ga0208971, IMG submission 188229) | Ammonia-oxidizing marine microbial communities from Monterey Bay, California, USA - CAN11_18_M0_10 (SPAdes) | ecosystem: Environmental > Aquatic > Marine > Intertidal zone | place... | reverse complement strand
CTCTAGACCGAATGGGCCGGACGCCTCGGAAAAAGTCCCGTCCCCTTGATTGTGAAAGAACAGATTTGAGGGGCTGACTTCGTTGGGAACCCATCTGCCATTCATGATATAAACTTCTTGAAAACCGTCATAGTCGAAATCAGCGATCTTGGTGTCCCAACTCCAACCGCCGACGTCCAAACCATTGGTTTCTGCCTCATCTGCAAAACTGGAACCTTGCCCACGTGTCCAAAGCACGTTGGATCGCAGTATTTGCGGAGTAGAGGCGTCAGCCTCGGCGCTGGTGATCGGTCGCGAAGGCCAGAAATGGATGTTGCAAGCGGCTTGCGCACTCCATTGTGATTTGGGGATCAGTTTGCAAACTTCGGGATCACGCCGCTGAATGGCAAGATCCTTTATCAACATGGCCTTACATTCTGCCTGATCGCGCCCCGTTAGATTCTGACATTCGGATGCATAAGACGGATCGAAATTGTTACCCGATTTATACCACGTTTTGATTTCCATGTTTCTTGCGCAGGTCGCGTGATCTTGCGGGTTCTTGATCGTATCACAATAGGCGGCTAGTTTTTGCATTTTCAGGGTTTTTGAAACGCCAGAAGATCGCCCAGCAATTTGCGCCATATAAATTTCTGGCACACCATCATTGTGCAAATCCGCAGTTTTCTCGGCCATTGTCGTGGTTGTTGAGTGGGGAATTATTTTGTCGGCAAACGAAATAGGCGCCAAACCACCCGAGCCGTCACCGATGAAAAACGCATCTGGAATGTCAAAACCATTTCCCTCGATCAGATCAAGATTGCCGTCGCCGTTTATGTCTGAAAACAGGATTGAGAGTGTTTCAACAGGCGGTGTTGGAACGGCCCTCCCAGAAAGGGGGCCACATATCGCGAAAGGAAAACTCTATCGGGTTGTCGGTGATTCCACCAGTGGCGATGCAATTGGTAAACGCTGGCGAAGCATCAGCCAAACTGGCGCGCATGTCTGAGCGTGCCGCTGCCCTGGTCGAGAACTGGCTTGGCAATGAACGTAAACGATTTGCGGCTCTTATAGACCCAATATTGATGATGATCGTCGGGGCCATGGTTCTTGTGATCGTTTTTTCAATACTTTTACCGATCTTTGATCTGCAAGCGGTGGTGGGCTGCTAGGTCGAAAGATGAACTGTTTGGCCCGTTGCCGCGGATGACTTCACGGCGTCTAAAACCTGCTGGTTTCGTAACCCTTCACTCGCGCTAACCAAGGGTTCGGCCTTTCCCGCAATCACATCGGCAAATTGTTTTAGTTGCAAAACCAATGGGTCTTCAAAATCAAAAACAAGTTTAGTTTTGCTAATCGGTTCCCACCAACTGTTCTTCTGGGGATGTGTCCACATCGAAAGGTTAGGCAAGGACAACCCACCGATAGTGCCGCCGATTTGATAACAGGCTTGGTCTGTGGCGGGGTACATCGGGTTTTCACGTGCTGTTAATTCCCAGCTCCATGGGGAAACGACGGCATCTGAAACGTTTACTGTTCCCAAGGCGCCATCAGCAAATTTCAACAGGATGACGGCTGTATCTTCGGTGTCAAAACCGCGCGTTGCGTTGGATTCCATTGCGTGCACGCTGACAATTTCACCGCACAAATGGCGCAACAGATCGATGTCATGGATTAGATTGATGTAAACGGGTCCAGCACCCTTTTCCCGCCGCCATTGGACGTCAAAATAATCATCGGGTTTGCATAACCAAGTACTGGCCTGAACAGCTGTTATCTTTCCCAACTGGCCGCTCTCGATCACCTCTTTTGCCCTCGCAATCAGCGGATTGTGGCGGCGATGATGTCCTGTCAAAACAGGCACGCGGGCTTGGTCAGCGGCTTTTACGATTTGGGCCGCACCTGCGACATCAATTGCCAAAGGTTTCTCGACCAGGATCGGTATACCTGCGGCGATACATTCCAATGCATTATCAACGTGAAACTGGTTGGGTGTTGCCAGAACAATGCCATCGGGGCGATCGTTGGTGATTAACTCAGATAGCGTAGCGTAGTGCGGCACATCGTATTCGCTGGCCACTGTTGCCCCGATCGGAGCCGGATCAACAATTGCACAAAGCACTGCATCCTTAAGTGGTTGCGAGGCGGCCGCGTGCCGGTGTCCGATAAGACCGGCACCTGCTATTGCAATTCTAATGGTCATCAGGCCAGCAAACTTGCCATTCGTTGCATCGCCAAGGCGTAACCTTGAATGCCAAAGCCAGCGACCACACCGTCGGCACGTAGGGAGACGTATGAATGATGACGAAAGCTTTCGCGCTTGTGCACGTTCGAAATATGCACCTCTAGGACGGGTCCTTCAAAGGTATGTAACGCATCAAGCAATGCCACGGATGTGTGGGTGAAGGCAGCAGGGTTGATAATGATGCCTGCCGAGTTTTCACGCGCCTCATGCACCCAATCGACCAAAATGCCTTCGTGATTGGTTTGCCGTAAAATGGAACTCAGGCCAAGATCCTTGGCCACAATGCCACAATTGTTTTCGACATCCGCAAGGGTTTCACTGCCGTAAATTTCAGGTTGTCGCAATCCCAGCAGGTTCAAATTCGGGCCGTTGAGAATTGTTATTAGTTTGCCCATAGGTATTTCCATTTCGCGTAATTGTTCAATTTTCTAATTCCTACACCATCATTGATGTTGCGGCTAGTATATCTGTTTCTTTCCGATGTTCGAATTTGCATAACTATTGCTTTCGTAAGGCTGGAGTTTACACTTCAAACTGAAACGTGGACAAATTTTATCCCTCGGTTGGAGAAAACAAATGGCTAAATCTGTTATTATAACTTGCGCTGTTACTGGCGGCATTCACACGCCAACCATGTCCCCGCATTTGCCTGTTACGCCAACGGAAATCGCCACAGCGAGCATCGAAGCAGCCGAAGCAGGTGCCTCGATCATCCACCTACACGCACGCGATCCTGAAACAGGTAAACCGGACCCTAGGCCCGAAGTTTTTAATCAGTTTTTGCCTATTATCAAGCAATCCACTGACGCGGTGATGAACATTTCGACTGGGGGCGGCTTGGGCATGTCCATCGACGATAGATTACAGGCAGCAACTTCTGCTAGTTCGGAAATGGCCTCGCTAAATATGGGATCAATGAATTTTGGCCTTTTCCCATTGTCGAAGAAATTCGACGAATTCAAGCACGATTGGGAACGGCCCTATTTAGAAATGACGGAAGACTTTATTTTTCCGAATACATTTAAAACCATCAGATATGCGTTAGAAAAATTGGGCCAAGAGCATGGCACCAAATTTGAATTCGAGTGTTATGACCTTGGACATCTTTACAACGTGAAATGGTTTGTCGACCAAGGGCTGATCAAGGGGCCGTTTTTCATTCAGATGGTTTTTGGAATTTTGGGTGGCGCAGGGGCGGATCTTGATAACTTGATGCACATGCACAAGGTTGCTGATCGTCTGTTTGGGGCAGAAAACTATGAATGGTCGGTTCTGGCCGCGGGGCGAAATCAAATGCCATTTGCGACACAAAGCGCCTTACTAGGCGGCAATTTACGCGTCGGGCTAGAGGATAGTTTGTATATTGGCAAAGGTGAACTGGCGACATCGAACGCACAACAGGTTCACCGCATTCGTCAGATCATTGAAAATCTTGGGCTTAGCGTGGCGACCCCACAAGAGGCACGCGAACGCTTGGCGCTTAAGGGCGGAGACCAGGTAAATTTCTAGGCCGTGTACTGCGATGAAAACGAGTGCTCTTTTCGTGAGGTAATGAAATACCAAGCAAATGCTTGTCGCAAAAAGCAACAAGCTGCGTGCATTGGCCGTTGTTTCAGATCACTTTTTGTCGCGGGCCGCTTTTTCTTCGCGTGTCAGTTTGTTGTTCCAAACATTATTGCTTAGGCCAAGCTCGGCCGCCAATGGTTTGGTTTTTCCAACGCTGACTTTGCCGCCTTTGTTCAGGAATTCCTGAATAAGCGCATCATCTGTGGTTTCTTTGGGTACATGTTTCATGTGTTATGCTTAGCCTTTAAGCCAAGGACCCGCAACATCACGCCAATGAAATTTTGAAGGACTAGTTTTCAGAGATCGATTTGGGGATTTGTGCCCAAGCATCTTTCATGTGAAATCGCAAAGCGGCCTCGGCCAAATCAGGATCGCGCATCAAAATGGCCTGAAAAATTGCTTTGTGAGATTCAAAGTTGAATTGGTTTCGATCGGCTGACCTTGGCATCATTTTCCAGCGCGGGCCTAGCCATGTCATATAGGCCTTGTGTATTGCCTCGGCGATTGGATTTTTGCTGATCGTGTAAAACACCCGATGGAAAGCCATATCAGTTTCATAGAACTTATCGATCTCAAAAATTGCAGCCTCATTCACATCCAATGCAGCCTTAAGTGCCTGCAGGTCATCCTTGGTGGCATTCTCGGTGGCGGATCGAACTAGCCCAACCTCTATGAAAATTCGTGTATCGAACAGGTTTTTTACACCACCAGCTTCATTAAGCAAATGATGGACAATGCCTTCTAAGGCACCCATGGCGGTATCAAAGTTTGGTTTTTTGACCGTTGGCCGGAAACGGGGGCGTGATTCAACCAAGCCGCGGGATGACAGAATATGTGTGGCCTCGCGAATAACTGTACGACTGACACTAAATCTTTCCATCATGTCGCGCTCTGATGGCAGCATTTCGCCATCATGCAGCACATCTAATTGGATGTCTTTTTCTATCGCCCGAACAACGGAACTGGCAGCTCTTTCTGAGGGATTGCTTTCGGGTTTTGGTTCTTTTTGCTCGTCTATCATGGTTTGATCAATCGCCGCATTCGTTCCACATATTGAAGGCTAATACGACCAAAATAGAAAAATTCCAAGACTTATTGACAGGTTTCGATGTTTTGGGCTAGCGTTCTCGGACTTTGGTCATACCAAATCGATAAATCGGGGAATTAGATTGAACGACGCAAGCACTCCGCTGCGAATTAAATCTGTTACAGCGCAGCTTTTTAAGTTGCCGCTCGATGAGGTGCTTTCTGATGCCAAACATGGCGATCATACGCATTTTGAATTGGTTACCGTTACAATTAAGCTTGAAAATGGGTTTGAAGGTACGGGGTATACGTACACTGGTGGCAAAGGTGGATATTCTATCCTTGCAATGATCGAACATGATCTTGTGCCATTTTTGATCGGTCAAAATGCCGAAAATGTAGAAGCGCTGTACGAGATGATGCAATGGCATGTGCATTATGTGGCGCGCGGGGGCATTGCCAGTTTTGCCATTTCCGCCGTGGATATTGCCCTTTGGGATATTCGCGGCAAATCAAAGGGCCAGCCTTTGTGGCAAATGGCGGGTGGTGCGTCTGATCGTTGCAAGGCATACGCCGGAGGCATTGATCTGAATTTTCCACTGCCCAAATTGTTGGATTCCATCCGTGGATATTTGGCGCGTGGTCACAACGGCATTAAAATCAAGATTGGCCAGCCTGAATTGGCCACCGATTTGGCACGCATGAAGGCAGTGCGCGAATTGGTCGGGCCTGATATCGCGTTCATGGTGGATGCAAATTACGGCATGAGCGTTGATCAGGCGATCGAGGCTGCTCATGCCTTTAAGGCATTTAATCTGTTGTGGTTCGAAGAGCCGACGATCCCCGATGACTATATCGGATTTGGCAAAATTTCTGATGCAACGGGTATGCCGCTGGCCATGGGTGAAAACCTGCATACGATTCATGAATTTGAATATGCTTTTGATCAGGCAAAGCTGTCGTTCATTCAACCTGATGCCTCGAATTGTGGGGGCATAACAGGCTGGCTTCAGGTTGCGGCATTGGCCAAAGCACACGGAATACCTGTTTGCAGCCATGGCATGCAAGAATTGCACGTAAGTCTGATGTCGAGCCAAAAAAATACTGGTTGGTTGGAAGTACACTCTTTCCCAATCGATACCTACACTCATCGACCTTTAGTCATTGAGGATCATCTCGCCGTTGCGCCAAATATTCCGGGCGTTGGTGTGGAGTTTGATTGGGACTTACTGAACAAGAAACACCAAGGACACTAAGAATGATTGAAACTAAAATATCTGCGGCATTTTACAGGGGCGACAAAAGCTTCGTTGTCGAACAAACCGCAGCCCAAGTTCCAAACGCTGGTGAAGTGGCTGTGCGCGTGGCCTACTGTGGGATTTGCGGCACAGATATGCACGTTTATCACGGCAATATGGATGCGCGTGTGGGTCTGAACCGTGTGGTTGGTCATGAAATGTCGGGCACAGTTGAGGCCATCGGAGCAAACGTCACAAACGTAAAAATGGGCCAAAAAGTTGTCGTGCGTCCGTTGGATCACTGTAACGATTGTCCCGCTTGTGATGCAGGTCATTTTCACATCTGCCATCAGCTAAATTTCTTGGGTCTTGATACAGATGGCGCGATGCAAGAAATCTGGACGGTTCCAGCGCATACGCTTCATGTGCTGCCGGACGATCTGCGCCTTGATCATGCCGCGCTCATTGAACCAGTGGCTGTGGCTTGTCACGATGTGCGCATGTCGGACCTAAAAGAAGGCGAAGATGTTGTCGTTATTGGTAGTGGTCCAATCGGGATTTTGGTTGCTATGGTCGCTCGGGACTATGGTGGCCGCGTCGTGGTATCCGAGGTTAACAAAGCTCGTTTAGCGATTGCACAAAAGCTTGGTTTTAAAATCATTAATCCAGCCGAGGTTGACCTTAAGGCTGAAATTAACACGATCACAGGCGAAAAAGGTGCAGACGTTGTGTTTGAGGTTTCAGGCACCCAGCCGGGTGTCGATGCCATGACAGAAGTGGCGGCAACGCGTGGGCGAATTGTGATGGTGGCCATACACGCTCAAAAACCAAAGATTGATCTGTTCCAATTTTTCTGGCGTGAATTATCGCTTGTGGGCGTTCGTGTTTACGAGCCGGTAGATTATGAAAAAGCCATCGGTATCATCGCTTCGGGTGGGGTGGATGCGAATACTGTGATCACCGACGTGGCCCCGCTTAGTGACATTCAAAAAGCGTTTGATGATTTGGATCGTTCACCAACGGCATTGAAAAGCCTTATCAAAGTAGGAGCCGACGCATGAGCCTTGGTTTATTTGATTTGACGGGAAAAACCGCTCTGGTAACAGGTGCCAAACGCGGCATTGGCCGTGGTATTGCCGAAGGTTTGGCCGGCGCTGGTGCGGACATTGTCGGTGTCAGCGCAACGCTCGCCCCTGGCAGTGAAGTCGAAGAATCAGTCAAAGCAATGGGTCGTGATTTTAAAGGCTATGCCTGTGACTTCAGTGATCGCGCAGCACTTAAAGCTTTTATTGCCCAACTTGATGCAGATGGCGTGATGCCTGACATTTTGATCAATAATGCTGGAACGATCATGCGTAAGCCTGCCGCCGAGCATCCTGATGATTATTGGGACACGGTCATTGATGTGAACCTTTCCGCCCAATTTATCTTGAGCCGTGAAATAGGCAAAGGGATGATCGTACGTGGTTCAGGCAAAATTATTTTCACCGCGTCTTTGTTAACGTTTCAAGGCGGAATCACGGTTCCTGGCTATGCCGCATCCAAGGGTGGTATAGGTCAGCTGACCAAAGCGTTAGCTAATGAATGGGCTGGCAAAGGCGTGAATGTGAACGCAATCGCGCCAGGATATATTGCAACAGACAACACACAAGCATTGCAAGATAACCCTGACCGTTCCAAATCAATTTTGGAACGCATCCCTGCAGGGCGTTGGGGAAAACCAGAAGATTTTTCCGGTAGCGCTATCTTTTTGGCTTCAAATGCTTCTAACTACGTAAATGGAGAGATCTTAACCGTCGATGGCGGTTGGATGGGTCGCTAGTTTCGGCCCTATATTAGCCGGTGACATTCTTGTCACCAAAACCTCGGAAGGCCGGAAAGAGCAGAAAGCTTAGATCCGGTTCTGACGTCCAACAGACTTTGGGAGGAAACTATGAGTCTGACTAAAAAACTAACCCTAGCGGCATCTGCTGCTGCTCTTACTTTGGGTGTGGCATCCGTTGCCAACGCAGAAACAACAAGCCTGCGTATCCAAACACACTTTAGCCAAGAAACTCTTTCTGGCAAAATGGCCGGTGAGTTCATCAAAGACGTGACAGCAATGTCCGGCGGCGACATCCAAATCGAAATGTTCTATTCAGGTGCTGTTGTTAAAGCTGCTGAAACATTTGACGCGGCTGTTACAGGCATTCTTGATTGCGACATGACAGGTGGTGCTTACCAAACTGGTAAAAACCCTGCGTTCCAATTTGCTGGTGACTTGAACGGTGGTTATGCAAACCCATACCAACAAATGGCTTGGTTGTTGCACGGCGACGGTTATGCCTCTTTGAACAAACTATATAACCAATACGACATGGAATTTGTTGGTTGGTGGATCCCTGGTCCAGAATCATTGGTATCAACACGCCCAATCCGCGGCGTTGATGACTTCAAAAACTGGAAGTTCCGTTCACCTCCAGGCATGATCACAAACATCTTTGAAAACCTTGGTGCGTCTCCAATCGTTATGGATTTCAACGAAATCTTTACAGCGCTTGAAACAGGCATCATCGATGGTGCGGATGCTGCCAACTTGACCAACAACATTGGTCTTGGTCTTTATGACATTGGTAAACACACAAACTATCCTGGTTTCCACTCAATGCCAGCTGACCACCTTGCTTGTAACAAAGCAGTTTGGGATGCAATGCCATCAGCACACCAAGCTATACTAAAAGTTGGTATGCAGGCTTTGGCTTTGAAAAACACTTCAATCAACGAAGTTGAAAACGCCAAAAACTCTGTGAAAATGGCCGAAGCTGGTTTGAACATGTACGAATGGGCACCAGAAGAGTCAGCAAAATACCGTGAAGCAGTTCAATCTGCTTGGGGTGAGTTTGCGACAACACCAGAAGCAAAAGAGCTTTTGGGTAGCCACCTAGACTTCCTTCGCGGCATTGGCGCGATGAAATAAGGGTTACCTTTTAGATACCTTTTTTCGGCGGGGCCTTTGGGTTCCGCCGTTTCTAACACAAAGAGCTCCGCATCCTGATGAGAATCGTCGAAATCAAAAGCCACGTTCTTGAATATGACTTGCCTGAACAGCTTGGTTATTCGCAGCAATATTATGTGAAACGCTCGGCCCATTTGGTTGAGGTTATTACAGACGAAGGCATCACCGGTTGGGGTGAATGTTTCGGGCCAGGTAATGTGGCGCGTGCAAATAAGACAATCGTTGAAAAAGTAATTCAGCCCATGGTTTTGGGAATGAACCCGATTGAACGGGACGTGATTTGGCACAAGGTATATAACCTTCTGCGAGACCACGGACAAAAGGGAATGCCGATGCAATCCCTATCCGGCGTCGATATTGCGCTGTGGGATATTGCAGGCAAGGTTGCGAACTTGCCAATCCATGCCATGTTGGGTGGTGCGCATCGCACGGATGTATCTGTTTATGGGTACGGCATGATGTTGCGCCCTGAACCTGCCGCAAGTTTGGTTTCCCGTTTTGAAGATGAAGCCGCCGCGATCAAGGACATGGGCTTTGTGGCCACCAAGATGAAAGTTGGTCTTGGCCCGCGCGATGACATCAAGTTATGCGAAGCGGTGCGCCGTGGCATTGGTGATGAGTTTCCGTTCATGGTGGATGCTAATCATTGTTACACAACGTCGGATGCCTTTAAGGTTGGTTGCGCCTTAGAAGAGCTGGACGCTTATTGGTTTGAAGAGCCAATCGCACCAGAGGATCACGACGGATATCGCGAATTGCGTGCTAGATTAAAGGTGAACATTTCTGGTGGCGAAGCCGAGTTTAATCGTTGGGGTTGGCGGCAAATTTTGGAAAATCGTGGCCTTGATATTGCGCAACCTGAAGTTTGCGCACTTGGCGGTATTTCCGAATACCAGCGGGTGTTGGCCCTGTGTCACGCCCATTTCACACCTGTTGTAAATCACGTTTGGGGATCCGCGATTGCGATCACCACCAATCTGCATCTGTTGGCATCTATGCCGCCTATGCCAGGTGGATTGCATCCGTGGGAGCCGATGTTGGAATTTGATACGACACATAATGCGTTTCGAGATGATCTTTTAACGCAACCATTGAACATACAAAAAGCGGTTAAGGAAAACGCGGGTCGCGTGTCGATCCCAATGGGCCCCGGCCTTGGCGTCGAACCTGATCGTGAAATAATTGAACACTACAAAGCAGCGTAACGGAGAAATCAAATGACCGAAGAAACCGGCAGTTTTAGTGAATGGCTTTGGCCCACCGCGTTTATGATAGCGATGGGTTGGGTCATTTGGCACATGCCCGTCTTTATTCTGGATTTTGCACCCCACGCGAATGAATCGATGTTCGCGCAAGTCAGTGCAATTCACATCAGTAAGGATGTTACCCCAAATATGGCAGGATTGTTTGGTGGTTTTGCTGATCCTATTGATTGGCTCGCGTTGGTTTTGGTGCCAATTTTTGCGTTCATGGGGGTCCATACGTCGCGTGTTGCAGCAATGGAATTTCAAGAATGGCGCCGCATCGATCGCTTTTCGATCTTTATTGGTCGCGTCACGATGATTTTGATTTTGACGATGACAACCGTAATGCTGTACGAGGTTTTCGTTCGTTATGTAGTAGAGGCGCCGACGAAGTGGGCAAACGAACTTACGCTTTGGATAGCCGGGTTCGTGTTCCTTCTGTCAGGTCTTTATGCCATGCAGCAACGCTGTCATATTCGTATTTTCATCATCTACGATATGCTGCCGCGAAATGTTCAGCGATTTTGTGATGTTCTTTGGACTTTCATGGTTATGGTTTTTGCTATTGGGTTGGTTTATGGCAGCTACAAACAAGTGTTCATCAGAAAATTCTATAACTGGGAAATGATGGGGACGGCGTTCGATCCGCCCATTCCAGCGATCATTCAGCCTACAATTTTAATCATGATTATCCTCATCTCTTTGCAAGCAATCTCAAACCTAATTTGTGATTGGAACGCAGAACCTAAGGTGCATACGGCAGCGGATGATGTGGACGAAGAAGAACTGGCTGCAATCAAACGCGCCATAGGAGAAGAATAATGGATATCGGGACAATATCAATTGTACTTGTGCTAGGGCTGGTCGTCCTATTGGCAATCGGGATGCCGCTTGGTTTTGCTTCGGCGTTCTTGGCGTTGGTCGTTATGGTTATGAAATTTGAACCTGCACTATTGAGCAATCCACTAAGTTTTGGTGACGGGTTGTTGTCAGGGCGACCTGGGACAGGGCCGCTCTATATTCTGACGCAGAAGATATATGATTTAATGACGGAATACGTTCTCATATCGGTACCGTTGTTTATCTTTATGGCCTCGCTTTTGGAACGTTCCGGCATTGCCAAGCAAATGTATGACAGCCTTGATTTTTGGCTAAGCCGCGTGCGTGGTGGTATTGCGATCGTGACCTCGATCATGGCTGTAATCATGGCCGCCATGTCTGGTATCATTGGTGGTGAAGTTGTGTTGTTGGGTCTTATCGCCCTGCCACAGATGTTGCGTCTTGGTTACAATCAGAACCTTGCTATTGGTACGATTTGTGCATCGGGTTCTTTGGGCACAATGATCCCACCATCGATCGTTTTGATCATCTATGGCTTGATTACTGAAACATCGATCAAGGCACTGTTCACTGGCGCATTTGTTCCAGGCTTTATGCTGGCGTCGATGATCATCCTTTATATCGTCGTGCGAACAAATCTAAACCCTTCACTTGCGCCACTTCCAGAACCTGCCGCAGATGATCCAGAGGGTGGTGAAAAATGGGCAATGTTCGGTGGATTTATGTCGATCCTTGTTGCTGGTTTTGGTCTGGTTTTGTTGTTGCGTGCGTTGTTCTTTACCGTCACTGGCCAGAACGTCATCGTCGAGGATGACCACGTCGAACAAATCTTCTTGGGCATGGTGCATCACCTGCCTTATCTTGTTGGTGCCGTCATTCTGGGCGTCGTACTTGCGTTGTTTGTCTTTGGTCGCGAGCGTTCCGCACGTGGTTGGGAACATGGTCGTGGGCTTGTGCCACCATTCACAGTGATCGGTGTTGTTCTTGGGTCTATCTATGGCGGTATTTCCGGCATCACAGAGGCCGCTGGCATGGGTGCCTTTGCGGTACTTGTTATAGCGATTTCCCGCGGTGAGGCATCAGTTGCCTTGATCTGGGATGCGGTGATGCGAACACTTCGCTCAACTGGTACCATCATCTGGGTAACCATTGGTGCGGCGGGTCTTGCGGGCGCTTATACGCTGGCGGGTGGTCCTAACTATATTGCCAACCTAATTGTGGGCAGTGACATGCCAACGATGCTGGTTCTGCTTACGATGATGGCGATCTTGTTGTTCATGGGGGCGTTCATGGATTGGGTTGGTATCGTGTTGCTGATCATTCCAGTATTTTTGCCCATCGTGAAACGCTTGCCGATTGAAGAGATTGGTTTGATTGGTCAACTTGAACCAAAATATGTCGCCGTGTGGTTTGGGGTTTTGTTCTGTATGAACATGCAAGTCTCCTTCCTATCGCCGCCGTTTGGTCCGGCTGCGTTTTATCTGAAATCTGTGGCACCGCCCCATATTTCACTGACCGACATCTTCAAAGGTTTCTTGCCGTTCATCGCAATTCAATTGTTTGCC
>Ga0208971_1001683_pt1 | contig 12710 bp, 15 predicted proteins | sample AOAMet1_18_M0_10_2_FD_188229 | JGI IMG/M metagenome (GOLD analysis project Ga0208971, IMG submission 188229) | Ammonia-oxidizing marine microbial communities from Monterey Bay, California, USA - CAN11_18_M0_10 (SPAdes) | ecosystem: Environmental > Aquatic > Marine > Intertidal zone | place... | reverse complement strand
AGTATCAAAAGTTGTTTTTTTCTTTTCTTTTCTATTTTCTTCTATTTCAGATAAAGGACTGCACTCTTTCATTAATGTTTTGCATTCTTCTGGTAACTGTTGATACAACTTTGTTCCTTTAGTTTTCCAGTTTATCATATTGTCAGAAACATTTCCTTTAATTTGTGCAGGATTTCCCACTACAATTTTTCTATTTGGAATTTGCATTTCTCCCTTTACAAAACAAAGAGCCCCAACTATACATTCATCCCCAACATTTGCATCATCCATAATCACTGCATTCATCCCAATCATAGAATTTTTACCAATATTTGCCCCATGTATTATTGCTCCATGTCCGATATGAGCATTTTCTTCTAATACTACATCTTTACCTGGAAAAATATGAATGATACAATTGTCCTGAACATTACATCCATCTTCAATAGTAATTTGTCCCCAATCCCCTCTTAAAGACGCTCCAGGACCGACATATACATCTTTCCCAATAATTACATTACCAATTATTGTCGCTTCTTTATGTACAAAAGATGATGGGTGTATTACTGGTTTATATCCGTTAAATTCGTAAATCATACAATTATTATATTCCTAATTTATTTTTTTACAATTACTCTTTTTAAACAATACGAATAAGAAAGAATTAAAATAGCTAAATAAATTCCCCAATGAGCTTCTGCTAAATTTGGAAATTGATTAACAAGTAATAATGTTAATGAGATCATGTAAAATTTGATTCCTAATTTATGTGGAAAATCTGCTTTATGCTGTAAATAACTTTTCATATTATATTTATTTATTTGGAAACCACTCTTTTGAAGTACGATAAACAGTTCCTTTAAAGTGAGCTATTTCTATATTATGTTGGTTTGTAATTTCTATATTATACATAGCTGTTTTACTGCTACTATTTATTCCTTTTGATGTAGCTGTCAGAACGTCTCCACTCTCTACTTTTTTAGTGTGAGAGATAGATGTTTCAATAGAGAGAGATTGAATGCCATCAGAATTTGCTGCAAAAGCTAAACAACTGTCCGCTAAAGAATACGAAATTCCACCATGAGCAATATTAAATCCATTCATCATTTCATCTCTCACTTTCATTTGGAGTTTGCAAAATCCCTCAGAAACTTCTACAACTTCAATGCCTAGCCAATGACTAAAAGAATCACCATTCATCATTTTGTCTACTACTTTTTTTGATAAGTCCATTAGTAGAATGTTTTATTGTTTTTTACCATCCTTCTTAATAGTGGAGATGGTCTATATCTGTCTTCTCCATATTCTTCTTGCAGTTGTTCTAATTGATTAAGCACATTCTTTATACCAATTTCATCTGCCCAAGCAAGCAGACCTTTTGGATAATTTACTCCTTTGGTCATAGCTAAATCAATATCTTCTTTGGTTGCAATATTTAAAAATAAAGCATCAGCAGCTTCATTTATTAGCATTGATAATATTCTCCATAATATCTTCTTTCCTAGTTCTATATCCTCATTTGCTTTTGGAATTTCTTTGGAATAATCATAATAACCTCTTTCTGATTTCTTCCCAAAATAACCTGCTTCCATCATTCTTTTTTGAGTGAAAGAGGGCTTGTATCTTTGATCGAAATAAAAGGCAGCAAATACTGTTTCTGTTACTGTATAGTTAATATCGTTTCCTATATAATCCATCAATTCAAAAGGCCCCATACGGAATCCTCCAATTTCACGCATTGCCCAATCAATAGTAGAGAAATCGGCTACGCCTTCTTCATATATCCTAATTGCTTCTCCATAAAAAGGACGAGCGACTCTATTTACAATAAAACCAGGAGTGTCTTTTGCAATAACTGTTACTTTACCCCAAGAATCAATAATTGATTTTGCATTTTTTAAGCTTTCTGTAGAGGTTTGCACTGCAGGGATTATTTCTACAAGTGGCATAAGTGGAGCTGGATTGAAAAAGTGTATTCCTATAACTCTTTCTGGTTTTTCACATGATGAAGCTATAGAGGCAATCGATAGAGAAGATGTGTTTGACGCAATAATGCAACCGTTATCTACTAATTTTTCAATATCAGCAAATATTTTTTGTTTAATTTCTAGATTTTCAATGATCGCTTCAATAACTAATCCACTTCCACTAATATCTTCTGTTTTTTTTGAAAAGTTAATTCTTGATAGAATGTCATCTTTTTCTTGGACTGAGATTCTTTCTTTCTCAACTAATCTGTTGAGGATTTTAGTAAGTTTAGTTTCTGCATTTTTGATAGCTCCATCAAATGAATCAAAAAGACAAACTTCATGGCCATTTGTAGCAGCTACTTGAGCTATTCCTGCTCCCATTGTTCCTGCTCCTATTATGCTTACTTTCATTTATAGGTAAAATATGATTTGTTTGCTAAAATAGTTAAATACATTTAAAGTGTTCGAAGGGCTCCAAACAATCTTTACATTTGTATAATGCTTTACAAGCTGTGGCTCCAAATTCACTAATTAGTTCTGTTTTTTCAGAATCACATTGTGGGCAAATAACAGTTTCTGATGGAGGTGAAATTCCGTATTTTTTGAGTTTTTCTTTGGTAGATTCAGTCATCCAATCAGTAGTCCAAGTAGGTGAGTATACAATTTTAAGTTCAAAATTTTCTATATTATTTTCTTTAAGACATGTTTTAATATCATCTTGAAATGCTTTAACAGCTGGACATCCTGAATAAGTTGGAGTGATGGAAATAACATAAGAATTTTCGGAAAAGATTACATCTCGAATAACTCCTAATTCTACTACTGAAATTATAGGTATTTCAGGATCTGGAACGGTATTTAAAAGTCCCCATATTTTATCTATTTTACCATTTTGCATCAGGATATGCTCTTGGTAGGAATTGCATCTCAGAAAGTAAATGACCTAAATGTTCCGTGTGCATTCCATTTTTACTTCCTGATTGCATGTATCCATCTTCAGGTCTGATTAGGTTAGATTCTTTTAATGTTGTGTTCACTATTTTATCCCACTCTGATTTTAAAGAAGAATTATTTACTCCAATCCCTTCTTTATACATTTTTTGATCTATATCATCCATCTCAAAAAATTCTCCTGTAAATTGCCATAAATCATTCAAGGATTTTTGAATTCTTTTATTGCTTTCTTCTGTCCCATCTCCTAATCGGATTACCCAACTTTTGGAATGAGTCAGATGATATTTTATTTCTTTTAAAGATTTTGTAGATATTGCAGCAAGGGTTTCATCTTTACTATTAGAAAGTTTAGAGTAGAATAAAAAACTATAAACAGAGAAGAAGAAATGTCTTACTATTGTGTCTCCAAAATGTCCGTTTAGTTGCTCTGTTAACTGAAGATTATAAAATTCTCTTTCATTTCTTTTAAAAGCAAAATCATCTGCAGATTTTGTTCCATCTAATTCTGAAGCATATTCAAGTAATGAATTTGCTTGTCCAAATAAATCCAAGGACAAATTAGAAAGAGCTATATCTTCTTCTAGAGTAGGCCCTTTAGAGCACCAAGAAGAAAGCCTTTGACCAAGAATAATAGAACTATCGGCTATTCTGAGTGTATATTTTAATAAATCCATTTATATGTGCTTTGATCCATCTGGCATGGTATAGAAAGTAGGATGTCTATACATTTTATCATTTGATGGGTCGAAAAAAGCCTCTCCATCTTCACTTTCAGAAGAAACAATATGTTCTGATTTTACTACCCAGATACAACTTCCTTCATTTCTTCTGGTATATAAATCTCTAGCATTTTGTAACGCCATCTCTTTATCATCAGCATGAACATTTCCTGCATGCTTGTGAGCTAATCCATTTTTACTTTGAATAAAGACTTCCCAAATAGTACTATTATCTGTCATATTAAATTATTTTTTCAATTGTTTTTGAGCATATGATGTAGCAGCTTCCCTTACCCATCTACCTTCTTCATGAGCTTTTTTATGATGATCTAATCTTTGTTTATTACACGGACCGTTTCCGTTTACTACATTCCAAAACTCATCCCAATTCATTTCTCCAAAGTCATAATGTCCTCTTTCTTCATTCCATTTTAATTCTGGATCCGGAATAGTAAGTCCAATAATTTCCGCTTGATGAACGGTTTTATCTATAAAACTTTGTCTTAGCTCATCATTTGTTTGTCTTTTAATTTTCCATTTCATGGCATTTCCAGTTCTTGGAGAATCTGCATCATGAGGTCCGAACATCATAATAGATGGCCACCAAAATCTATTTAAAGCATCTTGAGCCATTTCTTTTTGTTCTGATGTTCCTTTTGCCATTTCCGCCATAATTTCATACCCTTGTCTTTGATGGAAACTCTCTTCCTTACATATTTTTATCATTCCCCTGGAGTACGGACCGTAGGAAGTCCGTTGTAAAGATACCTGATTTACAATTGCAGCTCCATCTACTAACCATCCAATTGCTCCCATATCTGCCCAGCTTAGTGTAGGGTAGTTGAAAATAGAAGAATACTTTGCTTTTTCTTGATGTAACTGACTCACAAGCTCTTCTCTACTAATTCCTAGAGTTTCGCATGCTGAGTATAGGTATAATCCGTGTCCAGCCTCATCCTGAACTTTCGCAAGCAAGATCATTTTTGCTCTTAAAGAAGGAGCTCTACTGATCCAGTTTCCTTCAGGCTGCATTCCGATTACTTCCGAATGAGCATGTTGAGAAATTTGACGGATCAAATGTTTTCTGTAATCATCCGGCATCCAATCTTTTGGTTCTATTTTTCTTTCTGAATCAATTCTTTCTTGAAAAATTAGCTCATTCATTTAATATATTTTAATGCAAATTTATCTAAAATATAATTTATATCATATGATATTTGTCATCATAACATGAAAAAGTTTTTAAAAAGTTTATTTTTGCACAGATTTTATAAATAAAGTATGAATAAATTTTACTCATTAAATATTACAGAGATAAATACTCTAACTTCAGATTCTGTAGAAATAAAATTTGAAATTCCTTCTGATATTTCAGAAAAATTTAAATTTAAGGCAGGGCAATATATTACTATAAAACATAATATAAATGGAGAAGAAATAAGAAGATCTTATTCTCTTTGTTCTGATCCGAATACAAACGAAATTGCAGTTGGAGTAAAAAGAGTTGAGAGAGGTAAAATGTCTACTTTCTTAACTAAAGAGATTAAAATTGGAGATGTTTTAGAGGTAATGCCTCCAACAGGGAATTTTGTTTTTGAAGAAGGAAATGTTGTTGCTATTTGTGCTGGTAGTGGAATTACTCCAATTTTGAGTATGATGAAATCTTCTAATTCATTATTTACATTAATTTATGGAAATAAAACTATAGAATCAACCATGTTTTATGATGAAATTAGAGATATGAATTCTGATAATCACTTTGTTTTTTCAAGAGAAGAGGTGGAAGGTTGTTCTCATTCCAGAATTAATGATTCTGTTATAGAAACTGTTTTGCAAGGAGATTATAAAGATAGAGTCTTTTATATTTGCGGACCTGGAGAATTAATTGAGAACACGGAAAAATTCTTAATAAAGAACGGTGTAAAAACTTCCGATATCTTTTTTGAGAGGTTTACTTCTGTTAAGACAAAAGATATAGTAGATCAATCAGAAACAGATGAGATAATTTGTAACATCACTGTTATAATGGATGGTGATGAATTTGAGTATAAGTTATCTTCAATCGGAGATACTATCTTAGATTCTGCAATGGAAGAGGGGGCAGATATTCCATTTTCTTGCAAAGGTGCTGTTTGCTGTACATGTAAGGCAAAGGTCATGGAAGGAAAAGCAATTATGGATGAGAATTATTCTTTGTCAGAAGAAGAAGTAGAAGAGGGATATATCTTAACATGTCAAGCTCATCCAACCACAGAGAATATTATTGTTGATTTTGATGAGATGTAGTCATAATAATTTCGTTACTTTATCAAAATTTAAATTGATTATTTTATGAAAACAACAATAATTAAATTTATAACATTTCTCGTAGTAGGATTGTCTGGAATGATAATTGATTTTAGTGTCACTTTTATTTGCAAGGAGAAACTAAAATTCAATAAATATATTGCAAATTCTCTAGGTTTTAGCATAGCGGCTGTTTCTAATTTTCTTTTAAACAGACATTACACTTTTAACAGTAATAATCCTGATATTTCAACTGAATTCTATTGGTTTATGGGGATATCCATAATTTCACTTTTTATTTATAATGGTATTGTTTGGATAGGCGTTAATAAAATGAATATTAATTTTTATCTTTCTAAAGTAATGGGGATATTTGTTATTACATTTTGGAACTTTTTTGCACATCTTCTAATTACTTTTCAAACACCCTAAATTAATAGAGAATTCTGAATTCTCACTAAATTGAATATTAGATTGATTATCGGTGCAAAAAGCGGAGCAATCTTTAGTTTAAAAGATTGCTGTTTTTATGTAAATAGAGTGTAGGTTGTAATCCTGCTACCCCGACTTTTTTTCTTTTATATTTTGGTGGACCTTTCGGTCCAAATTTCGAACTTTTTTTAGAAAATTATTGAGTAAGTTTGCTTTATGAAAAAACAACTATTTATATTACTTCTCTTACCAATGATTGGGGTTGGTCAAATCTCGGATAATCCTGAATATAAAGATCTCAATAGTATAAATATAGATATGTGGAAAAATTTGATGATTGATAGTGTTGAATTAGATATAGGTAATATAAAATTTAAAAATAAAAGGTATTACTCAAATTCATCTGCACCCTTGTTATTTAGAGAAGGGCCTAATGTTAATAGTAAAGTATTAAATAGAATTAAATATGGTGATGAATTAACTGTAACTGATGGACCATTAACAAAACATGATTTAACATTTAATTTTTCTACTAACTTTAAAGCTAACCATAAAAATATTAGTTATAACACACATACAATAGAATCATACTATGTAGAGGCCAATTATAAAGGAGTGAAGGGATATGTATGTTTTGGGTTATTGTCTGAGAAAAAACCTATAGACTTTTCAATGTTTTTTGAATTTGATACAGAAGAATATAATAAAGATTTAATTTTGAAAGATCAAGATACAACAATGATGATTTCAGAAGAATATTATGAAGGTGTTGTTAGAGAATTTATATCCTGGAGAAGAATCAAAACTTACGAAAATAATATTAGAATTATTCAAGATTATGATGGGAAATACACTCAAACTGACAGAATTGAATTACCTATAGATTCAAGAGATGATTTTTATATATTATCAAATAACTTGTTAAGATATTTAAATTCACATACTTTTGGGTATTTAAATATTAGCAAAGGTTCATGGAACATTTCATTTTCCGAAATGGGCCCCTCTATATGGATTAGCATCTCTCAAGATGAGCAAAAGATATATATTGACTATAACTATGGAGGATGCTAATTAATACTGACTTAATCAAAATAAACCCACTCATTTGAGTGGGTTTATTTTGGTGGACCTCTCGGTCCTTATTTCGAACTTTTTTGATTTTAGCTGTAGATGAAGGATTCGAACCTTCAAGTAGTAGTTAGCATGAAATATTATGTTTTACTTACATAATACTTGTTGGGTTTTTCGATCATTTTTCATGTTTATCCATTAATCTACGCCTTCGAGACAGGAAGGTGTGTTTGCCATTTCCACCAATCTACAATTATTTTCAAAGATAGTGTAAAAAATACACTTACTTAAGTTTTTTTTTGTTTATTTGTAAAAAAAATATGAAACTTATAAAAACAATACATTATACTTATTCAATTTCGGAATTCTATTTAAACCCTGAGAAAGGAGATATTATTGAATTAAAGCATCTTCCAGAAGGAAGAATTAAAAAATATAAACTTTCAAAAGAAGATAATAGATTAACTACTTTAAAACAATTAAAAGTTCAGAATGATAAATAGAAAAAAGTATAACTTCTTTCATAATAGAAGAACATTTTTTATTATATTTTCCATTCTGGTAGTTTTCATTGCATTTTTTAATAATGAGATAAATATAGAAATTGATAGCAGTAATATAAATTCTGGAGATACAGCTTGGATGATTATAGCAAGTGCATTTGTACTTCTAATGACTCCCGGATTAGCCTTCTTCTATGGTGGGATGGTAAATAAAAAAAATATTATTTCTACCATGCTTCAAAGTTTTATTGCTCTTGGCATAATATCAGTTTTTTGGGTGTTTATTGGTTTTAGTTTGTCATTTGGTGATTCTATTTATGGTTTAGGAATTATTGGTGATCCACTTCAATATCTGAACTTTAAAGGAGTGTTGTCAAAAAATGAAAACATCCCATTCTTACTGTTTGCAATATTTCAATTAAAGTTTGCAGTTATTACACCAGCTTTAGTAAGCGGAAGTTTTGCTGAAAGAATACGATTTAGAAGCTATATTTTATTTATGGTATTATTTTGTTTATTTATTTATTGTCCTTTAGCTCATATGACATGGGCGTCAGATGGTCTTTTTGCAAATTTTGGAGATATATTAGGATGGGAGGGGTACCAAGGATTACATGTGTTAGATTTCGCAGGAGGTACTGTTGTTCATATGTCAGCCGGAATAACTGCATTATGTGGAGCTTTTTTTCTTGGTAAAAGAAGAAAAGAGTTTTCTGACTCTGAAAATATTAAACCAGCGAACATCCCATTCGTTATTTTAGGAACATCTTTACTTTGGTTTGGTTGGTTTGGATTTAATGCCGGATCTTCATTAGGAGCCAATATAGATGCTGTAATAGCATTTGCTAATACAAATATTGCGTCTGCAACTAGTATGATAACTTGGGTATTTTACGATAGGTTTTTAAATAGAAAGATATCTGCTATTGGGGCTTGTATTGGTGCAATTGTCGGTTTAGTAGCTATAACTCCGGCTGCTGGTTTTGTGACAATTGGGCACAGTGCCTTTATTGGGTTTTCAGCTGCACTTATTAGTAATATTGTTATATCAAAAATGAAGAAATCAAAAATTGATGACACTTTAGATGTTTTTGCAAGTCATGGTGTAGGTGGCATTACAGGGATGATATTAACGTCTGTTTTTGCAAATAGAGTAGGTTTGATTTATGGAAATCATGAAACATTGATCTTACATATCATTGCCTTAATAATAGTTGTCTTGTTTGTATCAATTGGATCCTATTTATTGTATTATATTGTTAATAAAATACTGCCATTAAGAGTAAGAGAAGATCAAGAAATAAAAGGATTAGATTTATCACAACATGGAGAAAGTTTATGATTATCTATATAGAAACTACAAATTAATTATTAAGATAAAGATGTTTGTCTCTTTTCATTTTGTTTTATTTTGTCAAAATGGAAATTAATTAATTTTTTAATTGGATTCTGTAGTATTTCTCCAACTTTGATATTATTCCTTTTTGCAGCTTCATGTATCTCGTCTGATAAAAAGAAAGATACAGATCCAATAAAATTAATTTCAACTTCTTGATAGTTGCTAAAACACTTCACATGAAGAGTAATAAATTCATCTAATGTATTCTTAATTAGTTCTTGTATTATTGGATAATTTTTTGTTTCAATAACAAAAGGAAAATATTCTGCAAGAAATACATTTGCTCTACTATTATTATATATATTTTTATTAATTACAGATATATCTGTTTCATATTTTGATTCTAGTTTTTCTTTTAATTCATCTGACATCACATTATTAAAATATAAACTTAATATTTTTTTTCCAAAATTATTTCCAGAAGCTTCATCTCCTACGATAAATCCTAATGAAGGAGCGTTCTCAATAATATTTTTACCGTCATACAAACAAGAGTTTGATCCTGTTCCTAAAATACAAGTGATGTTAGGTTTGTTATGATACATTGCAAAACAAGCTGCGTCTAGGTCATGACTAATAGTAATTTTAGCGTTGCTGAAAAACTCAATAAATGGATCTTCTATTATTTTGTTTTTTTCCTTTGATGAACATCCCGCTCCATAAAAGAAGACCTTCTCAATTTTTTCTTTATATTTATTCAGACCAGAATTCTCTAGATGGCTTATAATGGAAACGCTATTAATAAAATATGGATTAAAACCTATAGTACGACATTCTTCTAAAATAGCTCCTTCCATATCACAAAGAGCCCAACTACATTTTGTGGAACCACTATCAGCTATTAATATCATTATATAATTTATTTTTTGAAAAGTTCGACAAAGATAGTGTATTTTTTACACAAATGAATAATTGTTGGTTTTTTTTTAAAATAGATACCAATTTTTTTTGAAAGTGTAAAAAATACACTATCTTTGCAATAAAATTTATTTTAATGATGTTTTATTGTTTTATCACTTTTTTTCTTGGATTATGTTTTGGGGTTATTTCTTCCAGATTATGTATAGTCAGAAAGAGAAATTTCATTCTTAATCGGAATGAAGTTAATTCACAAAATTATAACACTGATTTAAAAAGATATAATCAATATAAATTAGAATTAGAAAGGTATAATAAAGAATTTAAAAACAAATATGAAGATGATGGATATGAATCAGAATAATAAAATAAAGGTTGGAATAAATGGTTTCGGTAGAATTGGCAGGTTAGCTTTTAGGGCTTCTTTAATTAAAAAAGATATACAGATAGTAGCAATAAATGATCTTGCGGATATTAATCATTTAGCATATCTATTAAAGTATGATTCTACTCATGGTAGGTTAGATGTTAAAATTGAGATAGAAGAAAACTATTTGTTTGTTGACGATCAAAAAATTAGAATTACTAAAGAAAGAGATCCAAATAAATTAAATTGGAGTGATGTTAATGCGGAATATATTATTGATTCTACTGGTTTATTTCTTACAGAGAAATTAGCAAATGCTCATCTTCAGGCTGGAGCAAAAAAAGTAATCATGTCAGCTCCATCTAAAGATGAAACTCCAATGTTTGTGATGGGAGTTAATCACCGGGATTATAATTCAAAAATGAATTTTGTATCCAACGCTTCTTGTACAACAAATTGTCTTGCTCCAATTGTTAAAGTTTTACATGAAAACTTTGGAGTAAAAAATGGACTAATGACAACTGTACATGCTGCAACATCTACTCAGAAAACTGTGGATAGTCCTTCTGTTAATGATTGGAGAGGAGGAAGGGGAGCTTATCAGAATATTATTCCATCTTCTACTGGCGCTGCAAAAGCGGTAGGAAAAGTATTTCCTGATATGAAGGGGAAACTAACTGGAATGGCTTTTAGAGTGCCTACTGCAAATGTTTCAGTTGTAGATTTAACAGTAAATTTAGAAAAATCTACCACATATAAGCAAGTGTGTCAATCAATGAAGCAAGCTTCAATGTCAAAAGAATTAAAAGGTATTTTAGGATATACTGAGGATTTGGTTGTTTCTTCTGATTTTATTTCAGATAGTCGTATCTCCATATTTGATGCAAATGCCGGTATGCAGCTTGATGATAAATTTATAAAAGTTATTAGTTGGTACGATAATGAATGGGGATATTCTAATAAAATTTTAGATCTTATTAGTTATATGTATGCTGTTGATCATGTTTATGAAGAAAAATTACTAAATGTTGATGTTCAAGAAAATCTAACAGTCTCGCCATATTTTTATGGAGGATGTTTATAACTCTTTCTTAAATTAAAATTATAAAACATATTTAAAGATTGACTTATCTTTTATATGGAATTCTTCAAATATAATTTTATCTACACTTCACCTTTTATTTTATCTAATTAGTGTAATTAGTACAATTAGACTATTTTTATTTTAAAAATCGACTATTTTCATATAGTGTAAAAAGTACACTAACATACTGATTCTAAGTGTTTTTATCTGGCAAAAAAAAAGTAAATGTAAGTATTACACTAAGTATTTTTTTTGTAAGTTTAACCAAAAATTTATAAAAACTAAAAACAACTATTATGAAAAGATTACTTTTATTATTATTATGTGTTAGTTCCTTTCACATGTTTTCTCAGAATGCGCCTATTGATTTTGAGACTCCTGGTATGGGATCTAACTGGACATGGAATGTTTTTGAAAATGATGACAATCCACCATTAGAGATTATAGCTAATCCTAACCCAGGTGGAATAAACACTTCTTCTACAGTAGCAAAATTTACAGCTAGGCAAGCAGGCCAACCCTGGGCTGGATGTGAATCATTACATGGATCTGATATAGGTTCTTTTGCTCTTGATACTTCAAATTGTACTATTAAAATGTGGGTATATAAAAATAAAATAAGTGATGTTGGAATAAAGCTTGTTGATCCTACCGCTGCAGCACAACCAGAGATAAAAGTTGCTAATACATTGATTAATCAATGGGAAGAATTAACATTTGATTTTTCATCACGTATTGGAATGTACCCTCTTCTTAAAGATCAAATTGTTGTCTTTCCAGATTTTGACTTAAGCGGAAGAACAAGTGATGAAATTATTTTATTTGACAATATTACATTTTCTAGCGCTATACCTGCCAACACAGCTAACCTTACATTATCTGTCAACACTGCAAATATTGTAGTTGGTCCTAACGGCATGTATGCTGGTGGAGGTGTATTAGGAGATGCTATGGCAGTTCAATTGTCAGATCCAACTGGATCTGGTACATGGACAGGTGTTGTAACATTAACTACAGGAACATCTGGAAATTATGTATTTTTAAATAGTCCAGCTCATGGTGGAGACTGGGGAACTAAAGAAAAC
>Ga0208971_1001669_pt1 | contig 12756 bp, 8 predicted proteins | sample AOAMet1_18_M0_10_2_FD_188229 | JGI IMG/M metagenome (GOLD analysis project Ga0208971, IMG submission 188229) | Ammonia-oxidizing marine microbial communities from Monterey Bay, California, USA - CAN11_18_M0_10 (SPAdes) | ecosystem: Environmental > Aquatic > Marine > Intertidal zone | place... | reverse complement strand
GGTCACAGACCGGTGGGGCGACCCAGTCGACCCAGAAAAGCTTGAAGCGGCAATCAAGGCCCATCCGGATGCAAAAGTGGTCGCGTTTGTTCATGCTGAGACGTCGACGGGCGTTCGAAGTGATGCGGAAACGCTGTGTCGCTTGGCCAAATCGGCAGGCATGTTGGTCATTATGGATGCGGTGACCTCGCTGGCCGGCATTGATCTGAAGACTGATGCGTGGGGGGCTGATGTCGTCTACTCGGGCACACAAAAGTGTTTGTCAGGCCTGCCAGGAATCTCTCCAATTACCTTTAGCGAGGACGCTGTTACGACCATTCAACAGCGCACTCAAAAGGTGCAAAGTTGGTTCTTGGACATGAATCTAATCATGGGCTACTGGGGGGAGGGGGCGAAACGGGCGTATCATCATACGGCACCTGTTAATGCGATTTATGCGCTTCACGAAGCCTTGCTCATGCTTGAGGAGGAGGGGCTCGAGGCCAGCATTGCACGGCATCAAGACAATCACGCAATGCTTGCGGCCGGCTTATCCAAGCTCGGTCTTGACCTGGCTGTGTCTGAGCCATGGCGATTACCTCAGCTCAATTCAGTTCTAATCCCACAAGGCATGGACGACGCGACCATTCGGGCGCGCCTCTTGAATGAGTTTGACCTTGAGGTTGGCGCTGGGCTTGGAGAGCTTGCGGGCAAGCAGTGGCGTATCGGCCTGATGGGGACGAGCAGCAATGCAGTCAACATTAATCGCTGTTTGACCGCGTTTGAAGCAGTGCTGTCTTGACGACCTTTTAGCCCCGTTGTCATTGCGATACTGATTGGCGGGCTTACTAGCCAATAATTCATACTCGTTGCGGACAATTGGGCAGGGGCTGGCGTGCTCTGATGTGTTGTTTTACTAGAGCGCGCAGCACTGCGCCCCTGTCTGAGCGACGCAATCCTGATTTTTAGCGCCACGCAAAGCGCGGTTGATCGTAGTGAAGTACCCGTGTTGGCCTTCCGAAAATAGCCACTTCTCTGAACTGGTAGAGCATTGCTGCGGTCGGTGCAAAGATCTGGTCTACCTCAAGCTGCATTGACAAGATCTCTCGATCAGTCTCAGGGATGCGGTCAAACTGTGGGGCGTCAGGACGGGCTAGATCATCAAAGGTAATGGTATGGATTGACGCAACTTCACTTGGATTGGGTAACAACATCGCGATGTCGGTGTGCGTCCACGCAACCACAGGGGTGATGCGGTAACCGGAGCGGGTATTGTAGTCGTCGAGCACCCCAATAACAGCGTCCTTTGGGAGGTCTAAGTTGATCTCTTCTCGTACTTCACGAAGCGCCGCCATTTCCGCGTTCTCTCCGGGGTCAATGCGTCCGCCGGGGAGGGCCCATTGACCGCTGTGGGCGCGCAGTGTTCCGGCTCTGCGTGTTAAAAGCACAGCGAGCTGTCCTTGATGCTCAACCACCACCAGGGCAACCGCTGCCGAACGCAGCGCACCCAAAGGCTGCGGCTGCGGCTCAAGGGCTCGAACATTAGCCGCAATCTGCTTACGGGCTGCCGCAGTGAAACTCAGCTCGTCAAGCGAACGCATCATGACGTATACCCGGTTGACGTATTCACAGCGTTTTAGTGAGAGCTCGCGATTATCAGTTCAGTGCGGGCCCGGCGTCCTCGTTGCCGTAGCTATCCACTGCAGTCAACATGCAACTTACCAGTTCTTTTTCTGCTGCTGTGAGCTCGGGTTTCCAGACCTCAAAAATCAGCACTATTCGATCCTCGTCTGACCGATTCCAGGCTTCGTGCTCCAGCGTGTCATCAAACAAAAACGCCTCGCCCTCTACCCATGACCGAGTTTCATGACCGACTCTAAAGCCACAGTCACTGGGAATAACCAGCGGTAGATGACCGATTAAACGCGTATTGATCATGCCGTGGTGCGGCGGAATCGTGGCACCTGCCTTGAGTCGTGAAAACAGAATGTTGGGACAGCGTTGACCCGAGAAGACGAGCGGCAGACTGTTCATGACCTCGGTGGTGACGGGGCACAGCGCCTGGTTCTCTGGCACTGATGCGCCATTACGCCACAGATAGAGCGCTCCCCAGTCGTCATTGTTGGTCATGCCGTGAGCGTCAAAAATGGGGCGTTCTGTTTGTTCGGTCAAGTAAGGATCAAAGGATCGACCCTCGGCAATAAGCGCTGCAAGTTCTGCTTGGATCTCAGGAGTCCTGGCTTCAAGGTCGGCAAGCCATGGAAACAAGTCACGCGGGTAGAAGTCGTGCAGAGGCAGTCCAGGGAACATGATATGACGAGGCTCTGGGTAGTAAAGTTTTCGCTTCCCGAGCAACAAATCGACGGCACCTTGCATGCGTGGCGTGCAGCCTTCCTTGTCTAATAGGGATTGGACTTCCCCTGTCATATGCGCACCAAAGGCGTCTTGCAACTCTTGCACGCGTGTTTGTGCGCGCAGTAACTCCACGCGGAGTTCCTGAACCATGTCCGGGTGTGGAGGGCTTAACGCCAGTGCGTGTCGGTAGTAGGCTGCGGCTGCACGAGAATTATTTTGCGAGTAAAAGCTGTCGCCTTTCACAATGAAGGCGCGTGAGTTATTCGGCTGGTGTGCTATTGCACGATCAGCGGCTTGCTGCGCGGCATCGTAGTCGGCCATGTTGCGACTCGCTAATGCGATGACGCCCCAGACTGTCGCATCATCGAGTCCCAGATCTACAGCACTGTGAGCCAAGTCGCGTGCGCGTTCAGGCTGGTCTGCTCGAAGTTCTTTAATGGCGTCACCCAACAGCTGTTGCGTGTCTGTACTTGAGGTTATTCCTATAGTCATAACGTGTGTCCGCGGAGATGTATTGATCATAAGGCACTGCATAAAAAAAGGGGGGCTTACGCCCCCCTTCGTGTAGCTTCTTAGCGTTTGAGCTTAGAACTTAACAGTCACACCAGCAAACAGATAGGTGCTCACGTCAAACAGACCTGGGTACGTGTTGTTGTTACCTGTACCAGTACCTGCCGAAGTGGTGACTGGAGCATCGTCGCCCAGAATGTTGTTTGCACCGACTCGGATCTGAACGTTCTCGCTGTAGTCATAAGTTGCAGCTACATCGAGATAGTTACGCTCTTCCATTGAGTCTTCCAAGTAACCCTGTGGATCATCCAGACCGTAGAGGTCTGTTTCACCAATATGTCGCCATGTCGCTGAGACGTTGACGTCATAAGGAGTCATCCAAGTTGCGAGGAAACGGTGGTTGTACTCAGGTGCTGGCAGACCACATGGACCTGCGTAAGCGCCTGCACACTCAACCTTGTCATCTCCTGGAATCGCAACCGAGTAGTTGGTATCGAGGAAAGTGGCAGCGTAATCGAAGTTAATTGATCCCATGTCGTTCAGATCGAGCATGTAGGTCACGTTAAGATCGACGCCTTCTGTTGCAAACGTTGAAACGTTTACGTTCTGCTGGCTCAGACCCGAAAGACCACCGTCAGGTGCTTCGTTTAAGAGGTGAAGCGTACCGGCAGTGTCACGTGTAACGTTCGCGCAGAACGCGGGATCACCCGTTGTCAGGCAGCGATCGTACGATGTCTGTGCTGGGACGCTACCAATCGCATCTGATACTTCAATATCGAAGTAGTCGATAGAGACCGACAGGTTCTCAATCATGCTTGGCGTGATAACAACACCAAAGGTCGTTGTCTCGCCCTCTTCAGCAACCAAGTTCGGGTTACCACCCGTGATCAAGTTGAACTGACCGGCAGCACTGGGGTCAACACTTCCGTACTGTGCCGCTGACAGACCTGTGTTTGCACACTGGGCCTGAGTCGCCACTGGAGTGGGGCCAGAACATTGGTCACCGTCACCATTGACGGGTGCTAACTCAACGAGGCCTGTGTTAATGCCAACGTAGAGGTCGAACACGTTTGGTGCACGAATCGCAACGGCGTGGTTAAAGCGGAAGCGAACTTCATCGTTGGGTGCCCAGCTGATACCTGCAAAGTAGGTGTCGGCGTCAAACGAGTTAGAGACGCCGTTGCCGTTAGTCGTGTAGTCAGAGTAACGATAACCAGCGGTCAGACCCAGCTCCTGAATCATGGGCTTGCCCGTGATCAGTGGCATAGACATTTCCATGAAGACTTCTTCGACTTCAATTGAACCCGCGATAGGCAGTGTCGCACCACCAGTACCAGTCAGACCGCGACCGCCAGAGATCTTGGAGATATCGTCTGCCAAGCGACCGAGCTTGTCTTCACGCATTTCAAAGCCGACAAGGCCCGAGAGACCCGAGTCAGCCATGGGGCTTTGGATGCCCATGTTGGTGAAGTCACCTTCGATAGTACCGCCGAACACTGTTTGCTCAGTTTCACCCGTTACGATACCTACACCTGCGATAAACGCAGCTGCTTCATCGGTAACCGCTGTCGAGCCGTCAGCATTTCGCTCAAAGATGTTCCAAGGCACACAGCCGCCACTTGAGTCACGACAAACCGGGTTGCCGTTTCCATCGTCAACGATGAAGAGTGCTTGTTGAACTCGTACGTAGTTCAAATCATTTTGCGAAATACGAGTGCCTTCAGTGGCAGAGAACTGCCCGAAGATATCGAATGCGAAGTCATCGTTGATGTCGCCACGGAAGCCAAAGATGGCGCGCCATGAGCTGTTCTCGTAGGTGCTGACACGAGGTCCGCCTTCGACGTTCCGGTGCGAGTTAATGAACTGTACATCGACAGAGTCGTTGCCCGCAGCCATCCAGTCCAGACAGCTGACAAAGTTGTCATCCGCATCAAACGTACCTGTGAATGAGCCCAACATGATGCCGTCACCGCTGGGTCCAGCGCCGCCGGTCAACAGTGGGTTATCACAGTTGGTTTCGAACGGACGGTTAAACGAAGCCGATTCTGCAATCTGCGCTTCAGTTTTGTTGTTCATGTAGGTCGTATCGAAGTAAGCCTCAACACTGTCAGTGATCTCGTAGTGACCACTTGCGCCTAAGTTCCAACGCTCAACAGGACGCTGATAATGGTTGACCGCACCGTAGTTGTAGTACTGGTCAGATCGGCCAGCAAATGGTGTCAAGGTACCGTCTAGTTCTTGGAAGACTGTTCCCGAAACACCGTTACCGATGGTGCCGTTGAAGCGACGGAAGTTAGACGAACCGCCGCAGAAGGGGTCTGAAGAGCCAAACAGAGTACAAGCACCTGTGTCTCGGTCTTTACCAATCATTGACTGCATGTCTTCGTAACTACCGAAGAGCGTAATGTTGCCACGGCCGTCTTCACTGTTGACGCCCATCATGACCGACATGAGGCTTGCGGCACCCGTTGTGGTTGAACCGGGGTCAAAGAAGTCCGCATCAGCCAACTTTTCTTGCATGTAGCCGTTGTCGTTAGCGTTGTAGTTCGTGCCGTACTGGTAGTCGAACTCGAAGCCTTCAAAGTCTTTCTTAGTAATGAAGTTAACAACACCAGCAACCGCGTCCGAGCCGTAGACCGCAGAGGCGCCGGCTGTAACGACGTCAACCCGCTCGACCATGCGCGCAGGAACCATATCGACGTTGGCTGATGATGAGAATGGGCTACCAAAGGGCAGACGCTTTCCATCAATCAATACCAGAGTACGCGAAGATCCGAGACCACGTAGGTTCAGAGTAGATGTACCTGTGGCGCCGTTTGCAACTTCCGCAGTTTGGGAAACGAATACGTTGGGAAGGATGTTCACCATATCTTCAATACGGGCAACACCACGGCTGTTGATTTCTTCAGCACCAATTTGAACGAGCGGTACTGATGAAGTCACGTTAGATTTTGTCAGGCGTGAACCCGTTACCAAAACTTCTTCAAGATTGGCTTCTTCGTCTTGCGCAACAACAAGTGTCGGAAGTGTTGCAGCTACTGCTGCAGCTACCGCATGACTGAGGTAGCGTTTTTTAAAAGATTTCATCAGAAACCTCCCTATTTTAAGTAAAGTTCAAGGACTCCTTGTGGCACGCTCTTACCGACACGCCCCATGCAGTGCAGAAATACACTAACCCGTCGACAATAGCTGATAAGTCAGTGCGTCGCGATACCTGCAAAGTGCAAAGTAGCCAGAAACCCCGTGTGTTTGCGGATTATTTACGTTTTTTTAAGGAACTTTTCGGATCTGCCAGCTAAAGGTTTTGTAAATGCGGCGCATTACGCGAGGTTTGCGTAGTTCATCCTTACGTTGCCTCGTGATCGAGAATCGCTCTCAGTGACGGTAGGCAGTCGCTTTTTGACGATCGAAAGGAGCTGTATCGGACTATCCTCGTTGCGTTGGCACTCTCATAACTACGCCTGTTATTCTTGTGCTCCGCAGCGCCACTGCGCGCTAAACATGATCCATAATTGAGAACGATCACTGCATTATGAAACGTGACCTGAGCCAAGATCTTCAGCAAATTCAGACCCATTTAGGAAACGGTCGTTTTACGGCGGGGATTAGTCTATGTCGTGAGGTCCTGACTTACGCACCCAGCGATCCCAATGCACTTTATTTGCTTGGACTGGGTGCGGCTCAATTGGGCGATGCGACCACAACTCGAGAAGCGTTTTACGCCGCATGGCAAATTACGCCTGAGCGCGTCGACCTACTCATTAATTTCGGAAATTTCCTTCGCGAGACAGGAGAGACGCTCAAGGCCTTGCCTTTGCTTGAGAAGGCGTCAGTGTTATCGCCACAGCTGCCCGGAGTTTGGAAGGCGCTCGCCCTCACACAGTTCAAGCTAAATCGCTTTGAAGCGGCGTTAGTCAGTGCCGAAAAATTAGTCGGGCTTGCGCCTCAGGATGCTTCCGGCTGGGAGCTTGCCGCTGGCGCGGCGCAACAGCTTCGCGACTTTGAAAAAGCGGCTACGTTTGTTGCGCGAGGCCTCACGCACTTGCCTCAATCGGCCTCACTTAATTATTCAATGGGCCAGTTGCATCGAGAGCAAGGCAGTTTTGAGGAGGCGTCGCGGTCCTACTTGCAAGCGCAGGCGCTTGGCTTTTCTTCTGCAGACCTTTACCGCAACAATGCGGAAGCGCTGCTTGAGACAGGCAAGGCACTCGATGCAGTGGCTTTTGCACGAAGCGGTTTGGAGCACTACTCGACCGATATTGCCTTGCAGCAGGTGGTGACACGACTGCACGTAGAGACCAATGCGCCGGGTGATCCTGTTGGCGATTTGATGACTGCGGCGCGGGCGCACCAAACCAACGCGGCATTGTGGGAGGCGGCTGTGGGGTTCCTCAAGCACCTCGATCGACACGAAGAGGCTAATGGCCTGGTGGGAGAGGCGCTTCTATCTGGCTGCCCAAAAACGGCAGGACTGATGAGTCTTGAGGCCATTGCACTGGCAGACCAAGGATTTTTGGAGCAGATGACACGCTCTTATGAACGGCTATTGAGGGATTATCCGAACGAGCCCGGTATTAAGTTTGATTTTGCGGTTCAGCTTTTAAAAACGGCAGATCCGAGTCGTGCTGGGCGACTGTTGGCCGACGTGCTCAAGGTCAATCCACTGGATCAGTTGGCGCTGGCCTTTCGGTGCGCAGCGCTGCGGGCGGCGGGCGATGAGCGTTTGTCATCACTGATTGATTACCAGCAGATGATCTTTGAGGTCGAGGTGCCTGCACCAAACGGTTACGGAAGTTCGGCGGCGTATTTTCAAACGATAGCAACGACGTTAGAGGCGCTTCATCACACGCACTCGCACCCTATTGATCAAAGTGTTCGCGGTGGGACTCAGACCAACGGATTTTTGTTCCGTATCGCGGACCCACTTGTGAAGAGTCTGGAGCAGCAAATTCGGTTGGTCGTCTGTGACGTACTCTCGACATTTCCCCGTGATCCGAGTCATCCATTTTGGGGTCGCCATTTGGTCGGTACTGGGGTTGGTGATGTGCTGTTCTCTGGTGCTTGGTCGGTACGCCTTCGCACACAGGGCCATCACACCAATCACGTACACCCCAAAGGTTGGATCAGTTCGGCGCTTTATATTTCTGTGCCCGACGAGGTGGCAGAGGGCACGGATGAGGCCGGTTTTATTCAGTTTGGTGCGCCCGAGGAAAAACTGGGCTTGAATCTTCCACCTGTTCGCACCATACGACCCGCGGTTGGCTCGCTGGTGTTATTTCCCTCTTACATGTGGCACGGCACGATACCCTTTACATCGAGCCAGTCTCGGATCTCAGTGGCCTTTGACATCATTCCCCATCGTTAGCGGCGTCGAGCACGGTCCAGTCTTATCAGTGAATGCCAGCAGCGACTGACAGCACCGACTGACAGTCGCGACAGGCGCGCAACGTTTGGTGTGGTGGTTGTGAGTAATGCTGTCGGTAACGGCGACCCTCAGACTAACGCAGTTTCTTAACTAGGACTGACTTGCCGGTCGACAGCACTTCCATCTCCCAGCCCCCCATCCAGTTCTGCTCGAATCTCACCCGTGTATCCGCACCTTTATAGCGGTAGGTAGACGCCGAGCGCTGGCGCCACACTTGACCATTATCGAGCTTGAATACGGTCTTTCCAGTCCAGCCTTTGAAATCACCGACGAGCCGTGCTTCAAATTCAATTTCGCCCTTTGGACTGTCTTTACCCGCCTGTGTCGCTGCTAATTTTGCTGCGACACGCCGCTCGACTTCAGTTTCTATAGCCTGGGCGTCGGCTTCTGTGGTTACGGATGTCGCCGGTGTGCGCACGATCGCAGTATCAGACTCGCTCGCTTCGACCTGTGCTGGTTCGCCATAGCGTGCTTTGAGCCAACTGTTGAGAAACTCGCGTTGCTGCGCAGTGAGCGAATCGATACCCGATTTTACCCGCTCATCGGCCGTCATCGCCTTGTCGAGGGACTCAAAGGTGGGTGCGGCGATAGAGGACGTCGCAGTGCAGAGCGAGAGGAGAACAAAAGCCCGAGTGAAGACTAGTCGTATTGATCGCAGGTTGGCCCTAGGTACTTGTAATTTGAGACCGACGAACATCCTTGTAAAACTCCTCTTGCGCAACACGTTGATGACCTTACTGTGGCTATACTGACACACAACGCCATGGTTCGGCATGGATTGTAACGTCAGTCGTTGGTTGATGAGGAACTGAGTATGCCTCCTTAGCCTGGGCGTAGTGCGATGGTTGAGAAGCGAGAGGGTCGTCTTATTCTATCGATGGGAGTCTATACAGTGCTGAAGATTTTAAAGTGCAGCGCCGACAAATGCTGGCCTGCCAGTGTCGGTTGCATCGTTGCGACTGTCTTATGTGTCAGCGCCACCGTTGCAGGCGCGCAGGAGGACTGTCCCGCGTCAGACCTGCTGCTCATTGATGCCAATATTTACACGGGTGGCGACGACAACACGTCACATGAGGCTCTGGCCATAAAGAACGGGGTATTTTCCTTTATTGGGTCAAATGATGCTGCGTCGCGATGGGTCTGCGGAGCAAGGCAGGTTGTGAGTCTTGACGGCAGTACTGTGTTTCCTGGTTTTACCGACAGCCATCAGCATTTAGAGGGTATTGGGCGTCGTACGAAAACGCTGAGTTTGTTTGGCACCAACACGCTCGAGCAGACAGTGACTGAGATAGCCGGGTGGGCTGCTCAGATCCCTACCGGTCAATGGGTGTTGGGTCGAGGCTGGATTGAACGGGAGTGGGTGGGCGAGCGGCGATTCCTAACGCGCTGGGATGTGGACCCTTTCACTGAGAGCAAGCCACTATTCATGCCAAGAGCCGACGGTGTGTCTGCATTGGTCAATTCTAAAGCGCTGATACTGGCGGGCATCACTCGGGAAACACCGGATCCAGCGGGTGGGCGCTTTGATCGTAACAACGAGGGCGAACTCACAGGGTACGTGTTGGGTAATGCGATGGAGCCCTTTCGCAACCTAATACCTGCGGAAACTGATGCGTACGTTAAAGATAATTTACGCCGTGGTATGGCGGTTAACGCTGCACGGGGCTGGACGTCCACGCACGACGCAGGCATGTCCTGGCGTGAGCTACGACTATTACAGGAGCTTCGTTATGAAGGCGCCATGGCACACAGAGTCTATGTGGCCGTGCCGATCGCTCAAGCAGGCCCGCTTCTTGAGCAGGGCGCTGAACACAGCGGTGACGGTTTGATCGATCTTGGTGGAATAAAGGTCTTTATTGACGGCACTTTAGGTTCACGGGGCGCTGCTTTACTCGAACCGTATGCGGACGCAAATCACAACGGCTTTATGAACCGAACGACCAAAGCTGAGCTGATGCCCGTCTTAGAGGGTGCTCTTCGCAACGGCCTGCAAATTTTGACTCATGTGATTGGCGATCGCGCTGTGAGCGCCACACTGGACTGGTACCAAGAAGCTTGGGATGCTTTACCGCGCAGTGAGTGGCAGCGAGAGGATCTGCGTTGGCGCTTAGAACATGCTCAAATCATCCCCATTAAGGATCAGCAGCGACTTCACGACATGAATGTGATTGCTTCTATGCAACCCAGTCACGCCATTGGAGATCTGAACTTTGCTCCCGCACGTTTGGGTCTTGAGCGCTTGCAGTATGCGTATCCGTGGCAGCCACTGCTTGAGCGTGGCGTGAAGATTGTCGCCGGGTCTGATGCGCCGGTGGAGGCGGGCGATCCAAGAATCGAGTTCTACGCAGCGATTACACGCCAACGCCTGGACGCGACGTCGGGAGCAGGTTGGCACCCTGAGTACGCAGTGTCGCGCGAAGATGCCTTGCGAATGTTCACACTATGGCCTGCGTACAGTACTTTTCAAGAGAAGAGGCGAGGATCGATCAGCGTGGGCAAGCAGGCGGATCTATCGATATTTGATACGGACTTTCTTCGTGCCAAGCCAGCGGCAATCTTGAAGGCAAAGACAGTGATGACCGTGGTGAATGGTCGCGTCGCCTACGTCGCCGATCGTTCAACGGATACGCCCAATTAAGCGACTGGTATTTTTGAGCGGCAACCTCGTTACGGAGCAGAGTCTTCCGCCGCTAATGTCAGCAGGATCTCCTCTCCTCGAAAGCCGATGATATCGCCACTGAGCATCTTTCGACGCCGTCGCGTTTCCACGTCACCATTGACCGTCACCTGGCCGTCCCCAATCAGAAGCTTTGCCTCTCCGCCTGTGGTCGTCAGGCCCTCAAACTTGAGGATTTTATAGAGTTCTACCGGTTCTTTATTAATATCAACTTTGTGCATTCTATTATCCGATCAGCGCGCTCAGGATCAGCCTGAGCGCAGTCACGCTAACAGGTGTCATCCTCTATGGCGACGTTAAATTCAATTGCCTCGCAATTCAGTTATCGGCTGGTTTTAATCTCTTCTTGAACGTCCATCCGGCCAAGCGTGATGTGGATGTCTCGGGCGATCCAGATACACCAGCACACCAGGCCTAACCCGACCCAAAGTGGCGCTAAAAAGATAAATGCAGCCACCCAAAGTGCGATGAAGACAGGCCAGCGACTAAAGGCCTTTTTGAAGCGTGCCGGCGTTGAATCAAGGCCGGGGGAGTAGACAAAAGACTTTGCTCGGATAAACCAACCGTTGGCGATCAGGGCCGCGAGAAACACGAGTCGTGGCGGGGGCGCCATATCGATCTCGGGGTTGTCATCGTGAGCGACATCGGCCGCCTTATCACCGGCGGCGAGAGATGACTCTAACGAGTGCCACACATGCTCAGGAGTAGGTCTTGCTGCAGTTCCGTTTAAATTTACGCTGGAGGGCACAGAGCGCCAGCGATAGAGAACGCGACTTGACTGAGTCAACGCCAGCACACCGGGCTGGAAAAAGCCTTTTGGATGCTCAACTTGCCACTGCGCACCCCGCTGCAAAAAGGTGGTATCGCCGCGGCTCGCGTAAAGTGTTAGCCAGCCACGCTCGTTGCAGATCCGGGGGATCTCCTGGTGCGGATCGCCCACATTGTCAAAAGAGAGGTCCCAATGTGCGTGAGCCTGATCGGCTAGATACTGCGGCTCGCTGGTGATCGCATACACCTCACCACCCGCAGCCCGAATTTTGTCGACTACGCCGGTCTCAACATAGCTCCGTAACTCGGAGCGACAGGGGGGTCACCAAAATCCGCGATAAAAGAGCAGAACAACAAATGCGTGTTGCGACATGACGGTGTCGAGCCAAGACAGCCGAGCACCCGGGGGCGGGTCGAGGTCCGCTTGAGGTCTTCCTTGCTGTGAGAATGTCTTATCCAGCGGCTCCACAGACCAGTGGTCATGGGACCCACTGACGCGAAAAGATCGTTGCTCGCAGCGATCGCCACCGCACAAAACCAGTTTGAGTTCATCAGAGCCGCTCAGTGCAGAATCGGCATCCAGCAAGCCTGTCGCCGTGAACGAATTACCGGCAGCGTCAGGGGAATTGTTGAACCACGCAACGGCCGCCTCCACACGAGGTGCTAACAAGTCTGGAATTGTATCGCTCACCTTGTGGGTCACTTATTTACCGTTCGACTTAAGCGTGAACTGAGATTAAGAAGACGATGCTCAAAGTGCAAGCAGTCTCTCGCCACTGCAGAGTTGTGTTGAGGGCATAGGACTGGGAGAGCTAAAAGTCTCTCCGCCATTAATTGCGAGCACCTCGGCTGGCGAACGTTACAGGAAAACTATAGACATCAAGGGAAATGTTGGGCCCACCAGGGTAAGCCGGGATTTCGAGAAGCGTAGCTTCGAGCCGGTGAACGCCCAAGCGCACTGCGCGCGGGCTGGAATAGTCCGCTGAGGTTCAACACGAACGTAGTCAAGTGGTGGGCCCAGTAGGACTTGAACCTACGACCA
>Ga0208971_1001666_pt1 | contig 12761 bp, 10 predicted proteins | sample AOAMet1_18_M0_10_2_FD_188229 | JGI IMG/M metagenome (GOLD analysis project Ga0208971, IMG submission 188229) | Ammonia-oxidizing marine microbial communities from Monterey Bay, California, USA - CAN11_18_M0_10 (SPAdes) | ecosystem: Environmental > Aquatic > Marine > Intertidal zone | place... | reverse complement strand
AAAAACTGGGGCAATGGAACTTTGTTGCCAAGGCCGCTGGCCTGCATGCAACTGTAGCCAGTTTTTTAAAGGAGCGGGATGTTGCTGTTATTGGCTGTGATGGCGTATCGGATGTAATGCCCTCTGGCGTAGAAAACCGCTTTAACCCGCTGCATGAACTGGTGATGGTAGGCATGGGTATGCCCATTTTTGATAATATGGATCTCAGAGCTGTCAGTGAACTTGCTCGTCAGCATCAGCGCTCAACGTTTATGCTGGTGGCAGCCCCGCTAAAGGTGGAGGGTGCAACGGGCTCACCGCTAAATCCTGTAGCCATTTTCTGACCGCTGGTACCACAATAAAAAAGCCTCCAGAAATGGAGGCTTTTTTATATCAGCTAAATCAAATAGACACACTAGCGGGAAAACCCTGGAGCCTGCATTTTCACCCTGCGGACCTCACCGTATTTAGCGGCAATATCCTGTATCTCGTCGGCGCGGCCGATCAGTACATACTGCAGATTGTCTCGCGGGAAATAGCTATCGATTAATCGTTTGCTTTCTGCCAGGGTCAGGCCATTAACCTTGGCTTCAAACTCATTAATAAAGTCAGGGCCAAAATCAAATAGGTACATATCTGCCATCAGGCTGGAGAGCTGGCCCGTGGTTTCATAGTCGGGCGGAAACTGCCCTTTGACGTAGGCCTTGGCCGAATCCAATGTGGCCTGATCTATGCCCTGCTCCCACAGTCTGGCATAGGTTGCCAGGGCCAGGTCAATCGCTTCCTCAGTGGTCGAGGTTTTGGTAAAGGTACTAATTCTAAACATGCCCCCATCACGGAATGGGATAAAGCCAGAGCGCGCGCCATAGGTCAGGCCGCTATTTACCCGCAGCTCATCATTGAGCCAGGAGGTAAAACGGCCACCCAGTATGGTGTTGATAACCTGCAGGCCGACAAAGTCCGGATTATCGCGGCTAATGCCCAGGCCACCGATTAAGAAGGTGGTTTCAATGGCATCAGGCTTATCTACTAACAGCACTTTGGCACTGGTTGGGGCCTCTATCGGTTCAGGTACCAGCGCCTCAACTGCACCAGCGCCCTGCCAGTCTGAGAATAACCCCTCAACATAGGCTTTCATCTCGGCAAGCTCAAAGTCACCGGCAATGGTCAGCGCGGTATTGGCTGGCTGGTAATGAACAAGATAAAAATCCCGAACCTGCTGAAGACTCATATTCTGCAAAGATTCACTGTCGCCAAAGCTGGGACTGCCATAGGGGTGGTCTGCAAAGAGCTGGGCATTAAAATAAGCACCGATCACAGCTCTTGGGCTCTCTTTAGCCTGCGCCAACGCAGCCACTTTATTTTTGAGCAGTTTGCTATATTCCGTCTGATCAAATGTGGGCCCAGTGAGCACAGCCTTAAGTAGCGGCAACATCTGCTCAGCGTCTTTGGTCATAAAGTCAGCGCCTATATAGCTACCTTCAACCCCTGAATCTGCATTTAGACTGGCACCCAGACTATCGACCAGCAACTCCGTCTCCTGCTTGGATGCCAACTTATTGCCCAGCAGTAGGCTCTGGGCTGTGATGGATGCAATGCCAGCAACATGATCTGCGACACTGCCGGCACGCACTACGGCGTTTACAGTAATTAATGGCACCTCAGTCTGGGGCATAAGCATCAGCGTCAGGCCATTGTCCAATATCACTGTCTCGCTGGCAGGCATTTGAAAACTGCTAACCGCTGGTGCCACATTGGTCACTGTCTGAGGATCTGGGGCGCAGGCTGAGAGAGAAAATACTAACCCGACAGCAGCGGTTGCGGTGACTAGTTGTCTGATCATTGATCCAGCTCCTCCTCTGCAGCCAGCACTCCCACCGTTCGATTGGCCCGGATAAAGTATTGGCTGGCAACACGCTGTATATCTTGAGGCGTCACTTTGTTGTATTCCTCTGGAGCACTAAATAATTTTCCGTAGCTCCCCATAAACAACTCAAAGGTGCCTATGGTATTCGCCTTGCCATTGATGGTTTCTAGGGTGCGATAAAAATCCATGAGACGCAGATTTTTAACTTTCTCTAATTCAGCGGCTGTTACACCAGTGTCGGAGACCTTGGCAATCTCAGCTAACAGGGCCTGCTCTAGTTTGGCGGCATCAGTATCCGCTGCTGCCACTGCATAGAAGTAAAATAAATTGGGATCAAAGCTCTCGGGCATATAGGTTTCTACACCCAGTGCAATCTGATTATTGACCAGAGACTGATACAGGCGCGAGCTTTTGCCCTCGCCCAAAATAGCGGCCAGCAAATCCAAGGCATAATGGTCTGGATGAGCGGTCTCGGGAATATGATAAGCCAACATCAGATTGGGCGTGCTCACCGAGGCTTTTTTAACAAATACCCGGCGCTCGCCTTTTTGCTCGGGCTCTAGGGTTTTAATCTCTCTGGGCGGGGCCTTGGCGGGAATTGGTGCAAAGTACTTATCGGCCATGGCTCTGACCTCCGCGAGTTTTACATCGCCGGCAATCACCACCACGGCATTGTTGGGAGCATAGTAGGTGCTGTGATACTCACGCAGATCCTCCAGGGACCAGGCGGCAATATCAGATTCATGACCAATCACTGACCAGGAATAAGGATGAGCTCGAAAGGCCGCGCCTTTTAACTCTTCCTGCAGTACGCGCCAGTTAGAGTTTTCTAGGCCTGTGGTGCGCTCTGAGGCAACCACCCCGCGCTCGGACTCAACCATGGCTGCATCTATATCCAGACGGGCAATTCGGTCGGCTTCCAGATCAAAAATAGTCTCCATGGCGCCAGCCGGGAACCAGTTGGTGTAAACAGTGACATTTTCGGAGGTATAGGCATTGTTGGCGCCGCCGGCGGCTTCCATGGTGCGGTCAAACATCTTGGGGCCAAACTTGGCTGAGCCGTTAAACATCATATGCTCAAAGAAATGTGAGATGCCGGTAATGCCCGGCACCTCATTGCGCGAACCCACCTTCCAGAAAAGATACATATTGGCATTGGGAATAGAGCTATCTTCCAGCACCAATATCTTCATACCATTGTCGAGGGTAAAACTTTTAATATCCTCCTGGGTGGTCGCCTGAACTGAAAGCGCCATCATGGAGGTTATCAGCGTCAGCGCAATGTTTTTCATGGGTCCACCTCGGTACTATCCAATTGTTGCTCTAACCAACAGCTGCTCTAGCCATTATTTAATTCATGATTGCGCTTTTCTGCAGCAGCCCAGTCTCTTGGCAATACCCGCGAGACCACCATAAAGCTGATAATCGAGGGTATAAACATAGCGCAGGTCACAGTCATAGCATAGCGAATCGACTCCAGCTCTGTACTGCCATCTTTAAAGATATCCGCCAGCCAGCCAGTAAATGTAGGCCCACCGCCCAGAGCAATCATATTGAGGATAAAGAAAAACAGTGCCGTGGACATGGCGCGCATATTAATCGGCGCCAGGGTCTGCGCAATGGCAAAACTGGGCCCCAGATAAATACCCAAAAACAGTAAAAACACCGTGGTGAATGCCAAGTGAACCCATACCGACGACACCCAGAAACTAATCACTCCTATAGGTAGGCATATACCTATGGCGATAGCAGGTAGCCAGCCATAGGCCCGGATATCCTTGCCTCCCCACCAATCCGCCAGCTTGGCGCCAAAAAACGCACCCCCAGCATAGGTTGTGCCATTAATAACACCCAGAGCAATCACCAGCGTCTGAAAATCGAACGCCGGGTCCAGTAGCACCAGAAATTTAGTCTGAAATGCCGAGGTCGCATAGGACACAAAAGAACCAAAGGCGATGCCAAAGCACATAGCCCACCAGGCTGGTATCTTAACTAGAATGCTTAGAGAGTCTTTAAAAGGTGGCTGGACAATCTTTTTGCCCACATCCAACTCCATGGCGCCACGCACAGGCTCACGAAGCACTAATTTAACCACCACCGCCAAACCGATTCCGGTAAGGCCCAGAAAAATAAAGATACGACGCCAATCCACAGCTTCGCCGGAGGAACCCATCAGAGATGCAGTGGCAAAATAGGCGGCCATAATGCCCAGAGGAATACCCATGGAGTAAACCCCCAGAGCCCCAGCTCGCTCTTCTTTGGGATACAGGTCGGAAATAATTGAATGGGAGGGAGGGCTGCCGCCCGCTTCACCGACACCCACACCCATACGTGCCAAACCAATCTGCATAAAGTTACCGGCCAGACCAGTTAATGCTGTAAAGCCGCTCCACACCGCCAGAGCAACAGCCAGTATATTGACTCGATTATAGCGATCCGCCAACCAGGCAATGGGAATAGCAATCAGGGTGTAAAAGGTGGCGAAGGCCAGGCCAATTAACAGCCCCAACTGGGTATTAGTCAGACCCAGATCCGCTTGAATAAAGGGAGCCAAAATACCCACAATTTGGCGGTCGATAAAGTTAAATCCATAAACTATGGTTAGTAGAACCAGAACCATACTGCGATAGTTTTTACTTGGTGGTTTTTGATCTGTCATAGAAGCCCGCTTAATTCTACCTTGACGGTAGTGGTTTTTGTTTTTGTCGCCTTTAGGCTACGTCACTAGATGTGATAGAGCAAGCCAGCTGGCCAATTTAAAGACAATATTGTCTAACAGAGCAATAGCCCAGCCTATAGAGCCCAGTATTTTGGCCCGGCCTTCAGGAGTAAAACCCGGCATTGTGTTACCCTGCTGTGATACTAATAACAACAATTCTCTATGAGCAACCAAGTCAGCAACAAAAACAGCCAGCCCGAAGTCGATTGGGCCATCTTTATCCCTGCAGTAATCATTGTTCTCACCTGCGCCATTCCACTGATGATTTTCCCTGATAGTGCGGCCCAGATACTGGTTGATAGCCGCAGAGCCATAATGAGTAACTTTCTGTGGCTGTATCTATCGGTGGGCATTGCCGCTGTGCTGTTCTGCCTGTGGCTGGCCTTTGGCCCCTATGCCCATGTAAAACTAGGTGCCGCTGACGAGCCCCCGGAGTATTCCGATACCCATTGGGTTGCCATGATGTTTACCGCGGCCATTGGTGCAGGTGTAATAGCCTGGGGCTTTGCAGAGCCGATTTATTATCTGCAAACGCCACCTATGGGTATTGAGGTGGGCTCTTCCAAGTCTTTTGAGTGGGCCCATATGTACCCGTTATTTCACTGGGGCATTATGGGTTGGGCGATCTATGCAGTGCCCGCCGTACCCATAGCTTATATGCTCTATGTGAAGCGCTATCGCACTCTGCGTATCAGTAGCGCCTGCGATGCTGTGCTGCCGGCAAGAGGTCGCAGCCAGATTAAAACGCTGATCGATATCTTTATTGTGTTGGGGATTGTTGGCGGCGTTGCCACCTCGCTGGGGCTAGGCGTGCCCCTGTTATCAGCCATGCTCGCCACCCTGTTTGATATTCCCGACAGCATGCTAATCAAGATGGTAGTGCTGGCCTTCTGGACTGCGCTCTTTGGTGCCAGTGTATATCGCGGCCTTAAGTCTGGCATCAAGGTGCTGGCCGATATCAATATAGCTTTGGCTGTTGCGGCGATTATCTTTGTACTTATCGCTGGTCCCGGAATTTTTATTATGGATCTGACAGTCAACAGCATCGGTTTGATGTTCAGTAACTTTGTCAGCCTGGCAACCTGGACTGATCCCATAGAAAACGGCAGCTTCCCCGAAGACTGGACCGGCTTTTACTGGGCCTGGTGGCTGGCGTACACAGGCATGATCGGGTTATTTTTTGCGCGTATTTCCCGGGGCCGAACCATTCGCCAGATGGTTTTGGGCGTGATTGGCTGGGGCTGTCTGGGCACCTGGTTATTTATGGCCATTATGGGTGGCTACTCTCTGTATCTGGAGACAACTGGTAGCCTAGCGGTGCAAGAAATTTTGGCCACCCAAGGCATGTCTTTTGTAAATGCATTGGTGATTCAGAGCATGCCTCTGGGCAAGTTTACCCTAGCCGCATTTACCCTGTTATCAATTATCTTTTATGCTACCAGTATTGATTCAGCCGCCTATGTGCTCTCGAGTATCTGCGCTAAAAACCTAGCAGCAGATGCCGAACCCAAACGTTGGAATCGCGCGGCCTGGGCTCTATTGCTTGCCCTTATCACTGCAGGTATATTGCAATCTGGAGCACTGAATACCGTTATGTCAGCCACCGTACTGAGCTCTGTGCCGTTAATTCCAATTATGATACTGCTGTGCCTGTCGCTAGTGCGCTGGCTCAATCAGGACTTTGGTGAAAAGGTGCGTCATAGAGAGTTAACCACACAGGATGCCGCTGATAGCTGTGACAGTGGGTAACACTTAGTCAAATTGAGAATTCAAAGCATGGAAAAAATAATACTGGGTAATACAGGGGCCAGTGAAAGCCTGTCGGTGTCGCGCATCATCTATGGCATGTGGCGACTGGGAGATGACCCCGATACTTCACCCAAGCATATACAGGCAAAAATTGAAGCTTGCCTGGAGCAGGGTATCAGCACCTTCGATCAGGCCGATATCTACGGCGCCTATACAGCCGAAGGGCTTTTAGGGGCCGCGTTAAAACAGGCGCCTGCCCTGCGCGGGCAAATGGAAATTATCACCAAGTGCGATATTGTGGCACCTATAGGTATGCATGCCGACAAGCGGGTCAAATATTATGACAGTTCACAGCCTGCCATTAATCAAGCTGTTGACCGCTCTTTGCAAGAGATGGCAATAGAACAAATAGACCTGCTGCTGATTCATCGCCCAGATCCATTGATGCATGCGGATGAAACAGGCGAGGCACTTGATGGACTAATTGCGAGCGGCAAAATTAAGGCCCTGGGTGTATCTAACTTTCGACCCTGGGATATGGACCTATTGCAGTCCCGCATGAACAACAGATTGGTTGCCAACCAGATCGAAATCAGCCTTGCTGAAAATACCGCACTGACCAATGGCGATCTCGCCTATCTGCAGCAGCACAAAATCGCTCCCATGGCCTGGTCGCCACTGGCCGGCGGGCAGTTGCTGCAAGACAGTCAGTCACCGCTGGGAATGAAGCTTAAAGAGATGGCAGCAATGCATGGGGTTGCACCCTCCTCTATGGCTGTAGCCTGGCTGCTCAGACACCCGGCTGCTATTTTGCCGGTTATGGGCAGCAATAGCATTGAGCGGATTAAGCTGTTTGGCGAGGCCATGAATGTTCAGTTAGACAGGCAATCCTGGTTTGAATTACTGGAAGCCGCAATGGGGCACGAAGTCGCTTAGATAAGGTGCCTTAGAAAGCTCCCTCAGAAAATTATTTAAAAAAACTAACAACTGGCCATCAGAGCCAGCAAAAAGGGGATATATGATTGCCTGGTATATAGAGTATGAATACTGGGTTGCCGCAGTGCAGCTAATACTGGCCATGCTGGGTATGGGGGCTGGTCTGCAAATTACCGATTTTCAAAAAGTCGCCATGCAGCCCAAGGCAGCAACCCTGGGGCTATTGATGCAGCTTGTGGTGGTGCCCTTAATCGCCCTTGGGTTTATCCTGTTCACCGACCTGCCTCCCGGTATGCTGATTGGCATTGCTATTGTCGCATCTATTCCCGGTGGTACTGTATCCAATATTTTTACCTTTATGGCGCGGGGCAATGTGCCTCTATCCATTAGTATCACCGCACTGACATCAGTGGCCTGCCTAGTTACCACCCCAGCGATTTTAGACTTTCTAATCTCCGACTATATGACTGATAGCTTTGTAATGCCGGCCCAAAAAGTCGCTATCGAAATAGGCCTTTGTCTGCTGTTACCCCTTGCTTTGGGTATGACGTTTTTAAAATATTTCCCCGCCTACGCAAAGCGCTTTTCTGCATTCTGCATCCGTGGCTCTCTGGCTGGTATTGGCATGATAGTAATCGGCTCACTGGGAGCTGGCAGACTCAACTTTGCCAATATGGCCGGCGGTGATATTGCAGTTCTCTGTGGGTTTATTCTCAGCCTAAGCTTTGTAGCTATGTGGCTAACCAAGAGCTTTGGCTTGGCGAGTGAAGACAACAGAGCCATTGAGATGGAAGTGGTGGTACGAAATATTAATCTGGGTTTCTTGCTCAAGGTATCGCTATTTCCAACGGTGGCGGGAGAAAGCAACCCGATGGCGGATATGGCCCTGTTTACCATGCTTCTATATGGTGGATGGCAACTGGCCGCAGGTGTCTTTCTAATCTTTTGGCGACGTAAACAACCCCTACTCGACACAACGAATTTGGCAAGCTGAACTCGCAGAAACATCAGGCCTGTGCAATAACCGGATAGCTGGCCAAAGTTTGATCCGCAAGCTGTTGCGCATAGCCATTGGCTTTAATTACGTCACCCATCATTAATAACGCAGGGGATGGCAGCGGCATGGCTTTTACGCGTTCGGCAATATCGCTGATAGTACCCAGTACGACCTGCTGATCATTTGACGTACCCTGAGCCACAATCGCAAAGGGTTTATCGGCGGGGCAGCCTCGCTGCAAGAGCTGGCTAGTAATCTCTTCAAGATTTGAAAGCCCCATATAGAACACTACTGTGCTGTCTTTTTGTAGGGCCAGATCCCAGTTTATATACATTTTCCCGTTCTGCCGATGGCCAGTAATAAAGGTCACTGCATGGGCATGATCGCGGTGGGTCAACGGAATCTGCGTGGCGGCAGCGCAACCAATGGCTGCGGTAATGCCAGGCACAATGAAACATTCCACGCCCTGCTTATTGAGGTGATCCACCTCTTCGATCATGCCTTCTTGAGCTATGACCTGGCCAGCACTCAGTGTTCCAGCAGCAGCGAGAACAGCTACAGAAAGTTTTGACTTTCTAAACATATATATTTCCCCAAAAGTTATAGATTATGTTAATTATTGTTAAATGCGATTTTTCGCACCGATATGAGACGGGGTCGAAGGGGCAATCCGCTCCCCCACTAAGGGAAACTTTTAGACAGAAAAGAGAGAGGCAGGATTAGCCTGCCCATAGAGGCTATCTCGAAGAGACAGATAGGTTTAGAGGCTAATCAAATCCCCAATGTAACTAGCACTCTGCGCACGCGATCGCCATCATAGGGTCGCCGCCCGTGCATAGAGAGATGGTTGTCGACTACAGCAACATCGCCGTCCTGCCACATCAGGTCGTAGGCAGTGTCTGCTGCTATCTCACAGATTTTATCCAGAAAGTGTCGGGGAATTGCCGAGTCATCGCCAAAGCAAATCCCAACTGAGGGGTTCTCCTTGACGCCTTGCCATCCCTGGTAAGCCGCAATAATCTGATTAAAGAAAACCTGCCTACCACTATCAACTGCTCTGATGGCTGGCAATACTCTGGTTTGAGCTGACAACGACCCATCTGCATGCCACTGCCACTTATAACCCAGATTAAGCAGCTTATTTTCCGCCTGCTCTCTGGAGGTCACACTCAGGGTACTTTGCCAACCGCGACCCTGAGCTGAGTCGGGATTATCGCCGTTGGGCATGCTGTTGGTATATTTAATACCCTCTTTAGCCAGCTTCTCAAGCCACTGGGGTTCAGCTATGGCGAGTTTGTTATACAGAGTATCCGACCTACAGAGTATAGTGGCGCCGCCTATGTCCGCAGCTTTTTCACAAAACAAGGAAATAATATTAGGGAATACTGGCGTCTGGGCCATTTCACTGTGCAGAAAAATCTCCACATCCTTTGGCGCTTCGTTGGCGCTGAATACTTGATCGGTATAATTGATGCGCACCGCGTTCGACAGTGACTCTTTGTAGGTAAAGTTATTATAGCCGAACGCCGAGAAGAATCTGTCATAGCTAACTGCATCGCTGACCGGGAAACCTCTGAATAACAGAGCGCCTGTGCAGGCTAGCTCTCTCTTCAAGGCTACCTGGTTGGTATTTATCCAAGCATGGGCTTGCTGCAATGTATTTATCGAACCATCGTTAAGGATAATCGACGGAAAGTTATCCTGACTGTATTCAAGATCTGCAAGCATATTGGATTCTCATCTGGCGCGAGGTTAGTTTAAAGATTTAGGGGATAAAAGCATAGCTAACAGTACGTTTCATTTTTTTAATGCTAAATAAGTGCGCGAACAACTAGCCTGAGACCTTATAAATGGTAATAATCAAATCTACTGTACACCGCAAACCCCCTCCTCCACGGCATTTGTCACTGCGGCGGAATAAAGATAGGTGAAAATAACCATGCTGACCAAGCTATTTCCCGGCCTGCTGTGGCTGAAGGATTACCACCAGGGTACCTTTAGGAGCGATCTGTTATCCGGGCTGGTTATAGCTTTTATGCTAATTCCCCAGGGCATGGGTTACGCTCTTGTCGCTGGCCTGCCTCCAGAATATGGACTCTATGCCTGCATTTTCCCGCCCATTGTCTATGCGCTGCTAGGCACCTCTAACAAGATTTCAATGGGTCCCGTAGCTCTTGACTCAATCCTGATTATCACTGGCCTCAGTGTTCTGGCCGAACCAGGCTCAGAGCGTTATTTGGAGTTGGCAGTACTGCTGACGCTTATGGTGGCGGTTCTGCAACTGGGGTTGGGTTTGGCGAAGTTTGGATTTATCGCCAACTTTTTATCCTATCCGGTGATTGTGGGCTACACCTCGGCGGCGGCACTGATCATTATGGGCAGTCAATTCGAAACAATGCTCGGTGTGGATGTTGCCGGTGGCAATATTTTTGTATTGCTATATCAGCTTTTTCTGCAGGTACCCAACTGGTCCTGGATAACTCTGAGCATTGGCATTCTGGGCATGCTGATTATGACAGTGCCTAAAAAACGCTTTCCAGTCATGCCCTTCCCACTATTCCTGCTAGTCTTTGGCATGCTGGCCTCCGGCATCTGGGAACTACAGGCAATGGGGGTAGATGTTGTCTCTTCAATCCCCCAGGGATTGCCCTCATTTAATCTTCCCAATGTTTCACTGTCTGACCTAGAGGCTCTGGTGCCTGTGGCTATCACTGTGGCACTGATGGGTTATGTTGGGACCATGTCAATCTGCAAGTCTTTAGAGAACCCTACTGATAAAATCACTACTCAGCCTAATTTAGAACTTATCGCTGTGGGTGCCGCTAACTTGGTGGGCTCTCTGTGTAGAGCCTTCCCGGTTTCAGCTAGTTTTTCAAGAAGTGCGGCCTTTAGAGAAGCTGGGGCAAAAACTCAGGTATCTGCGCTGTTTTCCTCGTTATTTATTGGTGCTGCCATGCTGGTTGTGGCTCCCTTATTTGTGTCTTACCCTCTGCCCAAAGTACTGCTGTCAGCAATTATTATTGTCTCTGTATCAGGCTTATTTAAGTATGCAGAGATGAAGGTTCTCTATGCCCACAATAGACGAGAATTTTATATTCTACTGACTACTTTTTTGGCCACCCTAATACTGGGTGTGCAAGAGGGGCTGTTACTAGGTGTCAGTCTGTCTATTATGATGATGATCTATAACACCACATCGCCCCATATGACTGAATTGGGTTCCATCCAGAATGGCAAGTTATATCGCAATATCACGCGCTTTACCCAGGCCCATATTCGTGATGATGTATTGATTTTTAGATTTGATGCGCCAATTTATTTTGCCAACAAGGACTACTTTGTCTCGGTACTGTACCGCTGGATAAAACAGCGGGATATGCAGGCCCTGCAGTTTGTGGTGCTCGATGCGGAATCTATTAATAGCCTGGATAGCACCGGGGTAATTATGCTGCAGCAGGTCATCGAAAACTTACAAAAACAGGGTATCCAGTTTTATATTACCAATGCCATAGGCCCGGTTAGAGATACCATTAAGACCTCTATACTCAGTGATTACATGACTGAAAAAACCATGTTCTCAACTATCAATGACGCAATGGTCTTTATAGACAGAGGTATCAATCTGCACGCAAGCCAAGCTCTGCAAACCAACCCGACTGCTGCAGATAGCAAGCCTGTATAGGCTGTCCCAGAGCAAAAAAAATAATAATTAGGTGAGTAAAAAGGTTGTGGTAAATGATTAGTTTTGAAGGGGCGACCCCGGCCTGGAATGATATTCCTGCACTTAGAATAACCGCGGCTAGCCATCTTACTGATGATAAGAAATCTCTGTTGATGCAGACAGAGGCTGGACCTGTAGAAATCTCTCTGCATGGCTTCGGCGCTCGCTTGCGCCTGGGCAAAGTCTCAGCTACTGACTATGGCATGCTGGTCGAGGAACCGGAAGCAGTGCCTCTGTCTGTAGACAGTGCAGATGCTATAACAGTCATAACTGGTGCTGGTTACCGACTGGAGATAGGTCACAGCCCCTTCTCTTTTAAGTTATTTAAAGGAGATTGCTGTGTCCAGCGCTCCCCTACAGATGGCCATTTTGTGCGCCAGTTTCGACTGCCTCCTGTAGCCAAGGTCGATCAGGGCTGGTTTGTTAGCCTGGATCTGGATTCTAGCGAACCAGTTTACGGCCTGGGTGAGAAATGGGGCCGTCTGGATAAACGCGGCCAGCTATTGCGCTCCTACAACCAGGATGCCCTGGGGGTCAATGCCGAGATTTCTTATAAAAATACTCCCTTTGCCTGGAGCCCCAATGGCTGGGGCGTTTTTGTGCATACTCCAGCACCTGTGACCCATGCTGTGGGCTATCCATCCTGGTCTCAGCGCGCCTATGGCCTGCTTGTCGAAGACAGCTATGCGGATATATTTCTGCTGGCCGCTGATAGTCCTGCCGAGATGATCGGCTGCTATACCAAGTTGACTGGGCGATCGCCAGTACCACCCAAATGGTCTCTGGGCGTTAT
>Ga0208971_1001657_pt1 | contig 12812 bp, 12 predicted proteins | sample AOAMet1_18_M0_10_2_FD_188229 | JGI IMG/M metagenome (GOLD analysis project Ga0208971, IMG submission 188229) | Ammonia-oxidizing marine microbial communities from Monterey Bay, California, USA - CAN11_18_M0_10 (SPAdes) | ecosystem: Environmental > Aquatic > Marine > Intertidal zone | place... | reverse complement strand
CAACTGCGACAATTGCCAAACCACCTTCGAACAATTGGATGGCACGGAGGACGCGCAAAAACTACTCTCCACAGTGGCCCGCTTGGATTGGTCCTTTGGACTGGGTCATTACGTGGACATTCTGAGGGGCTCACAGGCGCAGAAAATCAATGCCAGCCAACGCGCGCTGTCCACCTACGGCATCGGTGCGGACAAAAGCAAAAAGCACTGGATGAGCATAGGAAAGGAACTGATCCAGCAGGGCTTTCTGACCCAAACCGTCGGCAAGTTTCCCGTGGTCGAGCTCAACGACCGGTCCTGGGAAGTGCTGCGCAACAATGTGCGGGTGATGCTCACCAAGTTCGAAGAGCCCAAGGCCAGCAAAAAAGCGAGCAAAACCAAATCAACCACTCCCTTCGAGGCCGGTTCCGAATTGCAAGCGCGCTTCCAAAAACTGCGACAAGTGCGCTACGCATTGGCCAAGTCGTCCAATGTCCCCTCCTACCTCATCCTGTCCGATCGCTCCCTGCAAGAACTCTGCGTGGAGCTGCCTCGGACAGAAACAGAACTCGCTTCCATTCACGGATTCGGCAAGGTCAAAATCGCCAAATTCGGCCAGCACTTCCTCGACGCATTGAAAGAAGAGGCAGGCTGAATGGTCAGGCATGGCCACGACATTGGCCGCAAAATTTTTCAATGTCGTACATTCAGCCTTGAACACATTATAGCACAAAGCCATGCGCTCCTCCATCCTCGTTTCCCTGCTTATGATCGCAGGTTTTGCTTTCGGACAGTCACACACCATAAATGAGCATGACCTCTACATGTCAGGAGATGTAGAAGACGGAGACATTTCGATCAATACCTACTTCAACGCGATCGATGCGGCACAGGTCAACTGGTCCATCATCGAAACTGACGTTCCAGAAGGTTGGGAGTATTCGTTTTGTTTCCCCAACTGTCACGCCATCGGGGTCCTGCAAGCCTCAGCCGACTTTCCCGCAGCCAGCGAACAGTACCTCAACTGCCATGTCTACCCCAACGGCATCGCAGGAGAAGGCCACATCCGCATGCTCATCACGACCAACGGTGCAGCACAGGACACCGTCACCTGGTGGGCGACCATTGATGCCCTTTCAGGACTGGAGACCGACAGAATCAGCGAAATCCAAGCTTATCCATCCCCTTTTTCAGGCACTTTGAACCTGCAAGGCATCCCTGCTGGTGCCACCATTACTTTCCATGACCAAACAGGAGCACTGGTGCATCACGTCTCCTCCGGGGCCGCCCGCAAGACTTCGGTCGACCACCTGCCCCAAGGACTCTTGTTCATGACGACCACCCTCGACGGAGAAATCATCGACCGCCGCAGGGTGCTCTCGTTGTAAGCCACTTCGCAGCTGCGCTCCCCACACAGCAGGAGACCTTCAAGGAAGGTTGACCCGAAGTTGGCTTGGAGACAGGACAATTTGGAGTCAACCCATAGTTTTATGGCATGAAAAAGATGCTCTACTTGTGGGCTGTGGCTGCTGTCCTCACCGCCGGTTGTACCACATCGACCATACGCAGCACGCAACTGGCGGAAGGCGCTGCGCTCATGGCCATTGAACCCGTCAAAGCCCACGTCGTGGTCGATACCACCGCCACGTTGCAGGCCGTCTCGCAGACGCGCACCATCCTGGGCATGTTCCGCTCCGGAGACAGCGAGTTTGCCGAATACCCCGGCATGGTCTTTCGCCGCGGCCCGGGGATGCGAGAGCGCAAGGCAGCCATTCACAAGGCCTTGAAAGACACCGATTTCGATGTGATGGTCAATCCAAAGTACCTCGTGCAAGAGAAGCGCCGTCCCTTTGTCCGCACCGTGACCGTTCAGGTGGCGGGATACGGCGGTCATCTCGTCTTCGATCAGTCCGAAAAATGAGCGCACCCTCAATGAAGAGGCTCCGCGCCTCCGTCCGGGCAACAGCCTTGGCATGGGTCCTCGCGCTAACCGCTGCCTCTTCCCTGCATGCCCAGCAACTCGACGAAAGCTTGATGGACAACACCGGAGACGCGGCCCCGCGCAACTGGAACTGGACGTCTGGTGAAGCCGGCACCTGGTGCGTGTGGATTGACTTCGACCTCGGAACCCTGGAGCAATTCGAGGACAACACAGAAAACCACATCCTGCGCGCTGCCACCCTCGGACATCCGGAATGGAGCAACAACACCCTCACGGGCACCGTCAACCAGATGTCCAGTTCCGGATTCAGCAATGCCGTGGGATGGCAGGGTTGGTATGTACCCAATGCCATTCGCATCGGCGCATCCCGCGAAGTCTGGAAAGGCATCTCAGCGGGAATTCAGGTGGGCCGCGCATGGTCTCCCGCTTACATCGAATGCACCCGTGCCGATGGCGAGACCACGGTAGCCAGTTGGAACCAAGTGCGCTTCGCCGATCTGGTGGACCAGTACGTCTACTATGACGACCTCTACAATGGCAACTCCTGGCAGTTCTCCAACAACGGGACTTTCACCGAAGGCATCGCCGGGTGGCGCATGGAGCTCGTCGTGCAACAAGAACTCGCCCACGGCTTGGGTTGGACCGCCAGCCTGGGCACCACCTTGGGATTGAACGGCGAATTGGAATCCCGTTCCGCCGCGCTCTTTGGCGGCCAAGGGCTCACGCCCAACAGCGAACTGGGCCCCACCCTGACTCCCGTATCGGTGGTCGCTGCACCCCACGCGGCCTCCGTCGGAGCTACCTATCGAATCGGCGCCATTGTGACGGGCCTTTCCTGGTCGAGTGTCTTTGTGGGAGGAGGCAACAAGAACGATTGGGTCGCAGCCGGCGCCGACGCCATCGCCCCCCTCAATCAGATGCGTCTCCGCCTAGGGATGTCATTCTGATGACGTATTGAATCATGACTGGAACGGCGGTCCTTTGGCGCAGTCTCGCTGAAAAAAGGCCCCTGTGCACCCTGTTGGCGGTGCTGGTTTTGAGCGCCTCCTTGGTGCAGGCCCAATCCACGGCCCCTCGAGGTTTTGGCGAGCAGTTGAACCGCCTCATAGACGGAAGCATCGACTCTTTGGCGGTAGACGGTCTGGGGACCATCTCCGCCGTGCAATTCGACGCGCCAGACTGGGCATTCTTCAATGCGCACGAACGAGAAGGGCTGGAAGACGGTCACGTCCCGCTGCATCGGTTCCGACCGCTCGTGACGGAAGATGTGGTCGAACTGCGCGACCGCCTCGCCGTCGTATTGCTGCACGAACGCCAGGGATGGAAGGTTCGATTGGCCACGTTTACCCGGGAAGGGCAGCCCATTCAAAGCTTTCTGCTGCACGACCGATACGGGTACCTCTACGAGAAGAACCACCGGGCGTATTCCTTGGACGATCCCGTTCACTACAACGAAGCCGAGGGCACCTTCGACTTCTATCAACTCATGTACGGCTACGAGCCCATCCCCACGCTGGAACAGCCAAGTCAAGATCCCGTGGAGCACCAGTCCTTTCATCAAGTGGCCGTGAACGGGGAGGGTTTCATCGAACTCCGATACTCCGAAACCACCGGAAAACGAATGTTCCACCGCTCTAAGGAACCTCCCATCCAGCATGAGGTAGAGTTCCATGAATTGAGCCTCTTCACCCTCCACCATGCGGGCGAACCAGAAAGCGCCCTTTGGCCCGAGACCCACCTTACCCATGGCGACATGGATTCACACGACACCATCGCCATTCCCCTCTCCTACGGCGCGGACTGGCAGCGCCGATCGTTCTTTTTGAAACCCAGGGACAGCTATTCCATTGCCAACGTTGCCCAGCGCCATGAGAATGTGATGACCTTTCCAGGTGACGGCACCACCTGTGAACTCACCGAATGGAAGCGTTACACTTCGCCCTGGTCCGACTTGCATTGCGAAGAAGGCTTCTTCCAGACCGAGACACTGAATCCCGGCGATGACGCGCGTTTTCTCTCCTACACGAAAGAAGAACTTCAAGCTGCCTTTTCCGCCGTCTGCGGAAGCGGCGACGTGCTGCCCGGAAGCCCGGAGCCCAGCCCCCGTCATGCTCGCGTAGTGGTGGAACGGGTGGTGATCCGAATCCAATTCGAAGGCCCCTACGGCAGCGGATTGAAGTACCTTATCCTGCACATCCCCCACAGCTGCTGAGTAGATCAAGTCAATGCTCGGTCACATTTTCATGTGCGGGCTTGTACTTAGACTGAAACCGCCCATTCCGGAGAAGGAGTGGGCCCACGCACCACCTAAGCAAACACATCCCATGAAGTCCATTTTTACACTGCTTCTGACCGCCCTGCTCTGCAACGGGCTTTCTGCGCAGAACTCCACATTTACCCTGTACATCTCCTCCTCCATTCCCGGTGCGACCGAAGTGACCGTTTCGGCAGTGGCCATGAACACCACCGATACGACCGTGGTGGATGTCGTCATGGTCACGGACACCGACGAGACCGTCGTGGTGTATTCCTATCCGGATACGGTCTCCAGTGCCATGATCCTCCTCTCCTATGCGTGCAATGGGATCGAGCTGAACGTTCCTGCCGGATTCATTTTCGAAAACAACACACCCGGCGAACCCGCGGATGGGGAAATCGCCGTAGAAATTGGATGTCAGGACACGGAGTGCGAATGGTACCTCGACGTCACGCCTCCCAACGACTTCTTGTCGCCCACGACATTTGAAATCGGCATCCCCAGTGGAAACTCGGGGATCTGGGAATGGTATGTGGATGGCGAGCTGGTCCCGCCCAACATGGCCGGAGGCGGTTTGAGCTGGTCTGACCCCTACGAAACCATTTGTGCCACCATGTATTCCTTGGGCGAATGCACCGAATCCGACCTCGGCACCCAATGCTACGAATCCGGAAACGGCGGTGGCGGTGGCATGGATTGCCTCGACGGAATCGATGTGGGGGCACTCATCGTTTACCTCACCACACAATGCGCGGACCAGACCAACCCTGATTCCTGGTACTACTGCGGGCTCATGGAAAGCTTGACTGACGCCATGACTGGAGATGAGGAAGCGTGTGAGGATCTCTGGGCCTGGCTCGACACCGGTGGCTGGGAAGGCGAGACGGGGTGCGACATCAACTTCGAGGTGATGCAAGCCTGGGAGGCCAACGGCGAGCTCATCCCCAACGAAGTCTGGGTCTGGATTTATGACTACGACAGCGAGTATACCTACACCTATGACTTCGGCGACGAGTCCCCGGTAACCTCTGAGCCCAACCCGTCTCATACCTACAGCGGAATCGGTCCCTACACCTTCTGCATAACGGTGAGCAGTGACGCGGACTCCTGCAGCGCCACCTACTGCGAGACCTTGTCAGTGGACAGCCTCGGCATGCTGGAAGGCTTCATGAGCGGATTCACCGTCAACGTGATGGGCGCTGGTGAAGTCGTCAACAGCGTGGAGGCCCCTGAGTGGACCGACACCTTCGAAATCTTCCCCAACCCCGTAGAGGAGGGCCAGCTCACCCTGCGTGGACTCGACCCCCGCGGCGGAGCGGTAACCGCAGAGTTGACCACCCTCACCGGCGAGCGCCTCGCGCTGGACTTGTCCTCTGCGAATACCGATCAAGGCAGCTTCACCCTCCAGCTGGATGGCCTGGCTCCCGGCATTTACTTGCTGCGCGTCGAGAATCGCGGCACTTGGGCCACCCGCAAAGTGGTCATCCGCTGAACACCCGGCTCATGAGGCGCGGACTTCTTTCACCCCTTTGGCTTTTGGGCCCGGGCACAGTGCTAATGGCACTGATGCTCGGGTCCTGCGCCAAGGTGGACTACGAGGAAGAAACCGTCACCCAGACCTTTGAAGACCCCACGGTCTTCGAAGTGGACTGTGCCACCCTCACGCTGACCTCCTTCTCTACTTCAGACAATGGCTCGGGGACCGGATCAGTAGAAACCATGGCCACCGGTGGCACCCCACCGTTCGCCCATGAGTGGGCAGACTCGACCGGCGCCATCGTGGGCTTGACATCGACCGTACTCAACCTACCGACCGGGCTTTACACCGTCGACGTCACGGACTCCCTGGGGTGTTCCGTGAGCGACACCGTAGAAGTGGAATTGGAGCTGTCCCTAGAAGGTGAAGTGATCATCCTGTTTGTCACCTCCAACAGCCCCACTGCCGCAGAGCTGATGTTGGATTGTGATACGCCCATCCTCAATGTGCCTTCCGTTTTAACCGTACAACCAGGCATGTCGGAAATCCCCATTGCCTTTCCGGAAAACACGATAGAAATCAGCCTGACCTACTCCTGGTCCTGTGGAAACGAACCGATCCAAGGACCGACCATTGGTGTGTCTGGCGAAAATGGGAATCCAGTCGGAGGAGCCTTTGTCCCCATTGCCATCGGATGCTGAGTAAACGCTCGCGATGAACCGAATCAAACAGAATTACCGGAGTCAAAGGGAACTGTGACGTGGCAAAATCAAGCGATGAAACACGAGAAGCTGAGTGGCTCGATGGTTGCAGAAAGGGAGACCGAAATGCGCAACGTGCGGCGTTCGACGCCCTGCTCCCCCTGCTCCGAGGAGTTATCCGTCGCTACACGCGCAGCGAGACCAACGTCCAAGACATTCTTCAGGAAGCCTTCATCCGCATTTTCCAGAACATGAACCAATTCGACGAAAGCAAAGGGGCCTTCAGGAGCTGGTCTACCCGCATTGCCATCAACACGGCCATCAATGAAGGCAAGAAGCGCGCCCGCCATCAGGGCGTAGATCAAGAAGTGCACGCCTCCGTCGAACCCAGCGTCATACAGGACATGGCCCTCGAAGACCTCGTCAACACAATCAAGGCCATGCCTGAAGAGCAGCACCTCGTGTTGAACCTGCACCTCGTGGATGGCTACAGCCACAAAGAGATCAGCGATATGATCGGAATCACCTCTGAGATGTCGCGCCAGCGGCTCACCCGGGCCAGGAAGTGGATTCGGGACCGTTTTGAATGGTCCGGAGAAGAACTGGTCACTAAAACCCAGCACGAACGATGAAGCATTGGGATGAACTCTTGGGCAAGCGGCTCCGCGGATACCGGGGTGCAGATGTGCCTGGACAAGCAGACGACCTCTGGGCCAACATCGATGCCGCCCTCGGCGTGCCTTCGGCGTTACCCACACCTTGGTGGAAGCAGACCGCCTTCCAGCTGGCCTTGGCCGGCTCCATCGCCGCGGCCATCATCATGGGGCTCATGGTCCGTCAAGCTGATCCCACCCTCTCCCCTGCACCCGCCCTGGACGCGCAGCAATCGGAGGTGGAAGCTGCACCTCACCCTGCCCCCTCTGACATAGCGGCAACATCGGCCACACAAGAAACATCGGAAGCCAGCAGCTCAGCCGAGCCAAGCGAAGCCAGCAGCTCAGCCGAGCCAAAAGTTCCCGAATCTGGACGCAGCGCCACCACCACTCCCCAAGCATCAGAAACTGCTGTCAATGCAGTGAAGGCGTCCCCGGAAGCATACCCCCACATTACAACAACGTCATCCCAGGGATCCACCGCAGGCACGGCAGCAACGCCGACCTCTACAATCACCACAAACATCGCAGCGGGCGCGTCCACCAGCCGGGTGATGGCACCCCCCGTCTCGACAGACAACAGCTCGGCCTCCGCCGACATCCAAGAAGCACCGGGCGTTGCCACCGCTGATCGCGATTCGGAGGACGCAGCACCCCCTTCGTTGCTTCGGTTGACCTTGCGCACAGCAAGTCCCATCCTGTCCACCTCGAACGCGCCTCTGCTCTTCGGTAACGCTGAAGACATCCCAGAACGCACCACCCTTGCAATCAGGGCATTCGCCGGCCCCACCTGGAGCCATTTCTCCATGGTGGACAACCCCGAGCACAGCGCCTATTTCCACGCGGACAACAGCGCCGGAGGTGGCCTCATGATCGAATTCGATGGCGCACAAGCGTGGTCTATTGGACTGGTTTGGACCGACTATATCCACAACCTCCAGTACACCGAGACCACCGAGACCGAAATCTCCGCGCCTGGCGTGGTCAGCGTGGTGGTGGACATTAGCACCGGAGACACCCTCTCCATCAACGAAGGCCCGGTAGCTGGCGTGGAAGAACGCAGCCGGTACGTCGACCACCACAACCGGCTGCAAGCCTTCTCCATCCCACTCGAATGGCGCCAGGTGAGAAGCATCGGCCAACTGCAATACGGACTGGGCCTGGGGGCTACGCTGCAAATCAGAAGCGGAGCCTCCGGTAGCATCATCAATGCCGAGGGACAAGTCGTACGCTATTCGGATGGAAACCTGTCCCGCGGTCGCTTGGCGGTGGTGCCCACTGCACGCTTGTTTGCCGGCCTTCGGTTCGCTCCTGCCTGGCGCCTAGACCTCGGCGTTGCCGCTGGTATGCAGCGACACGCCAGCCGTAATTCAGCTGATTCACCCTCATCGGCCCCACCTATCTGGAAAGGCCGCTTGGTCCACGGCCAAGTTCAAATCGGCCTTTCCCGGTTCTTGACCTGCAGGAGTAAATAGCAGCAGCGGCAACCTGCCCTGCGCCCGGTCCTGTGTGCCTCAGTACACCAAGGTCTGCATGGCGTGGGGAAGGATCGAGAGGCTGACTTCTTGCTCGCCCACCATCAAGGCATAGTCAATCGGGTCGTCCGTGCGGTTCATCACGACGGTCACCTTTTCGCCTGAGGGATTCTCAAACGTGGTGCTTTCGAGCGTGCTCCGGCTGGCCGACGTGCTGACCCGCCGCGCACCCGGCTCTATGAACTTGGAGAAGTGGCCGATGTAGTAATACGTCGGTGTGAGGATGAGCCCGTCCGTTTGTGTGTCACCATGGATGGGAGCAAAGCAGAAATTTTGGACGTGATTGGGACCTCCACCCTCGTCGAGCAGGATGTTCCAATCCGTCCACCCCACCGTTCCACTATTGAAGTCGTTGATCATGCTGTTGCCATAGCGCTCGGCATTGGACCAGCGCTCGTAATGCGCGCTGTCAAAGCCCTCCTGGCAGCCTTCCGTGAACATCAGCTTCTTGTCTGGGAACGACTCCTGAATCAACCGCAGGTTCTCATATTTCGGCAAGCCACCGGTCCAGGTCTCATACCAGTGGAAACCCGTTCCCCACGCATAGGATGCGGCCACGGAATCCTCGAAAATGGTATTGGCCCGGTGCGTGATCAGGTCCCGATTGTGGTCCCACACCACGATGTTCTTGTCGCCATATCCCGCAGCCTCCATGGCAGGGCCGAGGTGGAACTTGAGGAAGTCCCGCTCCTGCTCGGCCGTGTAAATGCAGGATTCCCAGCGCTGCACCGCCATGGGCTCATTCTGTATGGTCACCCCCCAAACGGGCAGCCCCTGCGCTTCATAGGCTTCGATGAACTTCACGAAGTACTGCGCCCACGCGCCATAAAACTCCGGCAGCAAGGAACCACCGTAGAGCATGTTTTGGTTGGTTTTCATGAACGCAGGCGGACTCCAAGGGCTGGCATAGAACACCAGGTCCTCGCCCACCATCTCCGCCGCCCGCTTGATCATGGGGATGCGCTTCACGGTGTCCGCGGCTATGGAGAACGTCGCCAAGGCCGAATCCCCCTCTTCGATGTAGGTATGGCTCCCGAGACCAAAGTCGCAAGAGTGGATGCTGGTGCGGATGATGTTGTAGCCGATGCCCTCCTCCCCGAAGTAGGCCTCCAGCAGTGCTTCCTGCCGGGCGGGACTCATCTTGGAGAACACTTCAGCGGCCGCATCGGTGATCGCGCCTCCCACCCCGAGGTAGGTCTGGAACTTCTTCTCCGGATTGACGAAGATGGCCACCTCCGTCTCCAGGGGTTGCTGAGCCGGTTCGAATGCACGCTGCCCCTCATCTGTCAGCCGCATCTCGGTGTTTTCTGCTGTGGTGTACACCCACACATCGGTCAGGGCTGCAGAAGGTGTCTCCAACGATGGCACCAATGGCGCTTGTGGCGATGTGGCTTGCTCTACCCCACACGAAACCAGAGAAAGCGCAAACAAAAGAGGGATGGACTGTCGAAACATGAGGCAAGGCTGCTAATCGCGCCCAAATTACGGCCGGTCTTTCGGTGTTTTTCAACTGATCAACGACGGGCGGAAGCAGGAAAAGGCTTGCCATGTGACAGCTCCGGCAACCGTCGTGCTCCACCACACTGGGCCATGGCCAGCAGGTGCTACAGGCGTCATCACAAGTGAGGCCCCTCCTGCACCTTCAAGGCTATTTATTCATGGCCTCCTCCACGGACTTGGCCGTATCCAAAACTGTTTTTTCGAGGGGTGTCGGCTTCCAATTGAATGTTTTCAATGTTGCGCCAATGTCCCCATTGAAGGTGTTCCCAACAAACGGCAGCATCCCTTTAAGATCGTTGTCAAAACGCGCCATAAAGCGAAGAAGAAAATTTGGAGCAAGCCTCGTACTCACCTTTGAGTAGCCATTCTCTTTCAAAATTTCAGCCATCTCCGCCACTTTGTGCGCCTTTTCAGTCGCCACTATATAGCGGTTGCCATTGGCTTTGTCATTTTCCAAAGCCGCGACATGGATCGCTGCAACATCCCTTACATCCGACAAATTCATGGCAAACTGAGGCAGCATTGGCATTTTGCCCATGATCAGCTCTTTGTACATCCCCATTGACTCGCCATTTAAGTTTCCCGAAAGCGTTGGACCATAAACTGGACCAGGGTGTATTGTCACCAATTCTAAAAGGTCATCCCCCTTTTGATTCTTGATGAAATCCCAGGCACCTCGCTCCGCCAGCGTTTTGCTTTTCAAATAAGCAGAAACACCTTTTGCGTTCACATTCGTCCAGCTTTGCTGATTGATCTCCACTGTCCCCTTTGCATCTCCCATCATGGCGACCATGGAAGACGTCAAAACCACACGTTTCACGCCCGCCCTTTTAGCCGACCTCAACGCACGCTGAGTGCCCTCAACGGCTGGTTTAATTAAATCGTTCTCATCCTTGGGTTGGCTTGACACAAAAGGTGAAGCCACATGCAGCACGTAATCGCAACCCTCCATGGCTTGATCCCAACCGTCATCGTTCAACAAATCGAGCTCGCAATACTCAAGGTTGCCTTTTGGGTCTACCACTTTTTGGATGCCCTTCGTTACCTCATCCGCTTTGGAGAAGCTCCGGACAGATCCTTTGACGGAATACCCACTTTTCAAGAGTTCCGCTGCGCAGTGTTGACCCACGTATCCTGAAATCCCGGTTACCAGTACTTTTTTCATGTTCGATTTGCTTTTTGCTGCTGCTCTACTGGCAAACCTACGTCATTACTTTCCTTTTGCAAGTAAAACTGATTGGGTACTTTAGAGTTCTCCTTTACACATCAAGGATTGGTTCGATGAACAATGATTTCCGCTGCGATTGTCCCATCACGTCTGCGATAGATATCGTGGGAGACAAATGGACTTTGGTCATCATTAAACAGATGCTTTTGGAGGGGAAAAAGACGTTTAAAGCACTCTCGGAAAGCGATGAAGCCATTGCTACCAACATTTTGTCCTCAAGACTCAAAGCCCTTGAAAAGCTCAAGATGATCCGGAAGGAGAAGGTTCCTCACAACCGAAAGACGAACCATTATCTCCTGACCGAAAAGGGACTCGGCCTGACTCCCACCATTGTAGAATTAACACTCTGGAGTGACAGCAACATCCGAGCAGACCACGCCTCTTTGACTTGGGATCCTCGACTCAATATTCTCAAGACCAATAAAGAAGAGGCCATCAAAATGCTTGTCGAGACCTACAAATCAAAAAACTGGCCGTCCAATCCGTCTACCGCAGCAGAACCAGTCGACAACGCGAAAGACACAGTTCACACTGAGGTCACTCGTCGAGGCAGCCAGAGCCAAATGAACTGAGCACCAACAGAATGTCCTGGACGGCCACGGCACCATCTCCATTGACATACGCCGGATGTTCCCCCGATACCCGATTTCTCACTCCACTCTCATCGTCATAAGCGTGCTCCATCTCTCCTTAGTTCCCATAAACGCTCAAAGAGTCGAAGCCCCCTAAAAACTGGCTCATACGCAAATGACCAAGGAGGAGCTGCTCCAGCTATCAAAGCTAATAAGGCACTGAACTGATTTTTGAAAACTAAAAAAGCAGAGCCAATGGAGTTGACCCCGTCTCTCAAAGCCCCACTTCCCCTGATTCTAACGGGATTTCCAAGCATAGCCCACGCATTTGTCCATGTTTACAAATCCCCTTCATTGCAATGTCAAAAGGTTCGTGTTGGCCGGGCAACCATTTGCGAAATTGGTTGCTTCATAACCTTTTATCCGGTTAATTCATCAAATATCACAAACACGAATATGATACAAATGCTCCTCACTGTTAGAGTTTGGAAAAGGGTCAAAGTATGGCACATACTCCTAATCCTATTGATTTTAGTAAATGCTAAATGACAAAGGAATTTAGAACAACACCGGTTAACACCTTCTTCGTGGCAGATGCGGGGATGAATTTAGAGCAGGCTGTACGTCGTATATTTTTGAAGCGTGCAAAACGTCAGACACGCTGAACAACGTCGAGCAGCTTGATAAAACGTTGTGCAGCGAAGCCGCTTGTGCACTTTAACTGGAACTGAAATGAAAAGCTTTTTGACAGGAGTGGCCTCCAAGGCAAGGGCAATCGCTCAGGCCACCTTGTCGGTGGTAGCCTCACGACCCATGTCGCCATCAACATCACTGGGGTTATCGCTAGCGTCATCCCTGTTCATCTCCCCTTCGATGTGCTTTGCGCAAGCAGTTGATCATTGGGAAGCCGTGCTGCAGGATGGCACCCAATGGCACTATTGGCTCCCGAACAACCAACCAGCGGATGA
>Ga0208971_1001653_pt1 | contig 12837 bp, 12 predicted proteins | sample AOAMet1_18_M0_10_2_FD_188229 | JGI IMG/M metagenome (GOLD analysis project Ga0208971, IMG submission 188229) | Ammonia-oxidizing marine microbial communities from Monterey Bay, California, USA - CAN11_18_M0_10 (SPAdes) | ecosystem: Environmental > Aquatic > Marine > Intertidal zone | place... | reverse complement strand
ATCAGACGCTAAAACTAACACAATGACTAGAGTGATATGCGAGAAAATTCTTCGGCATTTTGAGCATTGTTCTATGCGTTAGCTATCTTAAATACACGCCTGCCCTCGCCCAGTTTATGTAGAAGAGTGGAAGTTTAGCCAAGGAAGATCTGGTACAGCAATTCACATTAAAATTGTGAGGTAGGGAGTGACTTGTACGCACCCGCGAAGGTAGGGGACGTGCAATCGACTGTCTCCCAAGCGAATTGCAAATTATATCCACAGAACCGGTTAGATTGTTTGTTTGAAAAACTATCAAAAATCCTACGCTCTTTGAATCTTACTAAGGGCGAGGGACTTCGGTAGTCTGCGAGGAGTACTGATTGGAGAACAGGCTTTCAGGTGGCATGAAGAGCTTTCGAAAAATCGTGGGCATGCCTCGAGTGATTACTTCTATTGTTTTGACATTTGAATCAGCGGCGACAATCTTTTGAAGCAAGTTAAAACAAAATACAACGACCACGAGGTAATTCCCAGTAATTTAAAACCGTCTTCGATGATATGACGCCCTGGAAAGCCGCCAAAGATGACAAAGTCCTCTGGCTCTACGAAAAGATCAACCCCGACCGAAATTGAAAAAAACAGGAAGGCTAAAAATAAAAGTGTGAAATCTGAGTCCGCAATCATCCTGCGAAATCGTATTAAGAAAACCAACACTATCACGCCGTATGCGGCAAACACGAATTTTTGCGGGATAAATAAATGATCTTCGATGACCTCTTCGTGCAGCAAAAACAGGTCGTCTAACATCAGCATCGTGGAAATTAATCCCGAGCAAACTAGGAACCAAGCTAGTTCGTTTTGGCTTTTGCAATTGAAAGCCAAGCAGCCGCCAAAAAGGCTAACCGACGCGGCAGCACCCCAAAGGAGAACACCCAAATTAGATACACAGCCGACGTACATGGGGGCATTAAATTCAGCGACGGGGTCGATGAAAAATATCCGCAACGGGATTTCAGTAATCAGATAGACAGCTACCAACGCTGCCAGACATAGCAGCACTGGCAGGTAAACGATGCTGATGATAGGCAAAAGCCTCCGAAGCTGTAACAAACTACCTCGTAAGTTAAATTTTCGGTGTTCTAAAATATCATCGGGAGTTTTAGTTTTCATCGGACGATTCGAGGTATTGATGGGCTTTCAGTCCTGTATCGGTCACATGAAGAACGAGAAGCATTGCACATGAGATTGTCATTTCCGAATGATTGCTAAATTTATCTTGATTGGGCAGGATCCGGTTGTCAAACATTTCTGAGATCGAGAACAAAGTCGAAGGTTTGTGATCCTCGGTATTACTTTGCTGTGTTCCTTTCGGAAAACAAAGTATTTCAATGTTAGAAAGTAGAAAGCTGAAACGTTCAACTTCACCCTTCCAAGGGAGATGTCCGCTACAGCGGTTGGGAGGTTCTGTAGGTAAAGATTGGAGTACTGGCGTGGTTAGTATTAGACGACCTGGGTGAAATATCGAAGCCACTCGCTGCGATTTGCTTTTTGGTTGGCCGGTTAATGCAAATGGTTTTTTCTTTTTACGCAAGTTAGACTTGCCCGCCGGTTCTTTCGATGAGATTGAAAATTATTTCCGGAGAAAGCTGCGGCACAACTTGCGCGAGCGTCGATGTAACGGCTGTCGTTTAGAATTCGATGGTGGGTTGGCTTTGTCTGTTGCCTTGGGTTTCTGGCAAGTTGGCGGGTTGGTTTGTGCTCGCGCTGATTTTGTTTTGCGCAGTTCCTTTGAGCCGAGCATCAGGTGCGAAACCGATTAAAAGACCGCTTGATAGCGTTAGTATGGGAGATTTGAAATCCGGTTGTTGTTCAGTCTGGCGGTCAAGTCTACCAATGGCTAAGTTGCTTTACTCGGGCTGAATAGTTGCCGCTTGTAGAGTAGGTGCGGATAGAAAATGTAGGAGACCGATTCGACGTTATGAAAGATCATGAAAAACTGAATTATGTAGAATTTCCGTGTGCCGATCTAACGGCGACAAAACACTTCTTTGAAACGGTGTTTGGTTGGGAGTTTCAAGATTTCGGCCCCGACTACACGGCATTTTCAAATCAAGGGCTCGATGGCGGTTTTTTTAAGTCTGAGCGGTGTGCCTTGACAGAGAATGGTAGTGCCTTGCTGATCTTTTACAGTGTTGATCTAGATTTTACCTCAGAAAAAATTCAAGTGGCAGGAGGCTCGATTGTCCGAGAGATATTTTCATTTCCGGGTGGCAGACGCTTTCATTTTTCCGAACCATCGGGTAATGAATTTGGAGTCTGGTCTGACAATAATGGCTAGAAAGTCAGCAAACATAGATTTAAGTTTCGTGTGGTTAAAAGGTGGTAGTACAACACTCTGCAATGAACAGCCGAATTAATTTAGTTGCAAAAGTGGCATTAATTAATCTACTTTCTCGTTGTTGCCTATTTGGCCTGTAGGATTCGGTAAGGCGAGTTTAGCCGTTAGCGCAATTCTGGTTTTGATGTTCTTTTCGAATTTCGATAGCGATGGCAGCAGGTTAGTGGAGATGAGGACTTCCGTTGGGGTCTGGAACCACGAATCCTCTCAGGTGCTTGTACACGATAGGGTTGAGCGTACCAGTCACTTTCGATTAACTTCGGGATTTAAAACAATAAGCCATGTCAATTGATAAGAGCGATGCACGGTTGTGGTGAAACGGGAGTGGTTGCTACCAGAAGATAACATCCTCCACGCTCACTGCGGAAGCAGAAAAGTATGGTGTAGTTATTGTAAATAATTCCGAGAGCTTTGTCTGATTGGCCGCTTTGATGATCCTTGATAAAATGTGGTCTTTCGGATTGGATTGGTAGGGCCAGTTCGATTGTGAAAATAACTCGTTCGAACGACGTCTAACTTGCAGGTCTATCGTGAAATCTCGTACTTCTCAAGCGATTGCGCTAATAATATCACTGATTCTATGTAATTCGTCCCAAGCACAAGTTGAACGAAGAACGGGCGAAGTTCGTGGGAACTTGCGATTGGAAGTCGTTACGGTACCGAACGAACTTTCAAAAAGCTTTGAGCGACTCAACCCTCAGGTTTTACTTTATCATCCTCATACTGGGAATTCTGAAAAGAATTCGGATCTTGAGAAGAGTCCGCTATTGATTTTCCTGCACGGGTCAGGAGGGGCTAACGGAAGTGTCGAACGATTCAAGTGGAAGGGGGATGTGAAGAGGTTCACGACGCGAGCGGAAGGATCTCCGCCGGTTCATATTCTTGTGCCACAAAGTAAGGGGCATTGGGATCCGGTTTCACTCAATAAAATGCTTGATTATGTTCTGAAAAAAAATCCATCCCTTGATTCCAATCGCGTTTATTGCATCGGCTACAGTATGGGTGGCAAAGGGACTTGGGAGTGGGCTATGGCGTCGCCGGATCGGTTCGCCGCAATTATTCCTAAAGCATTCATTCCCGATATGTCTGGCATTGCCGGCATGGTCGAGTTGCCGCTGTGGGCGATGGTAGGAACCAAGGATTCCAAACCTCGAGTTGATGGCATTAGGACGATGGAAAAACGATTGAAAGAACTCGGCTCGAAGGTTGTTAAAACTACATATTTCGAAGGTGCCAACCATGGTTCTGCCGCTGGAGAAATTAAGAAATTAGACGGTGTCTACGATTGGCTTTTCTCACATAAGCTTCCAAGGTGAAATTTAATAGCGTTGGCTTTGCGCAAAGTCTTTTGGTCGACTCGACCAACCTTTCACATGGTTTGAAGGTTTGGATTCGCTTTTAGTTAAAGTTCCGTTGATGACTACGCTTTTTGTAAATATTAACAGGCTGAATTAGTTATGAAAATCTTTTTGATATGGCTGGCGCTGATGGGAAGTTGCTTGGCAATGCAGGAGGACGGTGCCAAGGAAGTTGAAGAAAAACCAAAACTGTCTGGAGTCGAAGAATTCACTGATTCGATGCGGCGGTTTGACGGTTACCTTTCATTTTTTTGGGATGAGAAAACGGGGAAAGTCTATCTTGAGATTGAGCGGCCCGATGAAGAGTTGTTATATGTTCATTCCCTTGCCACTGGTTTGGGGTCAAACCCAGTCGGTCTCGATCGAGGTCAATTGGGCGACCAAAAGGTCGTGAGATTCACGCGGGTTGGCCCTAAGGTTTTTATGATTCAACGGAATCTTCGGTTTCGAGCAAAGACAGAGAACCAGTTGGAGAGAAGAGCGGTTGAACAGTCGTTTGCCCAATCGATTGTTTGGGGTGGAAAAGTGGTGGCGGAAACAGACGACTGTTTTCTGACAGACATTACCGATCTTTTATTAAGTGATATGCATGGTGTGGTAGGCACACTGAAATCAACTGATCAAGGAGATTTTTCGCTGGATGAAAAGCGGTCTGCCGTCTTTCTGCCACGTTGCAAGTCGTTTCCAAATAATACGGAATTGGAAGCGACGCTAACCTTTGCTTCGAAAAAGCCGGGCAAGTACGTCCGGCAAACCACACCAACGCCTCAATCGGTAACGCTGCGTCAGCACCACTCGTTCGTCAAACTACCAGATGATGAATATCAGCCTCGCACCTATGATGTGCGTAGCCCATCGATGTTTATTACTTTTTCTGATTACGCCACGCCGTTGGATCAATCTTTGGAAAAGCGATGGATTACACGGCATCGTTTGGAGAAGAAAGAACCGCTGGCGAAATTGTCAGAGCCAATTGAGCCGATCGTTTACTATGTCGATGCCGGCGCACCAAAGCAGATTCAAGATGCATTGGTTGAAGGAGCGAGTTGGTGGAATGACGCTTTTGAAGCGGCGGGGTTTAAGAACGCATTCCAAGTGAAATTACTGCCTCCGGACGCAGATCCGCTGGACGTTCGCTACAACGTGATTCAGTGGGTTCATCGTAGCACTCGCGGTTGGAGCTACGGTGGAAGTGTTGTTGATCCTCGGACCGGTGAGATATTGAAGGGGCACGTAACGCTCGGATCGCTGCGTGTACGGCAAGATCAGTTATTAGTGAACGCTCTCGATCCGCTGCCACCAAATCTTCGCTGTGCTTGCTGCGGCGTTGGCGGCATCATCGAAGAATCGACCTTGGCCGATTTAGCTGCAAAAGGCGATGCATTAGAGGTTTCGCTGGCTCGAATTCGTCAGCTTTCAGCGCACGAGGTTGGGCACACCCTTGGTTTTGTGCATAATTTTGCGGCCAGTACTTACGGTGATCGAGCTTCCGTCATGGACTATCCAGCACCAAGAGTGAAAATTAGCGATCAAGGCCAGCTCGATTTGAGTGATGCGTATGCGGTTGGCATTGGAGAATGGGATAAGGTCTCTGTTAAGTTTGCCTATTCACAATATGCCAATCAAGAACAAGAGGAACTTGGTCTCAACTCAATTTTAGATGAAGCGGCGGAAGCTAAGATGATTTTCATTTCTGATTCGGATGCTCGACCTGCCGGTGCGGCCCATCCGATGGCCAACCTTTGGGACAATGGTACGGATCCACTCCAGCAGCTTGACCACGTGATGCGAGTTCGGCGGATTGCTCTTGATCAATTTGACGCACATTTATTGCCTGAGGGAACGACGACAGCCGATGTCGCACAATATTTGACTCCAATTTACCTTCACCATCGGTATCAACTCCAAGCGGCGGGGAAGCTCATTGGAGGTCACGATTATTCCTACGGTTATGCTGGTGGTGGAGCGAATCATTCCATTTCAGACAATTTGCCAATTAAGCGGGCGAGTCAGCAAGCGGTGATTTCTGGGTTGTTGAAGACGATTCATCCCGATCAATTACTGATTAGGAAACAAGTTTTGCAGTCGATCAGTCCGCGCCCCTATTCGACCATCAGAGATCCGGAAATATTTCCGGGGCAAACTGGGCGTGTGTTTGATCCGATGGGCGCGGTGAAAGTTGCAACGAATTTGACTCTCAATGAATTATTTCAGCACGAGCGGTTGGGACGCGTGGCGCGTCAAGCAGAAGCGCTCGATGATTTGACACCTGTCCTGTTAATACATTTGGTAGTTGACGAAACCTTCGCGACGACGAATCGTAAAACTGGTTGGAGAGTGTCACGTGTTGTCATCGAAACGGTGATCGATCAATTGTTGGCCCTCGCGGATAACGGCAGTGCTGATGTCGAGGTTAGGCTTGCCGCATTTTCAGGATTGAAACATGTTTTGACCAAGTTGCCCGCGCCCGGTGATGAACTGGATGCAAAGTTCTTTGAGCTTCAGAATTGGCGGATTAATCGCTATTTAGAGCGTCCGTATTCGGTGCTGCCTGACTCAAAACAGTTGAAGGTGCCACCAGGTAGTCCGATTGGTTCAACTCCATAGATTCCTGTTAAAAAGATTCCTGTCTAAACGAATTAGCTTCTTGAATCGCGGCTTTAGCTTGAAACGGATTGTCTTTGCTAGGGATATAAGAGCGATTTTATTTCGTTTAACATATCTTTGATGAAATCCAAGCCGATTGAACTTATCTTGTTGACTCATGTGATGGCTGTTTTGTTTGCTAACACCATGGGAGCGAATGTATTTGGGCAGGGCACTGCGCTGAAGCAAGTCCCTTTGCGGAATGGCGTCAGTGCTGAATTCGTTTCTCTTTCCACAGTTGCTGGCCCGGTCATCCCGGGTTTGCAGCGAGGATTCGTGCCACAGGGGCTTGCTTATGACCCTTCACGGAAGTTGATTTTTATCTCTCACTACGCTGCCAGAGACCCTTCCGTTGTTTCGATTATCAATTCGGTAACGGGAAAGATTGTTGACAGTGTTGCTCTTTTGGATACCAACGGAGAACCGGACCGCGGGCATGTTGGCGGCCTCGCGGTTGTGGATGATTTTCTAATGGTGACTTCTGATGATCGCTTGTTGCAGTTTGAGTTGTCAGATCTTACTTCTAAGAATCGCGCCGATTCGGTTACCGCAATCGCAATGCAGGAATGTGAAACAAAAGCTAGTTTCTGTTCAGTATCTCCAAAATTTCTATGGGTAGGGGAGTTCGCACTTGGGATAAAGTTTCGAACAAAAGCTACCCATCATCTGAAGGACAGAAAAGGAGTTCGCAAGTTAGCTTGGATTGGCGGTTATGAGCGAAGTAAACCGATGGGGAATCCTAAGTGTATACTGTCAGTCAGGCAGAAAGTTCAGGGGATGTGCGTGCATGGCGATCGAGTGTATTTAAGCGTTTCTTACGGAAGAACCAATCGCAGTCTAATTGTGGCTTACCGAAATCCGATCGGAAAAAAGCCGCACAAAATGGTTGCTTTAGAGAACGGCGATGAAGTACCGTTATGGTTTCTCGACGGGGATAACTATGTCGGCGAGCTGGGGATTCCTCCAATGTCTGAAGGGATCGTGATGATTGGTGATCGATTAGCTGTGCTTTTTGAGTCGGGGGCAGGTAAGTTTCAGGTCGGCGGGAAAGGGGCAGTTGATCGTGTAATGCTGCTCGATGTATCGCAGTTTAAGTAGCCTTATAGGTTGGCGGAAGTTTTTTCAAGACGTTTATGTCCCGGTGTGAGGTTAGGTCATGATGCCACGCGTTAATAAGATAAAATTTTCGACATTGAGAATTCTGCTAATGGGAAGCATTCCATTGATCTTATTTGGGTGCATTTTGAACGGGCAATCTGCTTCCGCGGATGAACCAGATGTTTTGAAGGTCGTAAACTGGAATGTGCTATACGGATTTAATCATAAAAAATCCATTGAGCAGGGTGTCGATTGGATCAGAAGTCAAAAAGCAGACGTTGTCGCCTTGCAGGAATTAAATGGACATACGGAAGCGGGTCTGAAAACATTGGCTGGAGACTGGGGGCATGAACATGCGGTAATTTTAAAGGAAAAAGGTTTTCCGGTCGGGTTGACGTCAAATCAGCCTATCAAAGTCATCAAGCGTAGGGTGGCGGGATTTCACCATGGCTACCTTCACTGTAAAACGCAGGGGATTCATTTCTTCGTGGTCCATTTTTGGCCGGGAAAATATAACGAAGTCAACGTGATTCTCGATGAGATTGCACCGCTTCTGAAGCAAGAAGAGCGGGTGATTATTCTGGGAGACTTCAATGGTTGTTCGCCAAAAGACGAGGCATTCCTTGTTGCAAATGCCAGGCTTAGACAAAGAGATTATACCTTTGTTGAGAGAGTTGAGGCCAAGGGGTTTGTCGATGTGGTGAACAAGCACGACTCAACTGCTAAAGTGTCGTGCCCGTCTCCAATTACTATTCCAAGATGGTCCAAAGACATGGAGGAATTGAAACTAAAACGGTATCGGATTGATTTTGTTTTTGCAGATCAAGTGTTGGCAAGAGATTCACGTTCGGGCACAATTTCGTTAGCCAAAGAGATTGATGCAATTTCGGACCATTACCCAGTCATTGTTGAAATTGATAAATCGAAGAAGCGTAAGTTGGATCGGGACGGTGGCGGTTAGTCGTATTCGCGTCTTGGAGTTATTCAATCTGAATTCAATACACCTATGAACTTCAATTTAAGCGGCTTTTGTGCTTTAAAAACGAAAGTTTGATTCGTCACTCGCCAGGAGCAGCAATTGATTGGCAATTGATCTGGGTAGATGGGGTATAGAACTGGCCCAGTCATTGTTTGTTTTGTTTATAGCAGGCAGGGAAAATGGATGCGGATATAAAAAAGGATTCCAGCATTTTTGGGGCCATTAAAACATACCGAACGATATCGCTGATGCTGTTGCTTGGCGGCTGTTGTGCTGGGTTTTTGATATTTGACGTCATTACGCCTTATCTCATGCCAGAGCCGTTTTCCGGTATGGTTGCAATAGGCGTCGTGACCGCGCAGCTTACCGTCATTTGCGTTTGAGGAACATTGGTTCGCGGTACATTTTGGGTCCGGTTCCCGCGGACTTTGCTATTACTGGTATTTTCGTGGGCAGGATTCTCTCTGGGAATCGATTTTATTGGGGATGGCGGTCCACCGATTCGATTATCTGCTGGGATAACGTGATTCATAGGATTTTTAATAACCTTTGTGCCATTAAAAGCTGCTTCCTTATGGTCTCGATGGCAGATCGTTCAAGATAACCAGAAGGGAAACGCGAGTTGTGTTTCTACCTATTCGATTAGGGAGATTATGTTAGGTATTTTCCTCTTATCTCTTTCACTTGGAATTGGTCGCGCAATTATTCCATTCGAGGGAATTCCACAGATATCATCTTTACAGAATGATCCGGAATTTTTGGTTATCATCTCGATCTACGGTCTCGTCAGCTCACTCGTAACAATTCCATGCATTTGGATATCTCTTAAAGTAGATATGGATAAAGTCATCCGCTGGATCTGTATATGGATTATCTATTGCCTTTTATTGTCGGTAATTGAGATTGGTGTGGTAGGGCTAATTGCTCCGCTTTTTATTATCAGGCCGGCGGTGCTTGGCTTGATCCTGGGAAATCAGCTAATGGGAGCGATTATACTAGGGATCGGTTTTGCACTTCGAGGCTTAGGCTATAAGCTCAGGCGACCTCAGCGAAAATCAGTTCTACCGAGGAGCGGTGAGCAAAGAAATTTTATGCAAGAATAAGCTAGGGCACATCGACGCGTTAATGGCAGAGAATACAGTTGCATTGGAACGCGTTTTGATAATGTTGTGTTGGGTCGGGTATTTATATTTTTAAGAACGCTTTTATGGAAATTGAGCGAGGAATTCAAAAATCAATAAAATACGCGATTGTCGGGTTCTTCATACCTGTCTTTAGTGTTGGAGTCTATTGGATTGTTTACCCAATGTTTTATGACATCCATCCAATCGATCGCGAAAATGACCTTGCCCGATTGCCTCTTCTAATTTTGGTGTCGTCGACTGGTTTGGCAGTGATTTTCGGCTTGTCCGGGTATGCTTCTTTCGCGCCGAAGCGAGGTATTTCTTTCATCCGATCGCTCATGATTATTGCGGGTCTAACCGCGATCGCTGTGTACTCGATTCAGCCCAGGGTTCATCGAAAAAATGTTGAGCAAGATAGCTCGATGGAAATTGCAATTCCAATCGCGGCGGCCTTGATCGCTACCGTTGCAATCTTAATTTACAGTCACGTAAGGTCTAACTGCCGGCCAGAATCAAATGCGCTGGATTCAGGTGACGAGGTCGGTAGCTGAGTTTGAGGAAATTCAATTCTATTTGATTTTAGATGGTTGTTTTTTTGTTTCTTAAGACCATCGTAAATCATTGAGCAGTTCCAATTTTTAAATTGGGTTTTTTGCGTTCGGTGTTTCGTCGTGTATAGTGTCGTTGGAGTGAAACCGAATTGAATTGCGATCCTAAAATCTAAAAACTTGAAAATGCTTCTAAACTTTTTGTCAGCTTGATTTCCCCTCAGTTACATCGTCTTGCTTGAGTAGTACATGACCTCACCAGAGCACACCATGGTTGGGATACTCGGGGCGCTGGCTCTGGGGCTTCACAAACGGTATGGCTGGCAGGTAGTTGCCTTCGCCGCGGTAGCCTCCAATGTGCCAGATTTGGATGGTTTGCCAATGCTGATTGATATGGAACGATTTGAATCGGGGCATCGCGTTTGGGGGCACAATTTCCTTTTGATTGTGGCAACCTCAATCGTTCTTGGGTGGACACAGGCCAGATTTGGATGGATTCATAGGATTGGGGGCTATTTCGCCAGATTCCTTCCAAGCGAAGTAGCAGTCTCTCGAGAGGCTCCGCCGCTACCTATTCCAACGTCAGCCTTAATTTTTGTAGGAATTGGCTTTCAGTCCGTGCACCTTGTATGCGACATGGTGGTGTCGGGAGGGCAAGGACTTTCCGACTGGCTCGTCAAGCCATTTTGGCCGTTCCGGCAGATCGGTTATGTCTATCCATTAATACCATGGGGCGACATTGGTCCAACGGTCATAATGATGGCTGGGATCATTGGCATTGCGAAAATTGGCCGGGCTCAATTTGTCGCAATGCTAACGTTGGTAGTGCTGGTCATCTATTTGATTTCTCGTGGCTATTGGATTTAGGGTTGCTGCATTCAAGGGTAACTTTCCCGGCGGTCACATTTTGTAAGTTTGTTTTTTCGAAGTGATACAGTAACATTGGAGCGTCGAATTGTTTCTCGCTGTCCGATCCAATTTGTTTTCACCAAAATGAAGAACGGACGGGTTGGATTGACCGCATGTTACATCACTGTCTTCAAGAAAGGGCTTGCGTGACTGATTGATCGCGAGTTTAAAATGAAACAGTTTTCACTAAAAACACTTTTTATTATTACCCTCGTCGTGGCGATCGCAATCATTGTGATTCCGTTTGTTCGGTTTAAGCTGGCGGAGCGAAGGTTCCATCAGGCCATCGATCCGATATGGGCGCAAACTCCTTTTTCCTCCTCGCTCGTTGAAATTAAAGATACCAACGATATTGTTTTGAAATTTTGTGAGATTGGTTTGCAACTGGATTCGGGGGGCACCCTTGCCAAGCTGCCCGATAGAGGGTCTGGTTGCTACGAACTTGATTGTGCGGAGGGTAAATTCTACGTCATGGTCGACGATGGTATCTACGAAAGTCTTGGTTACATTATATCGGGGCTCTCGCCTTACTGTTTGCTTAGAGATGCGCTTATGTTGGATAACGAATCGCCGACTTCGACAGCGGATCTATGGCAAGTCCGTTCGTTAATGATGCCTGTTGGATGTGAGGACCGATTACAGCATTTCGAAAGCTCCCAAAAAAAAGGATTCATCAGCGGGCGGCTCACGGGTAAAGGAGAGACGCATCTGGTGTTGTTTGATTCGACGGGTCAGCATTCTATTTTAGTGGTAGCGTCGAAGCCAAAAATCGACGCTTGGGATCGGTTGGCCGAACGGCTTTGTTTAGTTGAAGATACGGAGATTGAGCCAACTCCAAGTGACTGAAAATGCGTTTAAACGGACAAATTATGCAAACCCCATTCGACGAGTATTTCTACCCCATTTTTGGTGTTGGTGTCCTGCTGGCCACTGTCGTCTCTTTGTATGCCGGTAGTGCACGGGGATTGCTCTTGCCGTTGCTTTGTCTCATTGTTGGTGTCATTTCGTTTTGGGGATCCCTGTTTATCGGTTTTGAAGTTGGTTATCAAATGTGGCAGACTTCACCGGATCCGCCTGATGAGGCTTTTAGTGATACTTCTCCAATGGGCGCATTGCTGGTTGGCTGGGTGCCAGCGTCACTCTACTGTGGATTCCTATTTGGCGTTGCAAAATTTATTCTATTTCTGATTCCCAAACGTGAGCCAAGTGATGTTCAGAAGGCTGCGGCCTCGGAGCGAATTGAAAGTGGAAATCCATTTCAAGGTCCGTAGTGCATTGACGACGTAAACATTGTTTCTGGGGCAAAATCTTTTAGTTCACGTAGAGGGGCGTTTGAATTAAGCGATGTTTTGCGTTCTTAATCGGCGGACGCTACACTCCTGCAGTCGTAGCGTGTTTTGGCGATGCAAGTGACTTTTTTAAATGGGTCTGTTTCTTTGGAGGCATGGATGGAACGAGTTGGAGACCGAGACAGTGTCGCAGGTGATCGGTTGATTGGTGCAAATCGCTTTAGCATTAACGAATTGTTCGGTCTGGTTTTCGTTTTTGCGGTAGCTGCATTTTCTGCATCGATTGGGTATTGGCTGATTTCATTGCTGTGGCTTGGTTTCCTGGCTGGAATTAAGCTGGGCCCACGGTCGAGCTATCCCACTTTTTTGATCGTTGTGTTCGGTTTAGTTGCAGGAGGTTTATTTGCTGCGGCAATTTTTGCAACGCGTGCGACATTCTTTTTGTATCCGTCAAACGGAATTGACTTGATCGAAGCGAAAAGTGCAACGATCGCTGCGAATACTCG
>Ga0208971_1001651_pt1 | contig 12841 bp, 9 predicted proteins | sample AOAMet1_18_M0_10_2_FD_188229 | JGI IMG/M metagenome (GOLD analysis project Ga0208971, IMG submission 188229) | Ammonia-oxidizing marine microbial communities from Monterey Bay, California, USA - CAN11_18_M0_10 (SPAdes) | ecosystem: Environmental > Aquatic > Marine > Intertidal zone | place... | reverse complement strand
CATGTCTTGCAATAGCGAGAACTTCGTTCCGTGGGAATAAGTTTAACAGTTTGTCGGAGAGTAACAGCATTCGGTAGCGAGGGATGAGACCAACGACGGCAGCATTGGCGACTTGATTTCCCGTTCGCCATATTCGCAGTTTCCTCAAGGAAATTCGGTTTTGGATAAATATGGATTTGATTTGGCTTTCGAGAACTTGGTCGTTGAAATTCGTATGGGAGCAAACTGTCAATAAAAGCACGGGAAGGCCGGCAGCGAGTGTCACAAATAAAGCCGCGAAGCTTATCGATTTTTCATAAGCGTTGAGGTTGGCAAGATACGGTTCAAGGTCACGAATTAGGATGATCGTTGCTGTTGGAAATATGACGAAGAGCAGGCACGACTGAAATCGAATGCAGGTTAATCCAATTTTTCTTTTCATTGAAAAATACAGCGAACCCGTTTTCGGTTTTTTTCTGGTGAGGTCAGAGAAGATTATCCATGACGTGAATAATGAAAAAACTACCGGCAGTAAAATGAAGAACTCATCCAGTAAAGGCCAGCGATCGAGTTGCCAGGTACCACGCACAACATCTTGCCAGCGAATCGCCCAGACAGTGGCGAGGCTTGCCGATAACCAGACAGCGCTGTGACATGCTGAGAGTCGTGCAATGATTTGATCGCGCTGTTTGACGTCTACTTGATTGAGTGGGACTTGAATCGAAACGAAATAGGTTTGAAATATCGCGAGACCCGGGACCAGAATTGCCAAGACACCCACCATGAATATCGTTAGCCAAAGCTGTTCTTGCTTGACAGGTTGGGAACCGGTCAGTTCACTGCCAAGCAGCGTTAACACAATCACCGCACCAACAATGAGATTCATGATCTTGTATGAGTATTGCGAGAAGAAATAAGAGTTGGATGCGGTCCGGGGGGAGATCTAAACAAACCGTTTGATTCTAGAGTAGTTAGAGACCGAGAAGATGTCGACGAAAAAGCCCGCGGCATTTTACAATGCCACGGGCTTTGATCGTAATCAAATTGGTTTTTGGTGAGTATGGTCGACTCGTTAGTCTTAAACCAACCAGTCAGGAAGCTCATCAAAGGCTGGTAAATTAATTAGATGTACCGAGTCGATGGCATCATTTTCAAGCACACGTTCGAGTGTCGGGGTGGAAACGATGGAATCCACATTGAGAATGCCGATTGCCGATCCGCCCTGATCCCCTTCGCGTCCGACGGCCATCTGGGCGATGTTGACCTGTTCTTCGGCAAGCACGCTCCCAACGTAGCCAATAATTCCTGGGATGTCAGAGTGGTTGAAGATCAAAAGATTTCCATCCATGTAAGTTTCTGTCCGGTACTCGTCCAGTCGGACTAGCCGAGGCATGCTTTTTCCAAACAGCGTTCCTGTTGCAGTCCGCGTGACACTTTCACCGGAAACCGTAGCGGTAATAGAACTGCTAAAGTCACCCGTGTCTGAATTGGAAGTTCGGGAAATATCGATGCCTCGTTCACGGCAAAGCATCTCGGCGTTGATAATGTTAGCATCGTCGGTCACGTGACCGAGCAGTCCTGCACAGAATGCGGAGACTAGAGGCCGCGTATCTTTTTCTGAAATATCGCCCTGGAACTCAAGTTCGCATTTTTCGATTGCCCCGCCATGCCATTGCCCAAGTAGGACTCCAAGGCGGTGGGCAACGTCGAGATGGCTGCGGAGATCGTTGAGTGTTTTTGGATCAAGCGAAATCGTATTGACTGCTGATTTAATTTCGCCGGTGGTCAAGAAATTAACCAATAGGTCGACGGCCTCTACCGCAACTTCGATTTGAGCTTCATCAGTGCTCGCACCTAAATGTGGAGTGCATAGCACATTGTCCATTTGAAAAAGCGGATTATCGGTGCACGGTTCTTCTGGGTAAACGTCTAGTGCTACGCCGCCTAGTTGCCCGGATTCCAGTCCAGCAATTAACGCATCGTTGTCGTAGATGCCCCCGCGGGCACAGTTGACCAATCTAGCGTTTGGTTTCATTAACTTGACTTCCTCGTGGCCAATCAGCCCCTTGGTTTCCGGGGTTAAAGGTGTATGCACGGTTAGGTAGTCAATTTTTGGTAGAAGGTCACACACTTGGGCAACTTTAGTGATGCCAAGATCCTCGGCTCTTTCGGACGATAGGAAGGGATCATAGCCGATAACATCCATGCCAAATGCCCGTGCTCGCGAGGCCACTTCCAAACCAATTCGACCCAGGCCGACGATACCAAGTGTTTTGCCACTGACTTGGGAGCCTTTAAATTTCTTTCGATCCCATCGCCCAGCTTGTAGGCTTGAGTAGGCGGGGCCAATCTTTCGAGAGAGGCCGAGCAGGAGAGCCATTGTATGTTCGGCCGTGCTGATGGTGTTGCCAGCGGGTGTATTCATGACGACGATACCCAGGAGCGTCGCGGTCGATTTATCGATGTTGTCTGTTCCGACCCCTGCACGGACGATGGCTTTGAGTGACTTATTTCCCTCCAGCGTTTCGGCTGTGATTTTCACACCGCTACGACAGACTGCGCCGTCATAGTGGGTAAGCGCCTCTCGAAGTTCTTCACCTTTGAGACCAATTTTGATGTCAAAAGTAATTCCTTCCGCGGATTCCAGTTTGGCCAAGCCTTCTGCGGCGAGGTCGTCGAGAACAATGATACGCGCCATTGGGTCGTCTTTCGATTTTGTAGAGGTTTGTAGCGGTGGTTGAGTGGCAACTGACATTTTGATTTCGTCCTTTGTTAACCGTTCTTCCGGGCAAAATCTGCCATGAATTGAGCTAGTGATTCAACGCCCTCAATCGGCATGGCGTTGTAGATCGACGCTCGAATTCCTCCGAGGCTTCTGTGTCCCTTGAGAGTAGTCAAACCGGCTTGAGTTGCTTCGGTGAGGAATTGGGTTTCTAAATCTTCAGTTTTCAATGTGAACACAACGTTCATGATCGATCGGTCATCTTTTGCTGCATGCCCCGAATAGAAACCATCGCTTTGGTCAATCTCGTTGTACAGAAGGCTTGCCTTATCCTGATTGAATTGACTGATACTCGCCAACCCGCCCTTTTCTTCTTGTAGCCATTTACAAACGAGACCGGTCACATAGATCGCGAAGGTTGGTGGTGTATTGAATCGCGAACCAGCTTTTGAATGTTTTGAGTAATCGAGATAACTCGGCAAGCGGTCATCGCAGCGGTCCAGTAGTTCTTTTTTCAAAATCAAAACATTCACTCCTGCGATCCCTGCATTTTTTTGGGCACAGGCGTAAATTAATCCGTATTTCTCAATGTCGATCGGTTCTGAAAAAAGATCGGATGACTTATCGACCAGTAGTGGAACGTCTCCCGTCTCGGGTAAATCCCAGTACTTAACTCCTTGTATGGTTTCATTGGAGGTTAAGTGGCAATAGGCGGCGTTAGGAGTTAGTTGCAATTCGTCTTGTTTGGGCACTTTGTTGTAACTCGAGTCGTTGCCATCCCAAGCAATGTTGAGGTTTCCAAATCGAGAGACCTCGGCGGCAGTTTTTTTACCCCATGCTCCCGTCACAATGACATCTGCTGTCTGACTTTTTTCGGTTAAAAAATTCATTGGCATCATGACATTCTGAAGTGCGCTGCCACCTTGCAGAAAGAGTACTTCATGAGTGTCCGGTAGGTTGGTCAGATCAGCGATTCGAGAGGTTGCATCATTGAGAATTTCATCGAAATCCTTACTTCGATGGCTAATTTCAAGAACACTCGAGCCGACGCCGGGAAGGGAAAGCATTTCACTTTGAATTTGCTCTAATACGACCTCGGGAAGTACTGCTGGCCCTGCTGAAAAATTAAATACACGAGAATTTGTATTGGTCATGGTAGTCTCAAAGTATGTCGAAAAAAGACGCGAAAGTATTCGGCGAATTAGTTTGGGGTGTTATCTGTCGGGCAATAAAACCTAGATACAGGAATCTCGAAATCACAGGCCGTCAGTTGCACTTCGTCCTGATCGTAGAATCAGTAAAGGCGTCCTTCCAGTTTTGTCCCACAAAATCCGGTTGGATTCGGAGCAGAAAAAAGCCATGCCGATCGTACTTGATCGATTCTAAACATCGATTATGAGGGTGAAAAGTGCGGCAAGGGAAAGCCAAGCAGCGGTTTTCGTTGAAGGTCTCACGGACAATTTAAGATTTGAAAGTACGCCGCACAGCGCGTGCTTTCTTGGGGCAACTGCAGTGACGTTAATCGTCATTTATAGTGTCAATTCCTCCGCAGAGCTCAGGACGCCCTTAGCCGCTGAAAGAGTAGGCGAGAAAAGCCTTGGAATTGATTCGGTTTAGGTAGTTTTTTCGGTTTGAAATTTTTATCGAATCAATTTTTGGTATGCGACGGAATTGGAAAAAGGCTGCTCTTTCCAGGCTCTCGCTCGTTCTCAAATTAAAACTTCGAGTAGGGAGTTGTTGAGCCATATCTCGCGGGAGCGGGGGTCGCTGCGTTCGCGGTAACGCCAGTCGGAGAGTTGTAGCCGGATTGTTGAACCAATTGGTTTTGTAGGCTGGCCACTTTTGCTGCGATTTGAGGCTGCTTCGGATTTACTTGGAGTGCTCTGGCGTAGCTGTCCAACGCTAATTTAGCCTGACCTTGAGCTTCCCTGACTGATCCCATTGCCGCTAAAACCTGGACATCATTTGGATTGATTTTCAGTGCGTCAACAAGAAGATCAGCGGCACGACTGTTGTCGCCATATTCCTGATAGAGTTTGGCCAATTCCACGACTGGTTCGGTCGAGGTTGGATAGCGATTTTTCCATGAGCTAATGAGGTCAAAAGCATATTGTTCCTGACCGGTCTCAATCAGCAACACGGCCAGTGAGCGATGGGCTTCTTGATGTTGATCATCAATGGCTATCGTGCGTCGATAGAGCTGTTCGGCACTTTGTGTTGCTTGAAGGTTTTTTGTTTGCTTGCCGAGGGCGTAATAGCTTGCACCAAGGTTGTAGATGGCATCGGCATCATTTGGATTCATTTCAATCGCTTTGTTGAATTCTGCGATCGCTGTTGTGATTTGACCCTGGTTGTAGGCTTGGCATCCGATGGCATTATGCCGGTTGGCACCAAGTTTACATCCTGTCGATACTGCGAGGGTGAGCATTGCCAGCACACCGACAGAGAGAATCGTTAGGTAGCGAAGTGAAGCGTTTGTCGCTGGGAACATGGTTGCATTTCTCGTCATTTGCTCAAGTTGAAAACAGTTGTCCGGTGTTCCGTTTTAGCGCGAACACGCGGATAAACTCGAGGAAAGTTAGAGAAACCGAAACGCCGCCGCAAGATCAGTGAGGCGGTTTGGGAGGTGCTGGCAAACCAGCGGCGGGTTCGATGCAAGCGAGGGAACTGGAAAACGTCTTTTAAAGTAAGTTATGCAGTTCTAAAATTGGTCGATTGTTCCCATTTACCGATTCCAGGTTGTTTGTTTGATTCGAGAAGTGACTGTTGAATAATTTTGATCGTTTCAGTCCATTGATACCCAAGATTACAAACTGGGAAAAGCGCGGGCGAGTAATCTAAAAGTGGTTTGGAGCGATCTATCCAAGGTTTTAGCAACTCAATTTGAGGGGAGATCGATTTCCAAGTTGGAATCCCGGGGAACTCAGGCCCATGGATTGTGTGAGCAAGCGAAAATTCGAAAAGCGATTGTGAACCGGAAGGTGTTGCCGGTGTGCGTTTAGTTTCGCGTCGAGTGGTCTTCGCTGGCACCGAATCGGAGTTAAACAGACCAATAGCGGGGGGAGTCGTTATTTTGGCAACAACTACGGCAGGGGGATTAATTTTTGTTAGGTAGCTGCTGTAGATATTCAATGAGATGACGAGCGTCGCGACCAGCGCCAAAACGACACTCGTGTTACGCGTAAGAAATTCGGTGGTAATCCCTGGGGAGGAGGAAGGCAGTCCATCGACAGTGCTGTCGAATGCAAAAGCTAATTCCATTTGTTCGTAATCTTGCATCAACACCGAGCATTCGGGGCATCGAGCAGCGTGCTCAGTAAGCCTTGCGTCAGCACTCAAAATTAAACGATCATCCAAAAGTTGGTGAATGCGGTTCTCAAAATCGCTGCAATGGAGGATGTCAGTTCTCTTCATTTAGCACTCCTCGTGTTCGTAATTTCATGATCAGCTCGCGACGTGCACGGTGGACCCAGGTCTTCACTGTTCCCAGTGGAATATCGAGTGACTCGCTGATTTCGTTGTAACACATTTCATTTTTGTGAAATAACACAAATGCGTCGCGATACTCTTTTCTAACCGTTAGGAGCGCGTGATCCAGTTCCTCGGAGAGAAGTTTGGCTTTGCTTTCATCCACAGAATGATCTGGAACGGGATGATCGAGGGTAAGTGTTCCAGGCCGCCGCATTCGTTGGGCTAGGCGAGTTCGGCAGCGGTTGCCGGCAATCGTCAACAGCCAAGGCTCGAACGCTCGCTCGGGATCCCAGCGATGGAGGTTCTTCGCGACGCGAACAAAGGTTTCCTGCATGGCGTCTTCAGCATCTTCTCGCTGCCCAAGCATGCGAAAGCAAAGGCCGTAAACCTGGCCGCGGAATCGACGGATTAGTTTACTGAAGGAAAGCTGATCCCCCGCGATACACTGGTTCACCAAAATTGGAAGTTCTTCAGCCAAATTGCACACTCGCTTTCAGAATTATGTAAGCAATACTCAAGAAGTTCAGCTAAGGTTTTCGGATCGCTGCGATTTTTGAGTATTTTTGGAATATTCGCCTACAAAAGTCTGCAGGCAGGACATTCCTATTTCGATTCGAGGGGATTGAAATTGGCAAATATATTGAAAAAACAAAAAAAGAGCCGCTTCTTGGTAAAGAATGGCTCTGTGGAAGATCTCAGTTGTCAGCTTAACATCGTTTAACGACGGTTGAAGAACTTTTTCAAGACATCGTCGGCAGCACTCGTTGAGTTATCATGCTGATGTTTGGGCATGGGAGGTAATTTTTTGGGACCATCTTCTGACGGTGATTCTTCGTCTCCGCTATTTTCCGCGGTCGAATCTTTCTTAGAGGTACCGAAAACACTCGTTTCCTCAAGATTCAACTGAATGGTTTCAGAAGAGGCAATGGCGTTGCGTTCGGCGGTGTTGGGATCGTCTTCCGCGTCGGTAAGCCAGTCGGTAATACTGTCTTCGAGCGAAGGTCTTTTGTTTTGTGCAGTTCTTGCAGCGGCTTCGACCACATCACCAACTCTTGGTTTCTTGGCACTCGCCTTAACTGGGTCAATTACGACCTCAAACTGGAGGCGACCAATCCGCAGTGAATCGCCAGATTTGGCCACATGAGTTTCGGTCAGTTGCTTACCATTAACAAATGTACCGTTTCGACTGGCGAGGTCGTTGATCACTACTTTTCCGTCACCGAACAGAATTTCACAATGTTCGCGACTAACTAAGTCGCTGGCAGGCCTAAGATGGGCGGTGTCTCCACGTCCGATGATGAATCTCGGAACAGCAATAGTGATCTCACGACCATCATTCTTACCACCGACAACTCTTAAAACTACTTGCATTCCGTTTCGTCCCCTCGATTTCAGGATCACCTGTGACTCACTCCGTGTCGCAAAAACACATCAATTGCGACACCCAGTTAATAAACCTCGAATTTCCATTATTATGTTCAACATAGAATTAAAGTCAAACTGTGTGATACCCCCTAATTGTAGATGAAATTCGTTCGCTGTGTTGACATTTGACAACAAATTTTAGGAAGGGACCACATATTAGATTTGATTTAGAAAAGATGAATACCGGTCTAGCTCCGGTTAAGCCATTTAGGGTTTCTAAAGTGGCTAATCTGGACTCGTTTGACCGCTATATTTTCCGGTTCCGTTAAATTTTGCCGATCCATGCTGGTGCCTAAATAATCTTCAATCGGGGGCAGAAGGCGACTTGCCAACTCGGCAAAGGTGTATTTCGAACCACTAATATCGTTGATGCCGCACAATTCCGGGGCGAAACTAGACTTCCCATACAAGACACTGCCGTGTTGAAGCAGAGAATTCTTCAACCGTCGTTGTGCACTTCCAACAATCTTATGTCCATTAAACACAACGTCTCCCTGAGAGCGTCGCCGGAAACACAGAAACGCTTTGGGGTCGACCGGACTGGGAGAAATTTCATTGCCATGCAGTCCGGGCGGATGTTTGGCGAGGTTCGCAGTGACCGTCGAATCACGATACAAAGCAGTTGTTAGGCCATCTTCTTCTAAAACACCGATGATGATTTTGTGAATCGCGTCGTAGAGCTCTTCATTTTGCGATGACCAGCGGTTGGAGCTCGGCACGCAAAGGCTGTAAGTGAGTTCGCGATCGTGTACGATCGCGCCGCCCCCAGTGCGGCGCCGAACTAGTGGGCAGCTTAGGCTTGAGGGATGCAGATCTCGGTCGGCGTGTTTTTGAAAGTACCCAAGCGACAGTGTCGGTTGGCTCCATTGATAAAAACGGAGCGTGACCAAACCAGTCAGATCGGCGGTTTCCAAAATCGCCTGATCGACTGCCATGTTCCAACTGCCAGTCGAGGGTGGATCGATAATTAAACGAGCCCGCTGCATGGTTTTCCTGAATTCCTGCTAGGCAATCAACGGTGCCTATGGTTTGCCAATCTGAATTACTCTGTCTCTTCGTAATCCGATACCGGAGGGCATGAGCAGACAAAATTTCGATCTCCGTAGACATCGTCGATTCGATTTACGGTTGGCCAAAACTTAGCTTGCCGAGTGTGATTGCTCGGGAAAACAGCCTCTTCACGCGTGTAGGGACGATCCCAGTTTTCATCAACGAGGTCATCCAGTGTGTGTGGCGCCTGATGCGTTACACAAGCTTCGGCAGTCACAGTGCCGTCTTCAACCGCCTGAATTTCTTTTCGAATCGAGAGCATCGCATCGCAGAAACGATCCAGCTCAGCTTTCGATTCACTTTCCGTAGGTTCGATCATGATGGTCCCACCCACAGGCCACGACATAGTCGGGGCATGGAATCCGTAATCCATGAGTCGTTTGGCCAGATCGACTTCGGTGATTCCTGTCGATTCTTTGAGTGGTCTTAGATCAACAATGCATTCATGGGCAACGCGATCGTTGCGACCCTTGAATAGGACTTCGAAGGCACCTTCGAGTCTTTTGGCGATATAGTTGGCGTTGAGAATTGCGACTTGGGTTGCTTTCTTGAGCCCCGTTCCGCCCATCAGCTGAATGTAGGCCCATGAAATTGGGAGGATGGCTGAGCTCCCATATTGTGCTCCCGATACAGCACCATTATCGGCACTGGCGGTTTCTTCAGTTGGGTGAATCACATGGTTTGGCAAAAAAGGAGCTAGGTGTGACTTAACCCCGATTGGCCCCATGCCCGGCCCCCCGCCACCGTGAGGGATGCAGAAGGTTTTATGCAGGTTTAGGTGGGAAACATCTGATCCGAATTTTCCTGGTGCAGCGATGCCAACTAACGCATTCATGTTCGCCCCATCCATGTAAACCTGTCCGCCAAATTGGTGGACGATTTCGCATGACTCACGAATTGTTTCTTCGAAAACTCCATGCGTGCTCGGGTAGGTGATCATTAAACTCGATAAATTGTCAGCGTGCTGTTCGGCCTTTGCTTTCAGGTCTTCAAGATCAATGTTCCCGCTGTCGTCTGTTTTTACGACCACGACTTTCAAACCCATCATGCTCGCACTGGCGGGGTTGGTGCCGTGAGCAGAGCTAGGGATCAGGCAGATGTCACGATGGCTTTCTCCAAGGCTCTCGTGGTACCGCCGAATCGCGAGCAATCCCGCGTACTCGCCCTGGGCTCCGGAATTGGGTTGCATCGACATTGCGTCATACCCGGTAATTTCGATTAACCAATCACGCAATTCCTCAATCATCGTTTGGTAGCCCACCCACTGATCACGGGGGGCGAATGGGTGTACGTTTGCGAATCCGTTAAATGTGACCGGAATCATTTCGGCAGTCGCGTTGAGTTTCATCGTGCATGACCCGAGAGGAATCATGCCGTGCGTTAAAGAAAAGTCTTTGTTCTCAAGTCTTTTCAGGTAGCGGAGCATCTCGGTCTCCGAGTGGTAACGGTGAAACACAGGGTGGGTCAGGAATTCGGACTGACGAAGCAGTTCGTCTGGAACAGACGAGGTGAGTGTCTCTCCAGAGAGTTCAGGATCAATGCCTGAAGTATCGACTCCGAAAGCAGACAACAGTAAGACGATATCCTCGCCACTGGTTGTCTCGTCAAAACTGAATCCAACGTGGTTTGAATCAATGAGGCGAAGGTTTAATCCAAATTCCTTTGTTGCCGCATTCACGATTACTTCCGCGTTTTCCGTGATCACGGAAACTGTGTCAAAGAAACTTTCATGCTCAAGTTGGAAGCCTGCCGATTGCAAACGTTGGGCGGCGAAATGCGTTAACGAATTCACTCGCGTCGCAATCGTTTTCAGTTTTTCGGGGCCGTGATAAACCGCGTAAAATACTGCCATGTTGGCCAGCAGTGCTTGGGCTGTACAGATGTTGGAGGTCGCTTTATCCCGTCGAATGTGTTGCTCTCGGGTTTGCATCGCCATCCGAAGTGCTGTTTTCCCGCGTCGATCTTTGGAGACTCCAATGATTCGTCCGGGAGCGGAACGCTTGTAGGCATCACGGGTGGCAAAGAACGCTGCATGTGGGCCACCAAAGCCCATCGGTACCCCGAATCGCTGGGCACTGCCAAGAACAATGTCGGCTCCCATTTCTCCCGGTGGCTTAAGCAGGGTGAGGCTCAGCAAATCACTCGCGACAGCTACCAAGGCTTTGCGATCATGAACGCTGTCAATGATAGAGGTTAGATCTTTGATCTCGCCGGTCGTCCCTGGGTACTGCAGTAACGCTCCGAAAATCTCATGGTCGCCAGCAGACTCTGCCGGCCCGACGATCAATTCAAAACCAAAGTACTTCGCACGTGTTTGGATGACATCTAGCGTTTGAGGGTGCACGTCATCTGCGACAAAAAACTGATTGCAGGCAAGTTTACTGGCTCGCTTACACAACGCCATGGCTTCGGCCGCAGCGGTTGCTTCATCGAGCAGCGAAGCGTTCGCCATTGCCATCCCGGTGAGATCCATGACCATTTGCTGGAATGTCAACAAGCTCTCGAGGCGACCCTGCGCAATTTCTGCCTGATAAGGGGTATAGGCGGTGTACCATCCCGGATTTTCTAGAACGTTTCTCAAGATGACGTTGGGGACGTGAGTGCCGTAATAACCCATGCCAATCATGGAACGGTTGACAATATTTTCGTCTGCGTACTGACGAAGCTGGTTCAGCGTCGCATGCTCCGTTGTACTCTCAGGCAAGTTAAGAGCCCGTTCGAGTAAGATACTCGAAGGAACGGTTGAGTCGATCAGTTCATCAAGTGACTCAGCGTTGACAGTGGCGAGCATCTCCGATATTTCACTTGCACTGGGGCCGATATGGCGGTCGATGAAATCTTCTCGCTGCGCCAGTTGCCGAATGTCAGTGCCTTCAAGCGATTGGGTTGTCATTAAATCGTTCACTTCGTCTAGAGGTTGAGCGTCGATCGGGAAGTTCGACGAATTAATCGGAGCAAGCAACTGTCACAGTCGTCGCTCAGAGCACGGTAAGTTTGCAAATCTTAAACCGACAACAGGAAGGAAAGTCGTTGATTTCCTGTTGTCGTGAGTTTTCAGTTGCGTTTCGAGTTGAAGAATTGTCCTGACTCTTTGAAATCGGAAGCCGAATTGAAAGAGTGCCTGTTAAATAGACCCGTTAAACGAGTTGGGAATTAATGGGCTTCGTCACACTGCTTTTGGTAGGCAGCATAATCCATCAGGTTCTCGGGGGTATCGCCACTGACTTTTACTTTGATGATCCAGCCTTCGCCGTACGGGTCAGAGTTAAGGATCTCTAAATTATCCGGCAGTGAGGTGTTAACCTCGACGATTTCACCGTTCATTGGACTGTAAAGCTCACTGGTTGCTTTGACTGACTCAACTTCTCCAAACGAATTGCCTGCGGTGACCGCGGTGCCGGCGGCTGGCAAATCCATGTAGACCAAATCGGTCAACGCTTCTACTGCATTGGCTGAAATGCCGATGGTGGCAATTTTTTCCCCATCCTGCTCAGCGATATGGGCCCATTCGTGTGTTTCAGCGAAAATTAGTTCTTCTGGTGTCACCGTAAAAGCTCCATCAATTGAAGGTTTGAAATTAAATTATTATTAGTACGTGTTGGGATTTTGGAAACATGGAATCCGGAAACATGGGGCCATTTGCTGGCTGGATTGCCATTAAACAGATCGTTGGTAAAAGGGGACTTTGACCACAGTGGCTTGGTGCAGTTTTCCACGAATGTCAACCGACAATGCTGTTCCAAGTTCCCGATGGTCAGGATGGATGTAAGCCATTGAAATCGATTTTTGAAGTGTTGGTGTGTAGCTCCCGCTGGTCACGACTCCCACTGCCTGTTCACCGTGAAAGACTTTGCAATCTTCGCGAGCGGCTCGCCGACCTTCCAGTTCGAGCCCAGTTCTGATCCAAAGGTCGCTGTCTTTCCTTGCTTCGGCGATCGAGGTTCGACCGACAAATTCTCGCCCTTTCATTTGGATGGCAAATTTCAAATCAGTTTGGGCGGGATTCGTCGCTTCATTAAGTTCATGACCATAGAGAGGCATTCCGGCTTCCAGACGTAGCGTATCTCTTGCGGCTAGTCCGGCGGCTCCACCTTGGGTTGCTGCAGCAAGACTGAACACCTCATCCCAAATAAGCTGAGCATCTTCACTGGGAATCATGATTTCACAACCGTCTTCGCCAGTGTAGCCTGTGCG
>Ga0208971_1001647_pt1 | contig 12855 bp, 6 predicted proteins | sample AOAMet1_18_M0_10_2_FD_188229 | JGI IMG/M metagenome (GOLD analysis project Ga0208971, IMG submission 188229) | Ammonia-oxidizing marine microbial communities from Monterey Bay, California, USA - CAN11_18_M0_10 (SPAdes) | ecosystem: Environmental > Aquatic > Marine > Intertidal zone | place... | reverse complement strand
AGGCCAAAAACCCACCACTGTTTTTGCCGCTTCCAGCGGTCGGGCGACCCGCAGCTCCGCGTTCGGCCACCATCTCTCTTTCTTTGGTCACATCGTCTGCGCCCTTGAGGCGGCGGGCGGTTTCTTCCTCTTTCTCTTTCTGAGACTTGCGTCCAGACTTGCCCTTCTTCCCTTTGCCTCCACCCAACTGCGGGTCAATTTTGATGTTGGAGAAATTGATGCTGCGGATTCGGTTGATCTGCTGTGATTTCTTCTTTCGCTCTGTCGACAAGCCCGCATCTGCAATCTCCACGTCCGGAGAGAGCGGGTCAAATTGAGGCGTGGAAACGGTTTCACTGTAGCCCAAGTACAGCGGCAATTGCACCCCCAAAAAGTCAGGCAAAAACTTGCCCAATTGCAGGGTCGTGTTGGCATCGACGCCTTGAATCGTTTCACGCTGGCGCTCCTGAACCCTTTGTTCCAATCCACCCCATCCCGGCGTGGACATGTTGGCGGCCACATTCAGGTTGCCCAAATCGCTCAAGGTGGCTTGCATCTGAGCCGTGGCAGCCCAGCCGCCTTCCTCATTGAACTCTGACAACCGCAGCTCGTTGGCCCAGACAATGGCACACTTGTCCAAGCCATCATCGTCTGCACTGAATGGATTGGTGTCTTTGTCCGAGTTGCGAATGCCGATCATCACCGTGACCACATTGGCCAAGTTGGGGTTTCCCCTCACCGATACCCTCGCACCATCCACAAAATTGCTGTACTCTTGGAAGAGGGGGTAACCCACAGGCCTGCTGATTTTCAGGTTTTGAAGGTCTTGGAACCGGAGGTCCACTTCGTTCGCCTCGGGCCAAATCTCCGTCTCTTCACTGATACCCCATGGGGTCACCTGAAGCGGGATTTCGTACTCGTAGTAGTTGTCGACAAAGTCAGATCCCAGTCGAACAAAACAGGTCAAGTCATCAGATTCCAATGGCTCATCTGACCGCGCAGCCTCGGCGTGAACGAACATGCGCAGTCGCTTGTACATCCGCATGTCAAAATTGATGTTGCGGTAAGCAGCGCGGGCGTCTCCGTCTTCCAAACCACACACCTCAAGTTGCAAAGACTGCTCATTCAGCTGGGCTTGGTTCGCCGTTGCCACGTTGATCTCCCGGGTGATTCCCGGAGGAATCACATAATTGATGGGCTGACGAAATCCATTCTCTTCAAGGTTCACCGCTGAAATGGCAAACGAAGTTGAGCTGGGGTCATCGGGCTCAATTTCCTGGGGCCCAGCCAAGCTGGCCTCGAATTTTCGCCACTCACCACGGATCAGTTCCAAACGCGCAAAACGCATGGTAACCGGCTGTCTCCAACCTTTCATGAAAATCCGCATGAAACGAATGCTTCGAAAGTCACTGATTCCACCGACGCGGTCCTGGAAATCGCGAATCGGAACCTTGAATTGCAACCACTTGACCTGACGGGTTTCCCCATTGGGCATGGGCTTTTCAGCCAGCAATACGTCCGACAAGTAGTTTCGGCCAATGTTGGCCTCATTGAGTTCACCTGGGCGCATGGGGATGCGGTACTGGAAGTAGCTCTCAATGGCACTCAACGTCAGGTCCTCATTCAAGTCCTCGGTGTTGGGCAATGTGGTGGAGGCCACCGGGTATCCCTCTGGCTGAGCCGTGCTTGAATTGCCCTCATAACCGTTGAAGAATCGGTACCTCTCGAGCACATTCTCCTCGTTGGCTTGGGCCACAGGGTCACGGAAATAACGGAAGTCGTCCGCCGAAGGGTCCGCCAGAACAGCGCTGTATGCATCCGGTTCCAGCACCCCTTGCAGCCCATTCAGCCAATCGCCGAAAAAGGCTTGCTCCTCTTGCGAATTCAAACCGTCCAGACCCACGTCTTGCTGGCTATAGTCTCCGGTCGAATTGTCGAATGCGTTGACCACATTGAACGTGGTTGGATCGGCCACATTGCCCCACGTGGTCTCCACCACAGGAGCGGGTTGGTTCGGTGATGGCAATCCATTTTCAAACGCCAATTGGCCGTCATTCAACAAGTCTTCACTGATGGAGCCCAAGTTGAAATACAGGTCTCCTCCTGTGTCATTCTCGCTGTCGTCATTGAAAGGGTCCATGACCCAAAATTGGATATACTCCACATTGGAGAGCTCGAAGTCCGTGGTCAAAAGCGCACGCTGAATGCCTCCCCAACGTTCCTCAGGAGCCTGCAATGACCCGTCCGCGTTCAAACCGGGAACCGGCCCAATGCCCTCCGCGGGAAGATAGTTGTAGGGTCCCCGCACCGTGGGGTCAAACGAAAGGTCAAACGTGGGAAGGTTCTCCGGTGTTCCCAACGGCAGCTGACGGTTTGGAAAAACCTCCTTGTTCTCCACCAACCTCATCAGGTGATTGGACCTCACATCCACGTCCACCTGACCGTCCTGCAGGCCTCCACCAAAAAAGCTGGGGTCGATGGTGTACCAATTCATCCTTGCCCGGTTGTAGTTGAACAGCAAACTGTCCTCCACATCTCCTTCAGGGAAAAGGTCGGGCTGCAATTTGGGGGTGCTGGCCAAGCTCCACTGGGTCCACGAACGAATGTCGATGGCGCTTTGGGAACCTTCAAAGTCATCGATGTAGGCGTTTCCTTCTTTTCCCACAGCTCGGCTGTGGCCGGGAATCAAATACGCCGCTTCCGCACTGATGTTGATGTTGGACGGTGCCGAGGCATCCAGCAAAGGCAACTTGTCCAGGAGGTCGGTCAGGAACTGACTAGAACGGGACCAGGTAAAGTCTGCCCCCATGATGGTGTTGTTCACGGGCTCATCCCCAATGTTCACCTTTTGGGTCAGCGGCCGTTCCCTGAGGTTCAAAAATGTAGCCCCCAAAGCCAGCTCCTCGCTTGGCGCATAATCGAACCTGGTGCCCAGCAACGTCTTGGTCTGGATGTTGAACAAGCTGTTGCTCTCCAAGGACACACGGATGGGCTGGCCACTCTCCAAAAGACCATCGTTGATGATTCGAACACGGCCCAAATTGTAATCCACCGTGTAGTCCTGGTTTTCAATCAACCGCGCCCCGCCCGACGTAACCGAAACAGACCCTTCGGGAATGTTGTAGGAGTTCAGCATGATCTCGGAACTGATCTGACTCTGATATTGGCCCTTGATCCGAAAGCGGTTCAACGATGGAATCTGCTGGGCGGCTGTTTTTGTGGAGTCGTAAAGGGGTTGAAAAACCACCGTCTGAATCAAGGACTGGGCTTGATCCGGGTCGGAAACCCGAGCTTCGATCTGATCCCTGAGGGACTTTCCAAACGGCTCGACCGAAGGCAGAAATACCCGGCCATTTTGGCTGTTCATGGTGCCCCCTTGAGTGGCGGCATTGTCCACAAAGTCATACACCCCGTCTGGCTGCGGCTGACCATTGATGTCGATGCGGTCCATGCCCAGCACTTGAATCAAGAGCTCCCCTTCCAAGGGCGCGCGGGGGATGTAATTCAAATCCACCCCTGTGGAGGGATCATTGTACCAAATTCCAATTCGAAAATCCTCGGAACTCAAACCAAAAGCGCCCAGCGAATAGACGTTTTTCATCATCAGATCCCACAATGGCGCACGGTCTCCATTTTCCAAGAGCACCCGTGTCACCGAACTCTTGAGCATTTTCAGCAACAAGGCGCCCGGCGCCACGTATCCGTCTTGACTCAGGGTTCCCACTTGATAGGTCTCGCCTTGCAACGTGTACTCATACGCCACCGCCAAAACCTCTGCATTGTTCAGAGATTGACGCAGGCTGATGAAGCCCAAGCGGTCGTTGTAGGTGAACTCTGTTGGTGACAAACGACGGGCGTTGCCCACCCGCTCGTAGTGAATGCCTGGTGAATAAATGGGCTGGCCATCATCGCCTGTGAATGCAGCGATCGCGCCTCCCGCGGCACTGAAGCCCATGACATCTGGATTCCCCGTCATGTCGAGGAAAATGTCGTTATTGAAGTTGCTCGGAGCGCGGTTCAAGTTGATGCCCAGGCCCGGGTCGTCCGTCAAATCCTGAACGGGCAAGTCTCCCGAAAGGTAATCCGGGTGCTCACCCACATCGGTAAAGGCCAAAATGTTTCGGACATCCTGAGTGTTGGCCTGCGTGTTGACCGCATACACCTCGATCCGCGTGATGCGCACCCCTGAGTTCACCACCGGCAAACTCTGCATGGCATTGTCGTATTGATCTCGGAAGAACTGGGACAAGAAGTAGTGCCGGTTGGCCTCGTAATCGTCGGCCCGAATGTCAAACTCCTGCGTCTGAGCTCCCCCTTGAACTTCGATTTCCTTTCGCTCTCCCTTTTGCTGACTGAACACGGTGGTGTTGTACACCTTGCCCCACTGCGTCTCGAGCTTGGTTCCAAACAAAGACTGACTTCCCTGAATCAGCGTGCTCTGGAGGGGCATGCTGATGTTTCCCGCCTCGATGTTTTTGAGAATGTCGTCTTCTTCCCCCTGAAACCCGATGTTCATCTGGTTCTCAAAATCGAAAGTGGCTTCCGTGTTGTAGTTGGTTCCCAGGTTGATTTTCTCTCCGATGCTTCCATCGATGGACAACTGAATCCGTTGGTCAAAATCAAAGGTGGTGATCGCCCGATCTCGCTCCGCCAACCGAGGGTTTTCGGTTTTGCTGTAACGCACCCCAAAATTCAATTCCGCCGATCCTTGAGGCTTGATCTCAATCTCGTTGGAACCGAAAATGGTTTCGAAGATTTCGGAGTCAATGGTCAGCTTGGGGGCAAAACCGCGTTCCTCCTCATCCAATTCGTCCTGCATCTCCGTCCAAAACTCACTCAGGTTTTGGTCGATGTTGTACTCCAAGAATTCATCGAGCGTCAGGTAGGTCGGATTTCGGAAGTCCAACGTGTCTCCCAACCGCTGACGAACCACATATTGACCCGAGGTCTCGTCATAATCCACTCCGTAATCAATCACGTCTGGGAAATCCAGACTGACCCCTCCCGGGGTTTCCGTTGGACTGGGCACGTCCCCACCATGCGGCAATGGAAGGTCCAAGGTGTCTGCTGAAACTTGGGCCAACAGCCCATCGCCAACAGCCATCAAGAGCATCATGGTGCAAAGCGCAAATGCGGCTCTCATTGGGAACCTTCTACTTTGTGGGAATGCCATCAGGGCGTTCATGCGTCAGCGAAACTGGGTCAAAGTCTTTTTAATGCAGCCCGAACAAGCTCTTCCACAGTGGTCATCCCTTCGGCCATCAATTGATCGATGACCGTGTCTACCCGTTTGCGGTCGAAACCCAAGTTGCACAAGGCGGCCAACGCGTCTGTTCGGCCTGTATTGTCCCGGCGTCCACTTTCTTTTTGAGCGTCACCTGCCAAGGAACCTCCAGCAGACTGCATTCCTCCTTCAAAAGAAGGGTCTTTCCCCATTTTATCTTGGAGATCCACCAGAATCCGTTGGGCTGTTTTTGCACCTATGCCCTTGACCGCTTTCAAGGCGGCCACGTCCCCTTGCGTGATGACTTGAACCAAGTCAGCTGGCCCCATGCCGCTCAAGATCATGCGAGCCGTTTGGGCACCCACACCGCTGACGCTGGTTAGCATGACGAACAAACGCCGCTCAGTGTCTTCGGAAAAACCAAACAACAATTGGGCATCTTCTCGGTAGACCGCGTGAATCAACACCTTGGCCTCGGTTTTCCCCGCCAAAGCACTCGAGGTGTGCAGGCTGAGGTGCACGAAGTATCCCACACCGCCGCACTCCACCACCGCGTGGGTGGGCGTCAATTCAACGATTTGTCCAGACAGATGATGAATCATCGGGTGATTTGTGCGTCGACAGCAGCGATTCGGACCATGTCTACGATTTCTCGAACACTGGATCCCATTTGAAGAATGTGAAAGGGCTTTTGCAGGCCCAAAAGCACGGGCCCCACCACTTCAAATCCTCCCATTTCTTGGATCAACTTATAGGCAATGTTCCCTGCTGCAAGGTTGGGAAAAATCAAGGTGTTGACCTTGCGCCCCCTGAGGTTGCTAAACGGAAAGAGCTCCTCGGACAACTCGTTGTTCAAGGCCACATTGGCCTGCATTTCGCCATCCACAATCAAGTCCGGATGCTCAGCATGAAGAATGGCGACTGCCTCCCTTACTTTTTCAGCGTCTCGGCCATTGGCAGAACCAAAGTTGGAATAACTCAGCATGGCAATGCGCGGCACTATTCTCATGGCGCGAACCGCTTCTGCGGTGAGCAGCGTGATGTCCACCAATTCGCGGGCCGTTGGGTCTCGGTTCACAGTGGTATCGGCAAAAAACATGGGGCCAGTTTTGCCCTGGATGATGTACATCCCGGCCACTTTTTTCACACCCTCAGCCAATCCAATGCTCTGCAAAGCCGGCAACAAACTGTCGCGGTAATTCCGAGTCAACCCGCTGATGACCGCATCCGCCTCACCCGTCTCAACGAGCATTGAAGCGAAATAACTCCTTCTGCGCATGTGACCCACCGCCTCTTCACGGGTCAATCCTTTCCGCTGCCTCTTGGCCAACAGATGGCCAGCGAATTCCTTGACCCGGTCGCGCTGCTCGGCTGACATAGGATCCAAAATCTCCACTTCAGGCAACTCAATGCGATGCTCCTCAATGAGCCCCAAAATGCGCTCGCGGTTGCCCAAAAGAATCGGCCGCACGATGCCTTCATCTCTGGCGGTTTCTACCGCTTTGAGAACCTTGTAGTGATCGGCTTCTGCAAACACAATCCGTTTGGGATTGCGCCGTGCACGCTCACTCAAATTCCTGACCAACGTATTGTCTTGACCCAGTCTACCGGCCAAAACTCTGCGATAACCGTCCCAATCGCGAATCGGCTCCCGGGCCACACCGCTGTCCATCGCGGCCTTCGCCACTGCTGGCGCCACTGTGGTAATCAGCCTTGGGTCCATGGGCTTGGGAATGATGAAGTCCACGCCAAAACCAAGTCCGCGCTGGTCGTAGGCTTCGTTCACCTCATCGGGCACATTCTCCTTTGCCAATGCTGCAATGGCTTGAACGGCCGCCATTTTCATTTCGTCATTGATGGCCTTGGCCCGCACATCCATGGCTCCGCGAAAGATGAAGGGGAACCCCAACACATTGTTCACTTGATTGGGGTGGTCACTCCTTCCGGTGGCCATGATGATGTCTGGCCTCGCCGCCTTGGCTTCATCGTAAGGGATCTCCGGATCCGGATTGGCCAAGGCAAACACTATGGGCCTTTCGGCCATGGAGGCGATCATTTCTCCTTTCACCAAGCCACCTCGGCTCAGGCCCAAAAAAACATCTGCTCCTTTCAAGGCATCCGCCAAATCCTTGTAGGGCTTGGTGGAGTGGGCCAACGCTTGTTTGCGCGGCCCCAATCCCTCGCGACCGGCATGAATGTGGCCTTTGCTGTCGAAAACGGCAATGTTCTCCAACTGAACCCCCAACTGCATGTAAAGGTCCAGGCACGCCATGGCTGATGCCCCTGCTCCGCTCACCACCAACCGAACCTCTTCGGCCTTCTTGTCGGCCAGTTCCAAGGCATTGATCAACGCCGCACCACTGATGATTGCAGTACCATGTTGGTCATCGTGCATGACCGGGATGTCCAACTCTTCTTTTAGCCTGCGCTCAATCTCGAATGCTTCGGGGGCTTTGATGTCCTCCAGGTTGATTCCACCAAACGTAGGAGCGATGGCCTTCACGGTCTGCACAAAAGTGTCCACATCCGCAGCGTCGACTTCAATGTCAAAACAGTCCAAGTCTGCAAAGACCTTAAACAAGACGCCTTTGCCTTCCATCACCGGCTTGCTGGCCTCTGGGCCAATGTCCCCCAACCCGAGCACCGCGGTGCCGTTGGAGATCACCGCCACCAAGTTGCCCTTGGCGGTGTACTTGTAGACGTCCTCAGGGTTTTTCGCGATGTCCAGGCAGGGCTCTGCCACCCCCGGAGAATACGCCAGGCTGAGGTCTCTCTGAGAACTGTATGGTTTGGAGGGGATGACTTCCACTTTACCACGCCGTCCTCGACTGTGGTAATCCAACGCCTCTTTCCTGCGGATGCTGCTCATGTTGCGAATCTGCTGTGGTGCGAAGATGGTCTCAAGGACATCCGGTCACCAAAACTTGAAGGATGTCGTTTGAATCAGCGTGAAACGCTGAATTTCCGAACCTGACCGATGCGGCCTTCAGATTCCAATGCGTAGAGGTAGGTCCCCGGCGAAAACTCCTGGCCATCGAGCCAAACAGATCCCTGTCCTGGTGCCAGCCGGACCTTCTTCAGCGTCCTGCCCGTCAAGTCCAAAATGTGCAACTCTCCGCCTGCGGGAGCTACATAGGTGATTCCAGAAATTCCCACCACTGGATTGGGAGCCAATGCACCCAAACTTACTTCTTGTACCTCGCCGACAGTAAGCACACATTCTCCTTCTTCTGCACCTGCGCAAAACAAAACTGTGTGGCAAACAGAAGGGCCTGCCTCCACTTCAAAAGCAGAAAAGCAATACTCCAAAGCGGTAGCACCTGCCTGCCCATTCGGGTAATAGTCAGAAATCAACCAGTCCTCCGCACCAAAGGCGTTGATACCGGTCGTGTCGGAGGGCTGCAAGGTCAGAGCCAGAGAATTGGCACTGGAAGAGGTCCCGTATGGGTAGCAAGTGCCTCCCCAGCAGAACCGCTCGTAAGCACCCTCACCTCCAGACACATAGGGTAAGTTCATCAGGTCCACGGTTTGAATCACATTGCGCTGAACCGTCAACGTCATTGGGTTGTCCGTGCCATTGGTCACCAGCCATTCTGCCACCATCACGGTGTCGAGGTTTTCACCCTCCACCACCAGCGGAGGATCAATGAGTGTGGATTGAGCGAGGGCAGACACTGACAGAGCTGCAAACATGATCAACCAGACATAGCGGGACGGAATCCAAATGGAATTCTTCATGGTTCAAATTTAACCTCTTAAAGCGTGCAAGTGGCCTCCTCCAAAAAATGTCCTCAAACGAGCGCAAAGTGGATAAATTGCGTGTGACTTATCTTAGCCTACGTAGGATTGAAACCGATTTACCATCAAACAACAAACATGAAGCACCTTTACGCTGCGTTTACCGCGCTTCTCATCACTTTCTCTGCCTCTGCTCAATTGCCAGACGGAAGCATTGCCCCAGACTTTACCGCCACTGACATCAATGGTGTAGAGCACAACCTTTACGACCTCCTTGACGAAGGCAAAAAGGTCATTCTTGACTTTTCTGCCACATGGTGCCCTCCATGCTGGAGCTACCACGAGTCAGGTGCCCTCGAGCAGGTTTGGGAAGACTACGGTCCTGATGGAACCGACGAGGTGTACGTTTTCTACATTGAGTCTGACGACACGACCACACCTGAAGACCTCGAAGGCACAGGTCCCAACACACAAGGAAACTGGATCGAAGGAACGGGTTACCCCATCATCGACGATGCAGCCAACATCTTTGACGCATACAGCAACAGCTACTACCCCACCATCTACACTGTGTGTCCCAACCGGATGCTTCAGGAAAGCGGTCAACTGGCTGCTGCAGATCATGCCACCCTCTTGTTCGCCAACGACTGCGCTGCGGCCACCATGGCCAACGATGCGGCTGTCTTGAGCTACACCGGTGAAACCATTACTTGCTCTGGTTCACCTTCTGCTGTGAGTGCTCAGTTGATGAACCTCGGAACGGAGAACTTGACTTCAGCCACCCTCGACCTCATGGTCGACGGCAACAGTGTGTTGTCCTATGACTGGAGTGGAAACCTCGATACCTACGAGTTGGTTGACGTCCAGATGGGCGCACACCAGTTCGACGGAAACACCGAGTTCACCATTGAAGTGACCAGTGGAGACATGAACGCTGCGAACGACATGGTTGCAGGCAGCGTGGAAGGCGCCACCGAATCCACCACCTTGTTCAGCATCAACTTGACCACCGACGGTTGGGGAGAAGAGACTGGATGGGAAGTTCGCTCCATCGACGGCACGGTCATCGAAAGCGTAGCTCCAGGTGCATATGAGAACGCCACCACCTACCAGGAGTACGTGTCTGTACCCAGCACAGGTTGCTACACCTTCACTTTGACTGACACGTATGGTGACGGACTCTTCGGAAGCCAATGGGGCAATGTGGACGGCAACTGCCAGGTCTACACCGTGGACAACAACTTGGGCATCTACAGCTACGTATACATGTACGATGGCACATACAACTTCTCTGAAGACACCCGCGCTGCGGACGTCATGAGTGTTGTGGGTGTCGAGGAGCAGGCCGCAGCCAGCACCTTCAACGTGTACCCCAACCCAGTGGTGAACACTGCTTGGGTCGACCTCAGCCTCACCAACAGCGAAGACGTACGTTTGGATGTTGTCAACCTCATCGGACAGAAGGTTTCTTCACAGGACCTCGGCACCATGAGCGCTGGAAACAGCCGCCTGCCACTCGACATGAGCGGATTGGATTCCGGCATCTACCTCGTGACTTTGACTGCAGGTGACACCGTTTCTACGCTTCGCGTGACGAAGCAGTAATCTGCCGTTTATCTCTTTTTTTAGAAGACCGATGGGGCCCTGCCTCATCGGTCTTTCTTTTCTTGCAAGTCTGCAACATGATGATGAACAAGATTCTTACCCTTTCAGTAATGCTTTGTGCGGCGTTCAGCGGCTTCACCCAAGACATTCCTTCCATTGAACTCAAGGACCTTGGTGACCAAACGGTTGACACCCGTTCCTTTGTGGAAGCCGCAGAGGGTCCCGTACTGTTCTGTTTTTGGGCCACTTGGTGCAGCCCGTGCAAACGCGAATTGAACAACTATGCCGACCTCTACCCAGACTGGCAAGAAGAGACCGGCGTGGAAATCGTGGCCGTCTCCATTGACGACCCCAGAAGCATGATGAGGGTGAAGCCCTACGTGAACAGCGTGAGTTGGGATTACACCATCCTCTTGGACCCCAACAAAGCCTTTGCACGAGCCATGCAAGTGAACAATGTCCCTCACACCTTTCTCGTGGACACCGAAGGGAATGTAGTTTGGCAGCACAACAACTACGCCGATGGCGACGAAGACGAGTTGTACGAAGAGTTGCTGAAACTGGCCGAGAAATGATGCGACACCTTTTGCCCGCTCTAGCGGTGCTGACCCTGCTGCCATGCGCCTCCATGGCCCAAGAAGACCAAGGTCAAATCACGGGCAACGTTCAGCTGCTCTTCCAAACTTACCAGGAGGATTCTTTGATTGGTGCCCAGGTGCCCCCAGGGAAAACCGGGTTCAATGCCTTTGGCAACCTGATCTATACCCGTGGCGATTTCTCGGCGGGCATGCGTTACGAAAGCTACCTCGACCCCATTCTGGGTTACCCAGGGAGGTTTAGAGGTTCCGGTGTGGGCTACCGCTACGCTTCTTACAACAAAGAAAAATTCGAAGTCACAATCGGCAACTTCTACGAGCAGTTCGGCTCGGGCTTGGTCCTGAGGGCTTACGAAGAGCGCCAGTTGGGCATCGACAATGCCCTCGATGGGTTCAGAATGGTCGTCATGCCTGCCCCTGGAGTGCGCATCAAAGGTTTGGTGGGCAAGCAACGTTTCGACTTCGACTCCGGCCTCATCAACAGCGATGGCATTGTCCGGGCCTTTGACGGAGAAATCAACCTCAACGACGCCTTCGAGCGCTGGGCATCGGCAGGGACCCGGGTCACCCTCGGTGCAAGCTTCGTATCCCGCTTTCAAGAAGGAAGCACAATCTCCAAGGACACACTGATCCTCAAACTTCCCCAAAACGTTGGCTCTTGGGGCTATCGCGCACAAGTGCAGAAAGGGGGCTTTCAGTTCATGGGTGAATACGTCCGGAAAATCAACGACCCCAATGCCGACAACGGCTATACCTACCGCAATGGAGAGGGCATCTTGCTCAATGCCGGTTGGTCCACCAAAGGCCTCGGAATCAACCTTGGCTTTAAGGGGGTAGACAACATGCAGTTCCGTTCAGACCGGAACCTCCAGCTCTTTGATCTGCCTGTCAACTACATCCCCGCCATCACAAAGCAGCACACCTACAACTTGGCGGCGACGCTCTACCCATACGCGACCGTGGTCCAAGGGGAGGTTGGTTGGTCGGCAGAGGTGTTTTACACCATACCTCGAAAGAGCAAGCTCGGCGGCAAGTACGGCACCAAAATCAGCTTTCAATACGCCACCGCCAGCAGCCTGGACACCACCAATCTGAGTGGAGTGGATGGAGCCGTTTACGGATATGAACGGAACAGCTGGAGCGCGGGAAGTGAACTCTTCATCCGCGACATCAACTTTGACATTAGCCGTAAGTTTTCGAAGGGGTTCAAGGCCAAATACGCCTACTTCCACTTTGACTTCAACACGCTGGCCACGCCCGTCACCACCGACTACAAAGGCATTGTCAACGCCAACGTTCATGTGGTGGAAACCCAAGTCCGCATCAAAAAAGGACACAGCCTCCGCACGGAACTGCAAGCCTTGTTCACCGGGAACTACATGAAGGAGGTCGACGGAGAAATGAAGCCAGTTAAGCAAGACAAAGGAGACTGGGCCACGGTGCTCGCAGAATACACCATGAGTCCCCATTGGTTCATCTCTGTTCTCGATCAATACAACTTCGGCAACCCCAACCCCGATGAGCGCGTTCACTACCTGTATGGAACGGTAGGACGCATCGAAGGCGCACATCGCCTTACGGTCGGCTATGGAAAACGCCGCGAAGGCATCTTCTGCATCGGAGGCGTTTGCCGGGCAGTACCTGCGTCCAACGGTTTTGAAATCACCTTCACAAGCAGTTTCTGATGAAAAACAACTTCAAAAGGTTCGCCTA
>Ga0208971_1001641_pt1 | contig 12881 bp, 12 predicted proteins | sample AOAMet1_18_M0_10_2_FD_188229 | JGI IMG/M metagenome (GOLD analysis project Ga0208971, IMG submission 188229) | Ammonia-oxidizing marine microbial communities from Monterey Bay, California, USA - CAN11_18_M0_10 (SPAdes) | ecosystem: Environmental > Aquatic > Marine > Intertidal zone | place... | reverse complement strand
GCTCGACGTTGAAGCGTGCTTCGTAGCGATCCCACCAGCGTTTAACCCTATCCGATAGGCCATCTTCCTTGTAAATTTTCGCCATATGCACAAAGGCGTGATAACCCTCGCCGGAGCCGCTTTCCTGCTCGGCGATAACCTGACCGTAGGCGGCATTGTTGCCGACGAAAACGACGTCAAATTTCATTTTTCTCGCGGTTTCCAGAATCAAAATGGTATCCCTGTGGATTGTCCCCATAAAAACAACATCACACTGGGCGTTTCGAAGTCGAATGATAGAGGCTGTAAATTCGGATTCTGTGGGTTTATGCGCAGAAACACCGACCAACGCCTGGCCCATTTCCTTGAGCTGGTCTTCCGCACCTTCAAGGATTTCCTGCCCGTAGTCCGTGTCCTGATAAATGACACAGGGTTTTTCCCTGCCCATTTCTTCCATGAAGTACTTCACGCCCGCCCTGATTTCATCGTAGTAGATGCCACGCTGGGCAAACTTCAGGTCATGATATGGCTCAACCATACTTCGTGCGCCGGTCAGGGGGAACATGTTCGGTATACCCGCTTTCAGTTGTTGGGTGAGTACGGCATTGTTGGTGGGTGTCCCAAGGGCCAGCACCATGGCGAACACTTTGTCGCGGTTAATCAGTTTGTTTGCTGCCTGGATCGCCCTTGGAATCTGGTACTGAGTGTCTTCGACGACAAACTTGATCTGGCGACCATGTACGCCACCGGCCTCATTCGCTTCCTCGAAGCGCATTCGTGCGCCGTTGATCGAACCCACTCCCCAAATCGCAACGGGGCCTGACAGATCAGTGTGACTACCCATAATAACTTCTGAATCTGAGACACCCTGAGTGGTTTCGGATGCTGCGCTGGTTTCCGGGGTGCTATCACCACCACAACTGGCGAGCGCAAATAATGAGACTAGAAGAAGGACTTTATTAGTACATTTCATCGATCATTCCTGCATATTTTTCGTTGATGACTTTTCGTTTAAGTTTCATGGTTGGTGTCAGTTCTTCGTCTTCCGGGTCAAGCAGTTGGTCGATCAGGCGACACTTCTTAATGGTTTCCACCCGGGCAAACTTCTGGTTAACCTTTTCGATCTCTTCCCAGATCAATTTCTGAACGGCGTCAGTGTGACATAAGCTGGTGTAGTTAGTGAATGGCACGTTTCGATCCTGTGCATACTTGGTCACATTTTCCAGATCGATCATGACCAGGCAGGTCAGATAAGGCCGTTTATCGCCGATAACCACGGCATCAGAGATGAACGGGGAAAACTTCAGTTGGTTCTCGATTTCACTCGGGGTAATGTTTTTGCCACCGGCCGTGATGATGATGTCCTTGATGCGATCGGTGACATAAATGTACCCATCTTCGTCAATTCGCCCGACGTCCCCGGTATACAGCCAGCCCTGCTTAAATGTTTCAGCGGTTTTTTCTGTCTGCTTCCAATAGCCCCGGATAACGCCGGGACTCTTCAACAGTACCTCACTCTCATCCGAGAGTACGACTTCCGCGTCCGGTGCGGCGAGGCCGACGCTGCCGATTTTCAACTTGCCTGGTTCGTTGGCGGTAATAATGCCGGTACATTCCGTTTGCCCGTACACTTCATACATCGGCTTTCCCAGGGACCAGTACCAGTCGATGAGTTCGGGTGCAATCGGTGCCGCAGCGGTTGACAGCCATCTGGCTTCATTGATACCGAGCACCCTTCGAATGTTCTTTAAGACAAGCTGGTCGGCGGCAAATACTGCGCCGCGTAACAGCAACGGGACGGGCTTTGCGGCCTTTCGGTAAACAGCGCCCGCCGAACCTATCCTGAGCGCAAGGTCGTAAGCCCATCGACCGAACGCGGTCCCTTCTTTTAGCTTGATCGAAATGGTGCTGTATTGCTTTTCCCAGACCCTTGGAACAGCGAAATGTACGGACGGTGCAATTTCCTGCTGATCCTGTGTGACGGTTTCGACATCTTCAACGAGGTTAATCACCGAGTTCGCTTCTATCGTCGCGAAGGTATAGAACATCCGACCGGCGACATGGGCAAGAGGCAGAAAACCGACCTGTTCATCGCTTTCAAAAATCCCGCAAACCCGCTGTAGGGTGATCATCATGTAAAGCATATTGCGATGGCTGATCATGGCGCCTTTTGGCGGCCCGGTAGTGCCCGACGTATAGGTCAGTGTTAAAAGGTCTTCGGCATCAGAAGCTTCAATTGAAGTTGTCCAGGCATCCGGGTGTTCGGTTTCATAGGCGGTGCCCAGCTCAAGCAGGGCCTCGAAACTGATACACATGTCGTCTTCAAAGTTCCGCAGACCCTCCATATCGAAGATGATAATTTTTTCGAGTGAAGGTGTGTCGTCCCGAACTTCCAGGATCTTGTCCAGCTGCTCCTCATCCTCCGCGAAATAGAAGCGCGTACCACTGTCATTCACCAGATACGCCACCTGGTTTGATACATCTGTCGGGTAGACGCCATTGGTAATCCCGCCAGCACAGACCACCCCCAGATCAGCGAACAACCATTCTTTGCAAATCTCCGCCGCAATTGAACAGACATCTCCGGGTTTTAGGCCTAATGACATCAGCCCCAGGCCGGCGTATTTCGCGTTCTTCCCATAGTCAGCCCACGTGTATTCGTTCCAGATACCGTAGTCTTTTTCACGAATGACCAGACGTTCGGGATTGGTGGTGACCCGGTGCCAGAACAAGGCAGGTATGCTGCTGCAGCCATCGATGGCAACAACTGGCGGATCCAGACTGATATCAACTTTATGGGTGGCAGTCATCGCCAGGTTTTCCTTTGTTTCCAACGCCTGCGGCCTCGAACCCCTTCATCCTTTACCCCCAGGTAGAACTCCTGGATATCTGCAGCCTGACTGAGTTTTTCGCAGCTATCTTCCATGACGATTCGGCCGACTTCCATGACGTAGCCGTAGTGCCCAATGTCGAGGGCCATTTTGGCGTTCTGCTCCACCAGGAAAATAGTGACGTTTTGCTCCTTGTTTACCCTGACAACAATCTCTGCAATTTCGGCAACCAGTTTTGGCGATAAACCCAGCGAAGGTTCATCCAACAGCATTAAAGAGGGGCGAAGCATCAGCGCCCGCCCAATAGCGAGCATTTGCTGCTGGCCCCCGGAGAGGAATGCAGCCTGTTGTTTTCGTTTCTCCGCCAGGATGGGGAAATAGTCGTAGACAAGTTCTATATCTGCGTCCACTTCATTGTCATTCCTTGAGTAGGCGCCCATGGCAAGGTTTTCCTGTACCGACAGGAACGGGAAAACTTCTCGTCCTTCCGGCACATGAGCGATACCCAGTCGGGCCGTTTTGTCTGGATCTATACCCTGAATTTCTTTTCCCTTGAACGATATCTTACCCTTCTGTGGCTCCATCGCGCCGCTGATGGTCTTCAGTACCGTGGTCTTGCCGGCGCCATTGGCGCCAAGCAGAACACTGATATCACCTTCCCGGACAGACATGCTGACCCCGCGAATCGCCATAATGGGGCCGTAGTAGGTTTCGATATTGGTCAGTTCAAGTATCGACACATTACTCTCCCAGGTAAGCTTTAAGGACTTCAGGGTGTTGCTGGATATCCACCGGTGAACCGACCGCAATCAGTTTGCCGTCCGCCAGGGCCATCACCCTGGTAGATGTTCTGGAAACCAGGTTCATGTCGTGTTCTACCATAAGGATGGTGGTGCCCAACTCCTGATTGATGTCTTCAATCTGAAAGGACAGGTCTTCTGTCTCCTCAGGGTTCAGGCCGGATGATGGTTCATCCAGCAACAAAAGCATGGGTTTGAGGCAGAGTGCTCGCGCAACTTCGACCATCTTGCGTACGCCATAAGGCAGGTTCGCTATGACCTGGTGGCGGTAGTGCTGTAGATCGAGAAGATCAATAACGTCCTCGACGTCTTCGCGAAACCTAAGCTCCTGCTGCCTGGCCGAGGGAAGAAACAGGAACTCCTGTAAAAGATTGGTGCGTCGGTGCACGTGCTGGCCAATCAGGAGGTTTCGCAGTACCGTTTCCTGTTCAAAAAGTTCAGTGTTTTGGAAGGTTCGGGCGATGCCCAATTCTGCGATTCGATGGGTGGGTACCAGGCTGATGTCCTGTTCGTTGAAGCGGATTGAACCGTTGCTCGCATCGTAGATTCGACTGATCAGGTTAAATAAGGTGGTCTTACCCGCCCCATTGGGGCCAATAATGCTGAACACCTCACCCTTGTTGACACTGAAGCTGACATCTTCCACGGCGTGGACACCACCAAACGAGAGGGAAAGGTTGGTCGCGGCGAGCAGGCTCATTTGAGTCGCTCCGTTCTTAGATAGCTGCGCTGACGTTTGTGCGTTGCCTTGCGATACAGCGGAAATTCTTCAAAGTAATTGCGGATCTTTAGCCAGCGACCATAAATGCCCTGCGGTTCATAAATGAGAACAAGCACCAGAATAAGACCAAATATCCCGGGCTCAAGTCCTGGTATCTGGGCCAGCGCAGGCGGCAGTGTATCTCTCAGTAATGCCAGGCCCTGTGGCAGAAGGCCAATAAAGAGGGCCCCGTAGATCACGCCGTGAAGGGACCCAAGGCCGCCAACAACCACCATGAGTAGCAACTGGATCGAGGTCAACAGGGTAAAACTGTCCGGGGCCAGATAGCCGATCTTGTGCGCCAGCAGGCTGCCCGCCAGTCCGGTGAATCCTGCGCTGATACCGAAAGCCAGGGTTTTTGTGTAGGCGAGGTGAATTCCCATGCTTTGGGCCGAGATTTCAGAGTCTCGAATTGCGGTCATCGCCCTGCCGGTCGAGGTTCGCAGCAGGTTTAGCGCCAGCAAAAGGCAACCTGCCAGGACAAAGAGGCACAGAAAATAAAAAGTGACGCTATCGTCCAGTGCAAACGAACCAATCGAGGGAAGTTCCACCGCCATACCGCGAAAACCGCCGGTCACTGACTCCCAGTGACTGAGCACCTGCTCCACGATGATGGCGAATGCCAGGGTTGCCACCGCAAGATAGATCCCGGTCATTCTCAAGGCGGGAATGCCTATAATCGCGCCAACAAGGCTTGAGAGCAGCGTGGCGCAAATGATGGAAACCGGAAACGGCCAGCCCTGTGCCAGCAGGTAAGCATGGGTGTAGGCACCTATCGCAAGAAAGGCGGCGTGTCCGAGGCTCACCAGACCCGTATAGCCAGTCAGCAGCATTAAACCGATGCCGGCAATAGCGTAGATAAACACCATCGACAGTTCGCCGAGATAGAAATCAGGTAACACCAGGGGAGACAACAGGAGTGTGATGCAGAGGGCCCCGTACCAGAATATCTGACCCTGATGTTTGAAGAGTTGAATGTCCTGGATGTAGTGGGTTTTCTTGATGAATCTCATCTCAAGGCTAGACCTTTTTCTGCTGCATGCTGGCAAAAATACCCTGCGGTCGAATCAACAACATGACCAAAAGAATGACATAGGCGCTGACATCGGAAAAGCCGGTGGGCAGGTAGAGCCCGGCGAACTGTTCGACGATTCCAATGATTAACCCGCCGATGATCGCGCCGGGGAGGCTGCCAAACCCACCGACAATGGCGGCCGCAAAAGCCTTGATACCGACAAACCCCATTAGCGGATCAATGAGCGATACCGGTGCGACAAGAATGCCAGCGACGGCAGAAATTGACGCAGAAATGGCCCATACCATTGAATAGACTCGTTTCACTGGAATGCCGACATAAAATGCGGCTAGCTGGTTCTGTGAAGCCGCCTGCATGGCTAATCCCAGTCGCGTAAATCTGAAAAAGAAGTAAAGCAGCAGACACAGCGCTGCCGTGCCAAGAATGATTACCAGGTTTTCGTCACCAATGATCAGGCCGTTCAGGTCTATAACCCCGCCGGCGTAAGGTGTGCTGAGCGCGCGTGGTTCGTTGCCCCAGATCGCGCCGGCAACCGCACGGAGGATAAAACCCAGGCCAATGGTCAACATGAGTACCGAAAAATGTGGCTCACCAATCATCGGTCGAAGTAGTAGCCGTTCGGTCAATGCGCCCACCATGGCCATGGTTAAAATGGTGGCCGGAAATGCCAGGTAGAAGGGCAGTTCAAAGATGTTGACGTAGCTGTAGGCGAAGAACGCACCCAGCATCATCAGGTCACCCTGGGCAAAATTGACCATTTCGGTTGCTTTGTAGATCAGGACAAAGCCCAGGGCGATCAAACCATAGACGCATCCCTGAGAGATGCCGCTGATCAGTAACTGTAGTACTTCCAAGAAATGAAAACCTCTAGGTAATGCGAGCAGCAAACTATCATAGCTGTGCTCAAAACTTAAACTTTTGGCGGTATGGGTTAGTGGTTCCGATGCCGGTGGATTGCGGCGGTGATCGCGGCCATGGTCCTGGCGTCTGCTGAATCAGCGGGCAGCGCCATCACGACGGCCGTTTCCTGCTGGGCAACCAGCCAGGACATCGCCATAGTCGCCAATACCAGTAGTGTTAGGAAGACAAATACAGTCCCCATGCCGTAGAGCGCGAGGTTGAGTCCCTCGGATACCAATGGTGACATGCTTTACTCCTGATCGCTGCGCGTGGCCTGATCATCTCACGATAATCAATTCGTGGACAGGTTGTGTTGAAAATGCTCGCTTTAAATGTTTTTCAACCACCGCTGGAGATCGTGCATTGATCTCCCTATAATGCGCCCTCGTCGCGCGCTGGTAGCTCAGCTGGATAGAGCATCTGGCTACGAACCAGAAGGTCGGGGGTTCGACTCCCTCCCAGCGCGCCATTTACATTCCCGGAGAGGTGGCCGAGTGGCTGAAGGCGCTCCCCTGCTAAGGGAGTATGGGTTAATAGCTCATCGAGGGTTCGAATCCCTCCCTCTCCGCCAGAATGAGTAAAGGGATTATTAGCACCTGGCTGGACTGCCATTATTGGTGCTCTCTTGTTCCAATGCCTAATACCCTGAATGAAGTTGCCCCCTTAACGTTTCCGAACTATCCAGTCGTGAAGAATTGAACTATCAACGAATCAATATCGTCGGCTCTAGCGGCAGCGGTAAATCGACCGCCGGGAAAGTTATCGCTAAAAAGCTCCGTTATCCCTATGTAGAGCTGGATGAAATCCATTGGAAGCCCAACTGGACAGAATCAACCGAAGAAGAACTCAGCTTCAACCTTAAGCGTTCGCTGGAAGGGGAGTCCTGGGTGCTTGATGGCAACTATTCCAGAACCGTGCCGATTAAATGGAAGCGAGTGCAACTGGTGGTTTGGTTGGATCTTCCCTACTGGCTGATCCTGTGCCAGGTCTTCAGCCGAACCATTCGCCGCTCAGTGACAAAAGAAACATTGTGGGCAGGTAACCGGGAGAGCCTCGGGAAAGCATTCTTCAGTCGTGACTCGATTATCTGGTGGTGCCTGAGCAATCTGCGTAAGGTTCGCAGGCAATACCTGGCTGCGATGAGTGATCCCGGCCTGGGTCACATCAAATTTGTCAGAATACGATCCAGGCGAGAGCTGGCCAATTTTGTCGCCGCTCTGGGCCAGCAGTCGGACTAAAAACCCGGGGTCAATCTTGGCAATAATCGCTTCCCGTGTTAAAAGTGGACCCGCCTTCCATGGCGAAACTGTGCGCTTACAGACATTAAAGTAAGAATAAGCGCCCTTATCATGGGCAAAAAGAAAGGCTTTTTCGATGAGCGATAAAACCCCGCTAGGTATCACGGAGGTTGTGCTACGTGATGCCCACCAGTCGCTGTTCGCAACACGGATGCGAATTGATGACATGCTGCCTATTGCTGAAAACCTTGATGAGATCGGATATTGGTCTCTGGAGAGTTGGGGCGGTGCCACCTTTGATGCCTGCATTCGATTCCTCGGCGAAGATCCCTGGGATCGAATCCGTGAGCTGAAGAAGGTAATGCCGAATACACCGCAACAGATGTTGTTTCGAGGCCAGAATATTCTTGGTTATCGACATTATGCCGATGACATTGTCGATAAATTTGTTGAACGTGCGGCTGAAAACGGCATCGATGTTTTCCGTATTTTCGACGCCATGAACGACCCGCGAAATCTTGAAAGGGCGATTGCGGCGGTAAGAAAGCAGGGTCGACACGCCCAGGGAACACTTTCCTACACGGTGAGTCCCGTTCACAACATCGATAACTGGGTCCAGATGGGCGCGCGGCTCAGTGAGATGGGCGCCGACTCGATAGCCATCAAGGACATGGCGGGGTTACTGACCCCCTATACCGCCTATGAGTTGGTGAGCCGGCTAAAAAATATCGTAGCTGTGCCTATTCACATGCATTGTCACGCAACGACAGGGCTGTCTTCTGCCACCTACCTGAAAGCTATCGAAGCAGGAATCGATAACGTCGATACAGCGGTCTCTTCAATGAGCATGACCTATGGCCACTCACCCACAGAGGCCGTTGTTGCAATGCTGGAAGGGACCGAGCGGGCGACAGGTCTCGATATTCGACAACTGCAGGAAATTGCGGCCTACTTCAGAGAGGTCCGTAAAAAGTATGGGCGCTTTGAAGGAGCCCTCAGGGGAACCGATTCAAGGATTCTTGTGGCGCAGGTGCCAGGAGGCATGCTCACTAATCTTGAACACCAGTTAAAAGAACAGAACGCAACAGACCGGCTTGATGAAGTGCTGGAAGAGATCCCGCGGGTGCGCAAAGACCTGGGGTTTATTCCACTCGTGACGCCTACCTCGCAGATTGTCGGCACCCAGTCGGTGATGAACGTTCTGCTTGGCGAGCGTTACAAGAATATTGCTCGAGAGACAGAAGGCGTTCTTAAGGGCGAATATGGATCGACACCGGCGCCGGTGGATAGTGAATTACAGGCCAGGGTGCTGGGCGGCGATGCGCCAATCACCTGCAGGCCCGCTGACAATCTTGAACCGGAATTCGACCGCCTGAAGCAGGAACTGCTGTCGAAAGAGGTTGAAGAAGGCCTGCAGTTCGGTGCCAGTATTGATGATGATGTGCTGACCTATGCGCTGTTTCCGCAGGTTGGATTGAAGTTCCTGGCTAACAGAACCAACCCTGCCGCATTTGAACCCAGCCCTGAAATCGAACGTCCGGCACCCGCCTCGCCAGCAGCTGACGCTGGGTCTGCCGTCTATACAGTCGAAGTGTCCGGCGAACAGTTCGTCGTGAAGGTAACAGAGGGTGGCGACATTGAACCTGCAACGCGGGTAGCAGTAAGTTTGGCGCCCTCGCCCTCGCCCTCGCCCTCGCCCGCGGGCGTCGGGGTCACCGCACCGCTCGCCGGGAATATATTCAAGATTGTTAAGCAACCGGGGGATGTTGTCGCCAGCGGTGATGTTGTACTGATCCTGGAAGCGATGAAGATGGAAACGGAAATCCGTGCCGCCGCTGGCGGAACAGTCAAACAGGTGCTTGTTCGTGAAGGTGATGCGGTAGACGCTGGTCACACCCTGATGACCCTTGGATAGTTGATGGAACTGCTAACAGAACTTTGGCAGGGCACGGGCATCGCGCAGCTATCACCGGAACAAGGCGTGATGCTCCTTGTGGGTTTGGGCCTTCTTTACCTTGCGATCGCGAAAGGCTTCGAACCTTTGTTGCTGGTGCCGATTGGTTTTGGTGGCATCCTCGCCAACATTCCCGGTGTGGAGATCGCCGTCGGCAATGGCGTTCTTCACCAGTTCTATTCCATGGGCATCGAGACGGGGGTCTTTCCTCTGGTGATATTCATGGGCGTTGGTGCAATGACTGACTTTGGCCCCCTGCTGGCCAATCCCAAAACCCTTTTCCTGGGCGCCGCCGCACAGTTCGGGATATTCGCCACCCTGCTCGGTGCACTGGGTTTGTCCGCGCTTGGGGTTTTTGATTTTAGTCTGGCTGAGGCCTCAGCGATTGGCATTATTGGTGGAGCAGATGGTCCGACCGCGATTTATGTGGCCGGACAACTTGCGCCTCATTTGCTGGGCGCCATTGCCGTGTCGGCCTATTCCTATATGGCGCTGGTGCCGATTATTCAGCCTCCGATCATGAGGTTGCTGACCACAGAATCCGAAAGAAAAATCGAAATGACACAGCTAAGGGAAGTGTCCAATCGGGAAAAGATATTCTTTCCGCTCATGTTGCTGGTACTGGTCGCATTGTTGGTGCCAAGTGCAGCGCCACTGCTGGGGATGTTTTGTTTCGGTAATCTGATGCGCGAGTGCGGTGTGGTAGATCGGTTAAGTGATACAACACAAAATGCCCTAATCAACATCACCACCATTTTTCTTGGACTCGCCGTGGGCTCGAAGCTGCAGGCGGACCAGTTCCTGGTTCTGGAGACACTCGGTATCCTGTCCCTTGGCATGGTTGCATTTGCCATTGGCACGGCCGCCGGTGTACTGATGGCGAAGCTGATGAACCTGTTATCAAGGCAACAAATTAATCCTCTTATCGGTGCGGCTGGCGTTTCAGCGGTACCAATGGCGGCAAGGGTCGTCAGCAAGGTGGGGCTGGAAGCCAACCCGCATAACTTCCTGTTAATGCATGCAATGGGCCCGAACGTTGCCGGGGTTATTGGTTCAGCCGTTGCCGCAGGAATACTGATTCACTTCGCTTCCTGAGAGCGAAAAGCAGGCCGTTTATTGTCTGCGAGCGCGTAGCTTTGCCACTCTCGGTTTAGCGGCGATCTAAAACCCAGTTCCACCGCCGCGAGTTGTATCCCCTTCAGATCGTCGGAACCATATTGGCGGTCACCAACGACCGGATGATCGATACTGGACAGGTGCTGGCGAATCTGGTGTTTTCGGCCGGTTTCGATGCGCACCTCAATCAGGCTGGTGTCTGCATCATGGCTGATCGGTTTCACCATTGAACAGGCGGTCTTGTTGTCGACAGGCGTAGTAATGGTTCGTTCTTCCAATAATTTTCCGTGAACAATGGCGCGATAGATCTTAGTTGTTTTCCGTTCCCGAAATTGCTCGGATAGATGAGCCGCCGCGCTTTTCGAGTGAGCCAGCACCATCAGGCCCCAGACGTAGCGATCCAGTCTGTGCACCAGGAATGCAGGCCTGTCCAATAGCTGTTCAACAACCCGGTTAATGGAGCAATGATCCCCGAAGCGGCTACCGCCTGACATCAGCCCGACGGGTTTTTCCCAGACCGAAAAGCTCGACTGATCGTCCACAAGAGTGGGTTTAGCTGGCACCGTCTCCAGTACTTTTGGGGAATAGTAGATCGACACCAGGTCGCCGGGAACCAGTTTTGCCTTTGCTCGCCGCAGTCGCTTCACGCTGCTCCCTGATCTAAGCCATACCGCTCCCCTGTTCATGGTGCTTTTGATCTTCGACTTTGACAGGCCGGTTTCCTGGGCAAGAAAATCGGTGGCGTAGGTCCCGGTCGAAACCTCAAGGTCTGTCAACTCAATCAACATGGTTAATCATAATAGTAGGAGTTTATTGCATGTACTCGATTTACAGTAACGTTGATGTTACTGGCTGGTCGCGCTGGTTCATAGACAAGTTCCCAGCGTATCGGTATCTTGAAGCGTGCTACCAATTTTGGAGTGAGTATGGAAAAGCTGGCGGAAGGCTATGGCCTGGTAGAAGGCCCAATATGGTTGCCAGGACAGGGGTTACTTTACAGCGACGTGTTAAATGGGGGCGTGTTCTGCGTTGATCGCCAGGGTAACGTGACGACTATATTTGCTTACCGTAAAGGCATTGGCGGAATGTCCATCCATGAAAATGGCGGCATGATTGTTTCCGGCAGAAATATCTCTTGGAAATCGATGCCCGAGGGCGAAACGATTACGGTCCTGGATCAAAATAAAGCCGCGGGTCTCGTCGGTTTTAACGACATCACAACGGATGAAGCCGGTCGAATCTATGCGGGTTCGCTGGGTTCAAGTCCTGTTTTCGAAGATGGCAGGGAACCCCAGTCCGGCGATCTGTACCTGATTGAACTGGATGGCTCGGCTCGCAAGGTGGCTAACGACATACAGTTGACCAACGGTTTGGGTTTCTCACCTGATGGTAAAACGCTTTATCACTCTGATTCTTCGCGCAACCATATCAATTGTTACCGTGTCCAGGCGGATGGAACCTTAGGCGAGAAGCAGATATTCGCGACGACTGACATTGGTTCTCCGGACGGTCTGGTGGTTTCAGAAGACGGCAGGGTCTGGGTGGCATTGCCGGGTGGAAGCGGGGTGGGTGTCTACCATCCCGATGGGCGCTTCGATCAGTTGATCGAGATACCCGAGCCTATGTGCACCAGCGTTTGCTTTGGTGGAGACGACTTGAAGGATCTTTATATTGTTTCCGGGTCCCGTGGTGCCGGCAGCGATAGCGCTGGTTCTGTTTACGTCCAGCGGGTTGATGTTGCCGGGGTTGCCGTCCCATTAGCGCGCGTATCGCTCGGTCCTTTGGCGAGCTAGGGCGCCGGGCCTACATTGCCCTGGTCAAATTGACTTAGGTTATTGATACGGATCATGGCGCGGAGTTCCTCGATGTAGGCTTCGCCGCGTTCAGAGTAGGAAAGTAGCCCGCCGGTAAGCACGGCGCCTGCTACAGGGGTATGGTTGTTTCGTGCTGCTACTCTAAGGTCCCTGAGCTTCTTGTAGGCGGGGTGCGAGTTCAGGGTCAGCATGTAGTTTTTTACGCTGTCTACAGGTGTCTTGAACCTTGATACCTCGTGAGACGCCCCCTCTTTTCGTTCGTTAGGGACCAGGCCGCAATTGCTTGACCAGCACCAAAGGCCAAAGTAGTTGTTGCCTTTAACGGCAAACCGTGCGGTTCCCCAGCCTGATTCGTTAGCCGCCTGTGCCAGGGCCAGAGACGCAGGAATGTTATCGATACGCCGATCCAATAATGTCATGACTTTTTCAGAAGTGATCGTGTTTTCAGAAAGA
>Ga0208971_1001638_pt1 | contig 12913 bp, 8 predicted proteins | sample AOAMet1_18_M0_10_2_FD_188229 | JGI IMG/M metagenome (GOLD analysis project Ga0208971, IMG submission 188229) | Ammonia-oxidizing marine microbial communities from Monterey Bay, California, USA - CAN11_18_M0_10 (SPAdes) | ecosystem: Environmental > Aquatic > Marine > Intertidal zone | place... | reverse complement strand
TTGCCGAAATCGAAGCAAAGCATGATGTTAAAATCCGTACCGGGGGCATTATTTTCTTCAATAATGCGTTTCTAGAAGCCTCGATGAATGATATGGCCTCGCTGATCCCGGCGATGTATTTGGTCATTCTAGCGGTGTCTTACATATTGCTCCGCTCGCTCTATGCCACGGCAATGGTTTTGGTGATCATCGTCCCAAGTATTCTGGTTGCGATGGGTATTGGTGGCTGGATGGGGGTTGGATTAACGCCGCCCTCAGCAAGCGCGCCGACCATCATCACCACCTTGGCGGTGGCAGATTCGATCCACTTTTTGGTCACATTAATGAACCGAATGCGCGCCGGCCATAACCAACGCGACAGCATCATCTACAGTTTGAAAGTAAACGGAAAACCCATTTTCCTGACCAGTGTAACCACTGCTTTAGGGTTCCTGTCTCTTAACTTTTCAGACTCGCCCCCCTTCCACGATTTGGGAAATATCACAGCGGTTGGCGTGATTGCCGCTTGGATCTACGCGGTCACCTTGCTGCCAATTTTGATCAGTTTTGTTACATTAAAGCCCAAAGCCACGATCGAGAAGCTCGACGGTGTTATGGGCAAATTGGGCGTATTCATTGCCGCTCGCTACAAAACCGTGATGACGCTCAGCATCGCGGCGTCACTTGGATTATTAGCCTTGATCCCTTTGAATGAAATCAATGATGACTTCTTGAAATATTTCGATGAATCAATCCAGTTCCGCGAAGATTCGGAATGGATTGGACAGAATTTAACTGGCATCAATCAAATTCAGTTTGATCTAAGTTCCGGTGAACCAAACGGGATCAGCTCGCCCGATTTCATCAAGAAAATCGCAGCCTTTACCGATTGGGCGATGAATGAAGAACCCGTTACCCACGTGCAATCGATCTCTGACACGTTCAAACGTTTGAACCGTGATCTAAACGGCGGCGATCCGGCTTTTTACAAAATACCCGAAAGCCGCGAATTGGCCGCGCAATATTTGCTGCTATATGAACTGTCCCTGCCCTATGGGCTGGATTTGAACAACCAATTGGACATCAATAAATCGTCAACGCAGATTGTGATTACAATTGAAGATATGACCACGAATGAAGTCAGGGCCTGGTTGCAACGCGCTGAAGATTTCCTCGCCAATGATCTGGGCATCAACACCTATGCGGTCGGTCCCACGGTGATGTTTGCCTATATCGCCGAGCGCAATATCAAAAGCATGCTATCGGGTACTTTCTTTGCGGTATTGCTGATCAGCGGTGTGATTTTGATTGCGCTTAAAAACGTGCGCCTCGGCGTCATCAGCCTCGTGCCAAATCTCTTACCAGCGGGCCTTGCATTCGGCCTTTGGGGCTTACTTGTCGGGCAGGTCAACATGGCTGTTGCCGTGGTTGCGGGAATGGCTTTGGGCGTTGTGGTCGATGATAGCGTGCATTTTTTAAGCAAATATCAAATTGCGCGGCGCGATGAAAAGCTTTCACCTAAAGACGCGGTTATCTTTGCGTTTACGGGGGTTGGAACCGCGCTTTTGGTTACGACCATCATTTTAGCGGCGGGCTTTTTTATTCTGGCGCAATCCAGCTTTGGCTTAAACAGCTATATGGCCAGTCTCACCGCCATCGCGTTGATCATGGCGCTGATCGCAGACTTGACTTTACTGCCGGCGCTGTTGATTGCTTTAGATAAAGACACACCTTCAGAAGCTGCAGAGCACGCAGCCAATGATGGCCCAGACACACCGGCAATGCAGCCAACATCTTAAGGAGAAAGAGATGAAATTTTTACCCCTGATTTTGATTGCAGGCCTAACAGGCCTTAGCCTTCCCTCAACCGCGGCCGCCTCTCCTGAAAAGGGATTGGAGATTGCCACAGAACTTGACAAACGTGACACGGGTTTCAAAGATTCAACCTCTACAATGGTTATGGTTCTATCTGACCAACATGGCCAATCCACCCAACGCGCGATCAGAAACCGAACTTTAGAAGGGTCCAGCGAGGGCGATTTATCGCTGGTTATATTTGACTCGCCCGGGGACGTGCGCGGAACCGCCTTTTTATCACATACAAAAAAGGCAGGCTCGGATGATCAATGGCTGTTTTTGCCTGCGTTAAAGCGGGTGAAACGCATTGCCTCATCGAACAAAGCCGGGCCTTTCATGGGCAGCGAATTTGCCTATGAGGATATTTCGAGCCAAGAAGTCGAGAAATACACCTATAATTTTCTGCGCGATGAAAAGGTAAATGGGCTCGATTGCTTTTTGGTAGAATATGATCCGGTTGACCGGAAAAGCGGCTATTCCCGCCAATTGGTATGGATCGATAAAAAAGAATACCGGCTGCAAAAGATCGAATTTTACGATCGGAAAAACAGCCTATTAAAAACACTCTCCTACGCAGATTATAATAAGTTTCTCGGAAAATATTGGCGGGCAGATACCCTGAGTATGGAAAATCATCAGACGGGCAAGAAAACCCAATTACAATTTTCGGACTGGGCCTTTCAAACCGGCATGACCGAAAAAGATTTTCAGAAAAACGCGCTTAAACGTATCAAATGAAGCCGCTTAGTTTATCTTGGCCCACAGCCATATTACTGACCTGTGGGCCCGCCGTCTCGGGTGAAGTCAACCTGACCATATCCCCCCAAGTCAGCTATTTCCCAAGCCATGCTGAAGGAACGATTGAATATGGTAAATCGGTTGAATTAAAGCTCGACGCGTATCATGATTTTGACGCCTATCGCGCAGAGCTTGAATTGATCGCGCGTGCAGATGCCGATGATAAGGGCCGTAGATTGGTTGAGGCGCGCCAAGCCTATCTGCGCCGGTCCTTTAGCAATTTTGATCTTTATATCGGGCAGCGCCAAACCTTTTGGGGCAAAGCAGAAAGTAGAAACGTTGTTGATGTTATCAACCAAAGCGACGCGGCTGCAAATCAGGGGAGCGAGGCAAAATTAGGCGCCCCATCGCTGTCGCTTGATGGCTATTTCGATTTCGGTGATCTGCAATTATGGTATATTTCGCGTTTTCGTGAGCGCACATTCAACGACGGCAACGGCCATCCAAGCAGTGGCTTAAATGTGACCACAAGCCTCTATGAACGCTCTGAAGGCAAAGAGGCAGATGATATTGCGGCGCGGTTTTCTACCTTTTCGGGCGATTGGGATTTTGCAGTTAGCGGTTTCCAAGGCACAGCCCGCGAGCCACTTATAACACCAACCCAAGACAGTAGCGCGCTGAACGCGACCTACATGCTGCAGGAAACAATCGGGTTTGAAGCGCAAGTTACCGGCGATCCAACGCTTTTGAAATGGGAAAGCCTGCATGGAACACAATCGGGGGCAGGCTTCGACGCCGCGGTTGCCGGTTTGGAATATACGCTTTATGGCGCCTTCGGGCAGGTCTGGGATCTTGGACTTATCGCTGAGGGCCAATATGACACCCGTCCACAAGCAGCGGCCGAACACTTTTACAGTGCAGGCTTACGCCTTGTTTTGAATGATGCCAAAGATACAAGCTTCTTGGCATTGATGTCACAGGACCAAAAGCAAGAGCAATCTTTGATTGCTTTTGAAGCATCGCGGCGGCTGAACGATTGGTCCAGTTTGGAACTGCGCAGCCAATTCTATGACGCCAAAAAAAGCGGTTTGGCTTTCTCGGGCATTGCCGATGATGATGTGATTTCCCTCACCATAAATATGTTTTTCTAAAACCGCAGGCTATGGGGCTGAACCACAGCGTTCTGAAATTTTGTTAACTTTGATCGCTGGCAGTCTTTTCGGAGAATGGAACTTTGGGCTAAGCTAAGGCGAACCCAGTAAGGAGGCAGCGCTATGCGCCATGCCAAAACCCTAGAAGCCCTGTCGCAGCTTTTGCCCGGCCGCCTTAGCACATCAAAGTCGGATCGCAACCTTCATGGCCGCTCAGAAAGTTATTTTGATCTCATGCCGCCGGACGCTGTGGCCTATGTGGAAACCACGCAAGAGGTTCAAAACCTGCTCAAGATTTGTTCGCAATTTGAATGCCCCGTGATTGGATGGGGCACCGGCACATCGCTCGAGGGGCATACCTCGGCTCCACGTGGTGGGATCAGCGTCGATTTTTCGCGGATGAACAAACTATTACAACTTAATGCTGAAGATATGGATGTTCTTGTGCAGCCCGGGCTCACCCGCGAAGCGCTGAATATCGAATTGCGGGCCAGCGGGCTGTTCTTCCCCGTTGACCCAGGGGCCAATGCCTCATTGGGCGGCATGGCCGCAACGCGCGCCAGCGGTACAACCACGGTGCGCTATGGTGGCATGCGGGAAAATGTAAAAGCATTAGAAGTTGTTCTTGCGGATGGCCAAGTGATACAGACGGGCAACCGGGCGCGTAAATCTTCTGCCGGCTATGATCTCACGTCGCTTTTGGTGGGATCCGAAGGCACGCTGGGGCTGATCACAAAGCTTACCTTGCAGCTGCATCCACAGCCAGAAGCCATAAGCGCCGGCATCGTAGCTTTTGACAGCATGCAGCAAGCGGTAAAGGCCGTGATCGCAACAATACAAATGGGCTTGCCCATGGCGCGTATAGAATTCGTTGATGGCGCAACCGCTCAAGCCTTTAACGAATATGCTGGCGCTGAAATGCGCATTCAACCACATCTGTTGTTTGAGCTGCATGGCAGCGATGCCAGCGTTGCCGAAAATGCCGAATTATTTTGTGATATCTGTCAAGAATATGGCGGTGCCGGGTTCCAATGGTCCGCGCTGCCCGAAGAAAGAACCGCGCTTTGGACGATGCGCCATAATGGCTATTACGCCGTTCTTGCAAGCCGCCCTGGCGCGCGTGCAATCGTAACTGATATTTGTGTGCCAATCTCTGCTCTGGCGCACGCGGTAGAAGAAACCCATGCAGATATTGCCCGAAGCGCGATCAGCGGGCCTATTTTAGGGCATATGGGGGATGGAAATTTCCACGCGATTCTGCTGATCGATCCTGACAATGCATCCGAATACAGAGCTGCAATGCAGATTTCCGACCGTATGGCCGAACGCGCACTGGCCTTGGGCGGCACCTGTACCGGCGAGCATGGGATTGGCATGGGCAAGCTGAAATTTATGGAGCAAGAGCATGGTCTAGCCTGGGAGGTTATGCGCGGCTTGAAACGCCAAATGGATCCCTTGAACATCTTAAATCCAGGTAAATTGTTAAGGCAGAATTAAGGCGCCGGATCGCAGTGCAGATCAACGCCCTGCGATCAGAGTCTGAGCCGCCACACGCGCGGCATCCGTAACCTGCGTTCCTGAAATCATACGCGCAATCTCATCCACGCGCTCTTCGCGATCAAGCTGTTTGATCCGCGAGACAGTATGGCTATCTGTTTGATGTTTGCTGACTTGGAATTGTGCATCACCTAATGCGGCAACCTGTGCAGAATGCGTGACCACCAGCACTTGCCCGGATTGCGCCAGCTCTGCCAAACGTCGGCCCACCGCATCGGCAGTGGCCCCCCCGACCCCGCGGTCAATCTCATCAAAAATCAAAGTTGCGTGCGAATTACCCGCATTGAGGCACACTTTCAGCGCCAATAAAAATCGGCTTAATTCACCACCAGAGGCAATTTTCCCCAAAGGCCCCGCCGGCGCGCCTGGATTGGTGGCCACGCAAAAATCGATTTGATCAATCCCCTCAGGGCCTGCGGCGGCCGCGGTCAGTCTGGTTTCAAACACTGCCCGCTCCATTTTCAGCGGTGCCAATTCTAAGGCCATCGCTTGATCCAGCTTTTCGGCGGCAGCGCTGCGCGCAAGCTGCAACTCTGCTGCCCGCGCAGCATAGACGTTTTCGGCTTCAGCTTGCGCTGCCCGCAGGGCGTTCAAATTGTCTGCGCCGGCGTCCAAACGCAGCAAACGCGCTTCTAAATCGCCGGCTAAGTCAGCCAATGCATCGGCATGGACATCATGCTTACGCGCCAAGCCGCGCATCGCAAACAAGCGCTCTTCAAGCGTTTCAAGCTCATGTGGGTTAAACCCGATTGCGTCTAAACAGGCTTCAACCTCATTCAGCGTATCTTGCAAGTCATTCATCACGCGCGACAAACTGTCGAGCGGCGCGTCTAATTCATCGTTTAACTGTGCAGCAGCCTCTTGCAGCCAGCGCTGGGCATCATCCAGCAAAGCTTCGGCGCCCTCGCGCCCCAGTGCGTGATGGGCTTTAGACACATCTGCGCGCACCCGCGTCGAGGCCTGCATCAACCGCCGCTTCGCATCCAACGCATCCGCCTCGCCAGGTTTTGGATCCAGCGCGCTTAATTCAGCCACCGCATGGCGCAGAAACTCTTCTTCGCGGCGCAACTCTGTGACCGCTTCGCTTTCCAGTTCAACCGCTTTGCGAGCGCGCTCTTTTTCGCCCCAAGCTTTGGCGACCGCCGCTTTCAAAGCGCCATATTGGCCATATTCGTCTAATAAATTGCGGTGCCCTTTGGCGTTTAACAAGCCCCGATCATCATGCTGGCCATGTAGTTCAACCAAATGCTCGGACAGTTTGCGCAGCAATTCACCTGACACCCGGCGGTCATTGATCCAGGCGGTTTTACGCCCCTCTCGCCCGTTGATACGCCGCAATATCAACTCTTGCGAAACAGGCAATCCATGCTGCTCGAGTAAATCCAAAACCGGGTGGTCATCGGGCAAATCAAACCACGCGCTTACTTCACCTTGCTCGGCCCCTTGGCGCACCAAATCAGATGGTCCGCGCCAGCCAAGTACGAAGCCCAAACTATCAAGCAAAATAGACTTTCCCGCCCCGGTTTCTCCAGTCAGCACGTTCAAGCCAGCCCTCAACGAAAGCTCAAGATGATCAATAATCAAAATATCGCGAATATCTAATCCTTTGAGCATCGCCTTAGCCCGTCTGCTTCATCACAGCCATTCGCCTTTTACAACTTGTCGGTAGACTTTGCTCAGCCATCCCGTACCCGATACTTTTGGAGAATAGCCCTTCGATTTAAGCAGCGCGAAACTGGCGCGATACCATTCGCTTGACTGATAATTATGCCCTAAAATCGCCGCCGCAGATTGGGCCTCATCCACCAAACCAAGCGAGAGATAGGCCTCCACCAATCGATGCAAAGCCTCGGGGGTTTGCGATGTGGTTTGAAAATCTTCAACGACCACTCTAAACCTATTCACCGCCGCGCCATAATGCCCAGATTTCAAATAATAGCGCCCAACTTCCATTTCCTTGGCGGCCAAATGGCTAAACGCTAGATCAAATTTCAATTTTGAGGGTTCAGCATAATCGCTTTCGGGATATTGCTCAATCACAACGCGGAACGCTTCAAGCGCCTGCAATGTCAGCCCCTGATCGCGGCCAATATCCGAAATTTGATCGTAATAGCTTAACGCCAAAAGATATTGCGCATAAGCGGCATCTTCATCTGCTGGGAAAAAATCGACATATCGCTGGGCTGCGGCGCGGCTTTCATCATATTTCTTGCCTTGATGATAAACGAATGCTTGCATGATCAAGCCGCGTTTGGCCCATTCAGAATAGGGATAGAGCCGCTCTATTTCACTGAAATATTGCGCGCCTTGATCATAGCGTTTCTTGTTCAGCTCTATTTCAGCCTTCTTAAAAATCTCTTCAGGGCTGAAATTTTCAAGATTTTCAGGCTCTTGGCTTTTAAAAGCATCCTCACATCCGGCCAATAAAAAAACGCCCAACAGCGCTGCGGCGATCCCGTGGCGAAACCCATATGCCTTCATTCGCGAACATCCCTTTTGTACAAATCACAAAGCCGCATCCTACTTGGCCTCATGGCGTTGTTGTAACATAAAAACAAGGGGATCAAAAAGAGCGATCTTTAAGACGCTGCGCGATATTCTTCTAAACAAGCCCCGATACCGGGCAATATTTGCAACACATCATCGCTGCAAGACACGCGTTCAAAACTTCCAGGCGTGGCGAACAAAACGCATAAGAGGTTATTGGTGATCGCATGCCCGGCACGATGCCCGATATAATGCCCAATGATCGGAGCACCGCTTAAGGTTAAATCACCCAAAGCATCAAGCATTTTATGCCGCACGGCTTCATCGGCGTGCCGTAAACCACCGGGGCTTAGCACTTTTGCGCCGTCAACCACCACGGCATTTTCCAAACTGCCGCCCCGCGCCAACCCATTCGCGCGCATCGTCTCAACATCCACGCTGCGGCAAAAGGTACGGCTGTCGCATAACTCGCGCACAAAAGAACCGTTTGACATATTAATCGATTTGCTTTGCACGCCGATCGCAGCGTCTTTAAAATCGATATGAAAGCTCATCTTGGGAACATCACTGGGAACCAAACGCGCCCAACCCTGATCGGTTTTAAATTCAATGTCTTTCAAAATCCGGATCGCCTCGACAGGCTGATCTAATTGCGTCAGCGGGTCTGCCAATATCTGGCGCACAAACGGAACCGCGCTGCCATCAAGAATGGGCACTTCAGGGCCGTTAATTTCAATCCGTGCGTTATGCACACCGCAGCCCGCCAGCGCCGAGAGCAGATGCTCTACGGTTGAAACAGATATACCCGCTTCATTCACCAGCTTTGTGCATAATGGAGATTGCTCAACCCTGTCCCAGCGGGCCGGAATAGCGCAATCCCCAATTTCTACATCGCTGCGGAAAAAACAGAGGCCGAAATTCGCGGGGGCCGGGCAAAGTTTAAGCTCGACCTCCTCACCGGAATGCAACCCAATGCCGCGAAAGACCAGAACCTTAGAAACAGTGGTTTGCAATTTAACCCCAAAACTCTTTTATGATTTGCAACGCTTCTACCTTAAATGGGCCAACAATCACAATTCAAACTTTGTTACGCACTGAAACATGGTCGCTCAAAACCAGCACGAATTTGCCCAATTATTTATTGCGCGAGCGCATCCCCATCAAAAGAGGGGATGCAATGCTTGACATATCGATGGATTTAGTTCGCCTGACGGCGCAAAAAGGCGGGCACTTCGATCCGCTCTTGTTCTAAAGGCGGCTCGGCCGCTTCTGCTGTTGGAGCGCGCGAAACGGGTGTTTCTTGCGGCGCTGCAGGGGCTGTGGCCACGCTCGAACGATCACTTTCTGCACCCGACATGCGGTTGATAAGAGATCCAATTCCAAACCGCGGACGCTCGGAAGCCGCAGGTTCTTCTTCAACCTGACTTTGAGGTTGCGCCGAGGCGGGGGTGGTTTTCACCGCAGCCCGAAGGCGCGCCATCGCTTCATCGGTTGGCACACCGGCCGCAGAGACGCGCACCGCCGTATCTTCGCCCAATTGAAGCGGCGCGGCCGGTTGCCCTTGATAGGCAGGAGGCGGCAGGCTGTCATCCTGTCCCCCCAATCTCTCGTCATGCGGCGCAAGCGCCTCATCCAAATCATGTGCGCTTCCGGCATCCGCGAATAAATCCGCCTCGGGCGCAGCGGGCACCGTCAGCTCTGGCTCGCGCTCCTGCGCCAAAGTAAGCTCGGCAGCCTGCTCAGCAGCGACCAAGGGCTCAGCCATTCTCCGGCGTGGTTGGGGAATTTCATTGCTGCTTTCGCTCACGTCAATGCCAGTGGCAACGACTGAAACCCGCATTTTACCCGCCATCTCCGTGTCCAACGTTGAACCGACGATGATATTGGCATCCGCATCCACTTCCTCGCGCACCCGATTGGCCGCCTCATCCAACTCAAACAAGGTTAAATCTTGGCCACCAGTGATGTTGATCAAAACGCCGCGTGCGCCGTTCAGACTGATTTCATCGAGCAGTGGATTGGCAATTGCTTTTTCAGCCGCCTGAATAGCGCGGTCTTCGCCCTCCGCTTCGCCTGTGCCCATCATCGCCTTGCCCATTTCATCCATTACGGCGCGGACATCGGCAAAGTCCAAATTGATCAAGCCGGGGCGCACCATCAGATCGGTGACGCCTTTGACGCCCTGATACAAGACGTCATCCGCCATGCTGAACGCATCTGTAAAGGTGGTTTTTTCATTCGCCAGACGGAATAAATTCTGGTTCGGGATGATGATCAGCGTATCAACCATCTTTTGCAGTGCCTCGACGCCCTCTTCAGCCTGACGCATCCGCTTGGCACCTTCGAACTGAAACGGCTTGGTAACAACCCCAACCGTAAGCACCCCAAGTTCGCGCGCGGCTTGCGCGATGATCGGTGCCGCGCCCGTGCCCGTTCCCCCCCCCATTCCGGCCGTGATAAAACACATATGCGATCCCGCCAAATTATCGACGATTTGTTCGATGCTTTCTTCGGCAGCGGCAGATCCAACCGACGCCCGTGCGCCCGCGCCCAAACCCTCGGTCACTTTCACACCCAACTGGATACGCGTGCTTGATTGGCTTTGCTGCAGCGCCTGTGCATCGGTGTTCGCAACGACAAATTCAACGCCATCCAGCTCTTTGCTGATCATGTTATTCACCGCATTACCGCCAGCGCCACCAACGCCAAAAACGGTAATTCTGGGTTTTAGTTCATCATATTGGGGCACTGAAAGTTTCAATGTCATGGTTAATCCGCCTGTGATTTGTCCCATTTTGGGAACATTTTTGATTATTACGTGAATGGTAGCTAAATAAATTCAAAAGGTCACGCAAAATTACGATCTACCCGCTAAATATGGGCGATTTTGTGCCCATAACACCCGATCTAGGCGCCAGCCTTCCGCTAAGCTCTACCAATTATCTTTAAACCAGCGCATTGCTCGTTTCAAAGAGCGAGTCGGATAGCGCGCGGTTGTCATCTCAAAATCCCACCATTCATCTTGCGGATGGGCGGCAAAAAGACTTAAACCGACCAAACCGGCGCAATTGGCGCCCGCGTATGCTGGCGGCAATCCGTGGATGCGCAACGGTCTGCCCAAGCGCACTTGTTGGCCCAACAACCGGCTGGCTAAATCATCTATGCCCGGGATCTGGCTGCCACCGCCCGTCAGCACGATTTGCTGCGCGGGCAGATGATCAAACCCGGCAGCATCCAAGCAGGCTCTTATATCTTCAAAAATTTCTTCCATTCTTGGCCGTATAATACCGATCAACTCGGCGCGGCTGACCATCCGTCGATCCCGTTCCCAATCGCCGGTATCGCCGCCCATTTCGATCATATCCCGGTCATCCATACCGGTGGCAATCAGCCCTCCATGCATGGTTTTAATCCGCTCTGCCAGCGCCATAGGAACTTGCAAGCCCATCGAGATATCCCGCGTAATATGGTCACCGCCTAGCCTGACCGTATCGGCGTAAATCATGTGCTTTTTCATAAAAATCGATACGCTTGACGTCCCGCCGCCGATATCAATACAGGCCCCGCCAAGCTCTTGCTCATCTTCGACCAAAGACGAAACCCCAGACACATAAGCAGAAGAAGCGACGCCCGCCAATTCAAGGTCGCAGCGCTTCACGCAATAGGCCAGATCATGAATGGCTTTTTCAGAAACGGTCAGCATATGCATATCCGCCCCCAACACGTTGCCAATTTGATCGCGCGGATCTGACAGGCCGCTGCGTTGATCCAAAACGAAATTAACCGGCTGCGCGTGCAAAACCTCGCGCCCCTCTCCAAATTCAGGGATATCACACGCTGCTAAAACGCGGGCCACATCTTGATCTTGAACGATTTGACTTTCCACGTTGACCTCGCCCGTCACGCCATAAGACCGCGGGGCGCCGCCTGAAAAGCAGGCAATCACGTGATCCACATGCAACCGCGCCATTTTCTGCGCGGATTGTAAAACCGTACGAATGGCGCGCTCGGCTTGCGGCATCGATATAATCTCGCCAAATTCCACACCGCGAGACTGGGTGGTTGCCGCGCCCACCACGCGAAACTCGGATTGCCCCGCCAACGAGCCGACCCCATCAAAGCCCTCAGAGGCCCCGCTGCCTTCAAAGCGCAGGATAAAACATCCAATTTTCGCAGTGCCCATATCCAAAACAGCGATCACTCCACGCTGCAATGCTGCTTTGCGCATCGCCCGCATAGCACGTTGAGATTCATAAAGCCCTGCCATCTTTAGTCTCCAGTCTTCATCTGTATCACGTCCTGAGATCCCAAAAGCGCCTCTTCTCCAAGGCGCAAGGTCATTCGGCTTTCAAGGCGCATATCCACCACTTCAATATCGCGGGCCAAAAGATCTTGCGCCTGATCCAAGCCAATGATGCGCTCTAAGGCTTGCACAGGATCGCGTTCGGGCAACATCAAGCGTTGATCGCGATCCAAGGCAACATCCCAGCGTCTCTGCCCCACGTAAACCATACCCCGCAACCGCTCGGCTAAGGGGCGCGCCGCAGCGTAAAGTGCCAAGGCTTGGGCCACATGTTGATCCGCCCCGGCGCCCGCGATCAAATTCAGCTGCGGGTAATCCAGCCGCGAGGACGCAGTGCGAACGTAGGCGCCAGTTTCATCCAGCAATTCAAGCGCCTCGCGGCGGCGCCAAATAATAGCCGGACGCCGCTCTTCTATCTCGATCTGGACCATCTCGCCCCAGTGTACATTCACCCGTGCTTCTTTTACAGGATCGAGCCCCAAGATCGTTTCGCGCATCTGCGCAGAGTCCAAATCAAAAGAACTGATCGGAAAATCAATATTCAAAACCTCGCGAATATCTTGCGCCACATCATCGCTGGCGCCGCTGATCGACATTAAATCAATCATGAATTCGGGTCGCTCGACAAACAGCGTAGCCGCCTGATTGTAAATCAAACGCACCGCATCCCGGCGCTGCTGATCGCCAAAATAAACCCCAAGCGCGGCCAGCATTAGACCGACGGGCAGCCCGTAAATCACTGCAAATCTTAAGACCGGCCGCAGCATAATCCTGTGCAGACGATAGGCCAGCCGCGAGGGTGCAGGATCCTCTTGCCGCTTCGGCCTACCAATCAGCGATC
>Ga0208971_1001630_pt1 | contig 12979 bp, 7 predicted proteins | sample AOAMet1_18_M0_10_2_FD_188229 | JGI IMG/M metagenome (GOLD analysis project Ga0208971, IMG submission 188229) | Ammonia-oxidizing marine microbial communities from Monterey Bay, California, USA - CAN11_18_M0_10 (SPAdes) | ecosystem: Environmental > Aquatic > Marine > Intertidal zone | place... | reverse complement strand
TAGCGCGCATTATGGGGGCCGAGCCATCTGAGGTTATCGCGATGAACGCACTAACTGTTAACCTGCACCTTTTACTCGTAAGCTTTTACCGTCCCAAAGAAAAGCGTACAAAGATTATCTGTGAACTTAAAGCCTTCCCTTCGGATCGATATACGCTTGTCAGCCAAATTCGTTTTCATGGGGGCAATCCAGATGAAGATCTGATAGAAATTGCACCAAGAAGTGGAGAACATCTGCTTCGGATAGAAGACATTGAAAAAGCGATTTTTGATGCCGGTGAAACACTTGCGACTGTGATGATTGGTGGGGTTAATTATTACAATGGACAGTTGCATAATCTTGAACGAATCACAAAAGCGGCACATCAAGTAGGTGCGCTTTGTGGGTTCGACCTCGCTCATGGTGTAGGCAATGTGCCATTCAAACTGCATGATTGGGGCGTCGATTTTGCGTGTTGGTGCAGTTATAAGTATTTGAACTCCGGTCCTGGCGCAGTTGGGGGAGCTTTCATACATTCACGTCATCACACGACTGAACTTCCACGTTTTGAAGGTTGGTGGGGTCACGATAAGAATTCGCGTTTTAAGATGGGGCCAGACTATGCAAGTATGGGGACAGCCGAATCATGGCAACTTAGCAATGCCCCTGTTCTAAACATGGCAATTCACAAGCTTTCACTTGACCTTTTTGAATCTGCTGGAGGAATTGATGCCTTGCGAGAAAGGTCCATTCGACTCACTTCATTTTTAGAAAAAACGATTCATGCTGTCGCATCTTTGACAGATACAAATCTAGAGATTCTCACCCCTTCAAATCCCGAGGAACGAGGATGTCAACTTAGCATCGTTGCACATGGACAGGGTCGTGATCTTTACGACAAGCTTTCTGCATCGGGTGTCGTCGTTGACTGGCGTGAACCTGACGTTATTAGAATGGCTCCTGTGCCGCTTTACAATTCTTTTGAGGATATTGCACGGTTTGGACAAATCCTCACTGATACAATAAAATGAATCGATAAAATCACACTGGTGACAACAGACGACCTAGTCTAGCCATTCTATTTGGTGGCGCCAATCTGCTTTCACTTTCACCTTTGTACTCAATATTTGGGCGGCTTCTGGAGATTTCCAATTGGATAGGCTCACAGATTCCCAAGATCCATTTTTATTTGAATCCCCTTTCCATTTTAAACTGTAAGTCCCTGGTGTAAGGTCTTTAAAGATGGCTGTGCGAGCTTTGGTTAACGTAATTTCTTCGGTCACTTCTCCATTTGCAGAAAGAAGTTGTAGCCACCCTTCCTTAAGGATGAACACCTCTATTTGTCCGAGCTCGTTGCTTTCAAAGATGCCCCATCTAAAAGATGAAGTATCCTGTAACATCTGTGCTCCTTGGCCTTGTACAGCACCGGGCATGAGCATGATGTCGAAACTGTTTCCTCTAGGAAACGCCCCTGCAATCTCGATTGAAAACGGATTGTTTTCTTTTGTCCAAATAGAATCTATTTGAACCTCTGATGAGTCCATTCCAGTGACTACAAAAAGACTGTCAACAATCCCTTCTATGGGGCGGGAAAATTGAATCTCAACTTTATTGGGGGTTACGATTTTCCCGCCCGGCCCTTGTGTGGCTTCAAAACGAACCGCATCTACACCCTTTATTTCAGAGATAACTAAGGTATCAATCCCAGACCAAACCACAGAATCGTTTTCGGTGTCATCTCCCCATGTCCATAAATTAACCCCTTCGGAATGGCCCTTTTGACCACCTATAGATATAGAGTCACTGGGCGAAAATGGCTGGCTCATTTCTATTTGTACCAAGCCCAAAGAATCCCTCACAGCTTGAACAAAGTACTTGATGACCGACAATGGCGTCTCCTGCATCCTCATGTTGCTTTTCAGAGTGTCATGTCCTGCGACCTCAATTATATCCTCATAAATAGCCAATAACTCCCCAGTGGTCCACTGATAATTTCTGTCTTGATCATCAACGGCCATCACCCTGTAATTTCCTGCAGGCAGGTACCTGATTGTGAAGGCGCCTTGCGCATCAGTGGTTCCCATGAATTTGGGCTTGAGGCCTTTTGAGATTGAATCCACTGTCGCTTCTGAATCAAATAAGAAAATTCTAACCCCTGACATCGCAGACCCAGAAAAAGCATCCAAAACGGCACCACTCAAAGACAAGGTGTCCAAATCCGCTCCTGTAGAGAACGCATGAATAAAGTTCTGCGTGGGATTCCCTTCATGAAGGTCAACCACCGCATCCCCAAATTGAAACACGTAGGTCACATTGTCGATTAACGGCTCAAGCCAAGTAAATGTGACAGTTTTACCACGCATACGCCACTGGATCGGTTTTGTAAGGGGGGGAGAAATAAGGAGCTGAGTACTAAGCCCGCGCACATTGACATATTCATCGAATATCACTTCAATCGTTCCTCCTGCTTCGACAGCAACCTCTGTTGCGCCAAGTGCTGGAGATATTGATATTATTTCTGGAGGCTTTATGTCAATCTCACCGCCAGACGGGACGCCCAATTGAGCACATGACATGGTGAGAAGGTAAAGAAGTAGTATTCCTGAAAAACGTGTCTCTATCCTTGCCATTGTGCCTCAATAATTTGGACTACATGCTCCAGAATTTTAACATCCGAAGAAGAAAAACCATTTAATTCCACACTGTCAACATCCAACACTCCGACCACAACTCCATCATATAGAATGGGAACCACAACTTCTGATTGTGAGCGCGAACTACACGCAACATGACCTTCAAAGGACGCTACATCATCAATCACAATTGTTTCTTTCAGCGCCCATGATTTGGCACAAACCCCACGGCCCATTCTTAACCTTGTACAGGCTACAGGCCCTTGAAACGGTCCCAGGACCAATTCGTTTTTCGCTTTATCTACGAGATAAAAACCCACCCAATGCCACGATGTCGCGCTCATCAACAGTGCAGTTGTGTTCGCGAGATTGGCCACAACATTCTCCTCCCCAGCAATAAGGGCGCGTACCTGATCTACTATGTCTGACTGTAATCCCATCTGTCTCTCTGGCAAATATACTCCCTCATTAAGCCATCGCAAGAACGACTGCACCCACTACTTTTTGTCCTTGTTTCTCTAAAGCATCTCTACAAGCCCTTAGCGTTGCGCCAGTCGTCAAAACATCATCGACAAGTATGACAAGACGTTGATCTGACATCTTTTTGTGATGACATCCAAAGGTCTTTTTCAAAGCTTCTCCACGCCCTTGTCTACTTGATCCCGTTAAAGATTTTCCATGCTTGAGACGAAGAAGTGTACCACTGTCAACCTCGACTTCCCAAACCTCGGCCATGCCATCTGCAAACAGCTTTGCCTGGTTATATCCGCGTTGTAATCTTCTTTTCCAATGTATGGGAATCGGTATCAAAACTGACCCGCTCGGAGGAGAGGGCCACCTGCGTGCCATCCACCTCCCAAGTTTCTTAATGCATTTCGGGGCCCCTCCGTATTTACATCTGTGTATTATAGCGCTTGTCCCTGACTCCCGGAGTCGGAATCCCACTGCGATCCACTCCACATAAAACCGTTCTCGAAACAACGTTATTGAAGTCATATCTGATTCGAAAACCCCCCAGTTCATGACACAAAAACTGCACACACCAGCAACATGAGATTCAAACGGAATAGGTTCGGCGCATTTCAAACAAGTCAGAGGTGCAACCCCCTCGAGTAAAGCTTGACTTAGGAATTTTAGAGTAAAAATCATTTCTACAATGACCGAATGAATATCGTAAATTTATTCGCGTAATTCACAAGTGTAGGTGTTAGATTCGTAGCGTGAAGTTTGGAAAACTCGATACACATCAGGAACTTGAAGGCATTGACTGGACGTTGCCCGAATGCCACATTGAGTGGAAGACGATTGAAAACAGTGACATGCCAAATCAGGGGTCAACAATTGTAAGGACGGGGGGTACAATGTGGACTGTGAGGCCTTGGAGAGGCAAGGTCTATCCCCAGAAAGATCCGATGCGAACATGGGCCAGTCACTACGGAAGACAATTCGGGTCACTTGAATTTAATGCGACACATTATCGAATCTACACCCCTGAAAAGATGGCCGCTTGGGCTAATGAAATGCCAGATGGTTTTATTTTCTGCCCCAAATTTCCCGCGATAATCTCTCATTACAGACGGTTTGGAAATTGCGAGGGTCCGACAGATGATTTTATTGCTGGAATCTCAGCACTTGGCAACAAACTTGGCACTGCCTTTTTACAACTTCCTCCCCATTACGCACCCAAGCACAGTGAGAAACTGGAGGCATATCTAAAAGCTTGGCCTAGGGACTTGAAAATGGCCATTGAATTTCGGCACCCGGAATGGTTTGCGGGAGGAAAAGATGCCGAGAGGATATGGAAACTCTTGTCCGAACTCGGCATAGGTGCCGTAATTAGCGATACCGCAGGCAGACGAGATGCATTACACATGAGGCTGACCACAAAATTCTTAATCGTCAGATTTGGAGGGTACGACGGGCACAAATCTGATGAGGAAAGGTTAAAGCTTTGGACCAAGAGAATCTCTTTGTTGACAAAAAATGGCACCCCTCTAGAATCATTCGACTTGCTGATACACACCACCGAAAGCGTTCACACACCCGAAACATGTCGCCTGTTTTCAAAACTAATGGAGGAAACGTGTGGCTTAAAAATCAAGACACCGAAAGAGATCTTATTGTCTAACTAGCCGTGACACTTCTTATACTTCTTCCCTGAACCACATGGGCAAGGAGAATTTGGCTGAACTTTTTTCTCTGAACGAATAGGAGCTACGGGCTTGGGACGTGCTTGCCCCTGAGACATGCCTGGTTGTCTAGGAGAGATCATCCCTCCCCCTTGACCACCTCCTGCCAAATTTTGCTGAGCGATGTTTTGCACCCCGGCTTTTGACGTCGTACCCAATGGCGTTGCGGCTTGCCTTTTTGCTTGACGGACAGGTTGTTCACCTGCGTTTGTAGGGATCGTACATTTCATCAAAAAGGATGCAACTTCAGCATTTATCTTTTGGATCATCTGCTTGAAAAGCTCATACGATTCAAACTTATAAATTAAAAGAGGGTCTTTCTGCTCATGGCGGGCATGCTGCACATTTGTTCGCAGGTCATCCATAGATCTGAGATGCTCTTTCCAATGTTGATCGATGATGACAAGGACAATTTGCTTCTCCAACGTTTTCATCACACTTTGCCCCTCAGAAGCGACACTGTCGTGAATGTTTGCACTTATTTGAATCGTCTTACGTCCATCTGTGAAGGGAACGAGTATGTTCTCAAAGTCGTTTGTGTCATCGTCGTGCACATTTTGAATTACAGGATGGGCTCTTCTTGCCAAGTCTGCAATCTTATTTCTGTAGTGCGCTTCTGATTTTTGGTAGCATAAATATACCAAATCATCAGTGCTCGACGATTCAAATTCGCTTTCAGAAACTGGCGCTTCCATTCCAAAATTAGAAAGCATCGCAAATCGAAATCCGTCATAATCTTTATTCAGGTGAGTCGAATCTACGTTTCCCTCTACCAATTCAAAGAACATATTTGCAATATCAGTCCTGATTCTATCTCCCTTCAGTGCATTTCTTCTGCGCTTATAAATCACTTCACGTTGCGCATTCATCACGTCATCATACTCAAGAAGACGCTTGCGAATCCCGAAATTGTTTTCTTCTACTTTCGTCTGGGCACGCTCAATCGATTTCGAGATCATTTTGTGTTGGATGACTTCTCCGTCTTTATGCCCCATTCGATCCATCATCTTGGCAACGCGATCCGAACCGAAAAGACGCATTAAATCATCTTCTAAAGAGGCATAGAACTGAGACGAACCTGGGTCTCCTTGACGTCCAGATCGACCTCTAAGCTGTCTGTCTACACGTCGTGAGTCATGACGTTCAGTTCCGACAATGGCAAGACCACCATCTTCTTTTACTTGTTGGCTCAACTTAATGTCTGTTCCACGACCAGCCATATTTGTGGCAATCGTAATGGTCCCTGCTTGACCAGCTCGTGTGACCACTTCGGCCTCCTGCTGATGACGTTTTGCATTCAGAACTTGGTGATCCAGTCCGCGCATATCAAGCATTCGAGAAAGCAATTCTGACACTTCGACTGTTGTGGTTCCGACGAGAACTGGACGGCCAGATTTACTTAAAATTGACACATGGTCAATAACAGCATTATACTTCTCTCGCTTTGTTTTGTAAACAAGATCTTCTTTGTCGTCTCGTGCAATCGGTCTGTTTGTAGGAATGACCTTTACATCTAATTTGTAAATATCCCAAAACTCGCCCGCCTCAGTCTCCGCAGTACCGGTCATCCCAGCCAGCTTATGATACATCCTGAAGAAATTCTGCAGGGTGACTGTCGCATAAGTCTGTGTCGCAGCTTCAATTTTTACGTTTTCCTTTGCCTCGATTGCTTGGTGAAGGCCGTCTGAATAACGACGACCGTCCATAATACGACCGGTCTGCTCATCGACAATCTTTACCTTATTGTCCATGATCACGTACTCGATATCCTTTTCAAATAACGTGTATGCTTTCAGCAGTTGATTCATGGCGTGAATTCGTGATGATTTCACTCCGTAATCTTGCATGACCTCTTGCTTCTTGGCAAGCTTATCATCATCAGAAGCTGAAGAGTTATCGACGTTTACAAGCTCTGTCGCAATGTCCGGCATAGTGAAGAAAGCATCGTCATCCATCCCTTGAGTGAGAAAAACGATTCCTTTTTCTGAAAGTTCAATCTGATTCTGTTTCTCGTCAATCACAAAGAAAAGTTCGGCATCTGCCTTGTGCATTTCCTTTTGGTTATCTGCGAGATAAATCGCCTCTACTTTAAGAAGCAACTGACGCATTCCTTCATTGCTGAGAAACTTAATCAGCGGTTTGGACTTAGGGAGGCCACGGAAAGCTCTGTAAAGCGCAAGCCCTGCAATTTCTTTTTCATCTTTTGACAGGTTGTCCTTTAAGAGACTCTTCGCTTCCATCAAGAAGGCCTGAACTGCTTTTTGCTGAACCTGAAGAAGCTTCACCACCATGGGTTTTAGCGATTCAAATTCCTGCTCATCACCTTTGGGAGTGGGCCCACTAATAATAAGCGGCGTTCTCGCTTCGTCAATAAGAACAGAGTCGACCTCATCCACAATGGCATAGTGATGTCGACGCTGTACGAGCATCTCTGGCTTTTGGGCCATGTTGTCTCTCAAGTAATCAAATCCAAACTCATTGTTTGTGCCAAACGTGATGTCACATTTATAAGCCTCTCGTCGCGCCTCACTGTTTGGTTGATGTCTGTCAATACAATCTACTGTCAGACCATGGAATTCATAAATAGGGCCCATCCACTCTGAGTCCCTGCGTGCCAAATAATCATTCACTGTCACCAGATGAACCCCTCTTCCTGTGAGCGCATTCAAGAAGACTGGAAGCGTCGCCACAAGTGTTTTTCCTTCCCCCGTATGCATCTCAGCAACACTTCCCCGATGTAGAGCAACCCCACCTACGAGCTGTACATCATAGTGAACCATCTCCCAAGACACATCTGAGCCTGCTGCTTTCCAATGTTTTGACCAATACGCTTTGTCTCCCTTTATGGATACCATATCACGAGATGCAGCGATGTCTTTGTCATAATCCAAAGCGGTGACTTCGACATCTTCTTCTGCAGAAAAGCGTTTTGCAGTTTCCTTCATTATTGCAAACGCTTCTGGAAGAATTTCTGCCAAAACAACTTCGAGCTGCTGATTGATTTCGTCTTCGAGTTTGTCTACTCGAACAAAAACGGCTTCTTTCGCATCGAGATTTGACTCTGGCATAGAAGCTGCCTGAGCGTATAAAGTGTCAATTTCATTTTGCAATTCAGACACGAAATCTGTAATTCGAGAACGCAACAATGATGTTTTCGCACGAAGTTCATCTGCAGAAACAGATAGAAGTTTCTTTTCGGCAATCAGTATTTCATCGACGATTGGCTGAATTTCCTTCAGGTCACTCGATGATTTGTCACCAAGAAATATTTTTAAAAGCCCTTTAAGCATTGTGCAAAAGTACGCAACCAAAGCCACACATAGAACGCGATTAAGTTGAGGTTCTGCCCCGAAAAAAAAATCGTGCCAAAAAAACAGGTGATTTCATCAAAATCACGCCAAACCAAGCCTCTCTAAAACTCCCTTACAGTTTGACAACCAGCCACCTAGCATGAGTTACTAACAAGAGTGTTAAAAACTAGAGGCAAATGTGAACTAAATAGGCTTGCGTATATAGAGGTCTAGAACGTTTCTTTGAGTTGTCGAAATAACACCCTCTTTGTGGCTCTGTAGACACCCAAAACTGTATTCATTATCGCCTTTAAAGTCAATAGACATGGACCAACCCACCTCTAATATTAACGAACTCGAAAACGAGAAGACAACTAACATCATTGACACTCAAACGGCGATTGAAGAGGTCTTGCCCGAAAACACCATGGTGACTGAACCCATTCTAACTGAAAATCCAAACCGATTTGTATTGTTCCCGATTGAACACGACGACATTTGGGCGGAATACAAGAAACAAGAAGCGAGCATCTGGACCGCAGAGGAGATTGACTTGTCATCAGATCTTGTCGATTGGAATGACAAACTAAATGACGATGAGCGTTTTTTCATTAAAAACGTACTCGCATTCTTCGCTGCCTCAGATGGCATTGTCAATGAAAATTTGGCGGAAAACTTTGTCGCAGAGGTTCAATATACAGAGGCGAAATTCTTCTACGGCTTCCAAATAATGATGGAGAACATTCACTCTGAGACTTACTCACTGTTGATTGACACATACATTCAAGATCGTGCTGAGAAAGACAAGCTTTTCAACGCGATTGAAACACTGCCGTTTGTAAAGACCAAAGCAGAATGGGCATTAAGATGGATTGACAATGGTAGTTTTGCAGAACGTCTCGTAGCCTTTGCCGCTGTAGAAGGTATTTTCTTCAGCGGAAGTTTTTGCTCCATTTTTTGGCTGAAAAAACGAGGTCTTATGCCAGGGCTAACTTTTTCAAACGAGCTTATTTCTCGTGACGAAGGCATGCATTGCGACTTTGCTTGCCTGCTTTATAACAATCACCTCGTCAACAAGCTTCCTAAGGCAACTGTTCAGAAAATCATTACAGATGCTGTAGACATGGAAAAAGAGTTTGTGACAGAGGCGCTCCCCGTTCGCCTCATTGGAATGAATGCCAATCTCATGCAGCAATACATCGAATTTGTGGCTGACAGATTGCTCGTAGAACTCGGAAACGATAAAGTCTACAATACAACAAACCCATTTGACTTTATGGATATGATTTCACTTCAAGGAAAAACCAATTTCTTCGAGAAAAGAGTTGGCGAATACCAAAAAGCTGGCGTGATGAATCATGGATCTGAAGACGCAAAAAGCTTCAGTATTGACGCTGACTTTTAAGTAAAATCTCTCTTTTGAATTGCCTGAACCAACCCCAAGATATTTGCCATGTACGTAATTAAACGCGACGGAAAGCGTGAACTTGTCCAGTTTGACAAGATTACAGCTCGAATTAAAAAACTGTGTTATAGTCTCCATGAATCCGTTGATCCACAGCGTGTCGCTATGCGGGTAATCGAAGGTGTTTATGACGGTGTATCCACGACTGAATTAGACAATCTCGCAGCCGAGGTGGCAGCCACGAATGCTGTGACTCATCCTGACTATGCTTCTCTTGCAAGCCGCATTGCTGTGAGCAACCTGCACAAGGCGACAAAGAAGTCATTCGCAGAGACCATGAATGACCTTTACAACTACATAGATCCTGTTACAGGGGACCCAGCCAGTTTACTCGCTGAAGACATTCACGAGATCATCCAAGAGAATGCTGAATTCCTTGATTCCCAAATAATTTACGACAGAGATTTCAGCTACGATTACTTTGGTTTTAAAACATTAGAGCGTTCGTATCTGTTAAAGATGAACGGTAAAATCTCTGAGCGTCCGCAACAAATGCTTATGAGAGTAAGTGTGGGTATTCACAAGGACGATTTAGAGTCTGTAGTGAAGACATACAACATGCTCAGTGAGGGGTGGTTTACACATGCGACTCCGACTCTTTTTAATGCAGGTACGCCTAAGCCACAAATGTCCAGTTGCTTTCTTTTGACAATGAAAGAAGACAGCATTTCGGGCATCTATGACACATTGAAGCAGTGCGCAAAAATTTCTCAAAGCGCAGGAGGTATCGGTCTTGCGATGCATAACATACGTGCAAAAGGGTCTTATATCAAAGGCACGAACGGAACATCAAATGGCATCGTTCCCATGCTGAGAGTATTCAACGATACAGCACGTTATGTGGACCAAGGAGGTGGCAGACGCAAAGGATCGTTTGCGATGTATCTGGAACCTTGGCATGCCGATGTTTTTGACTTTCTCGAAATGCGTAAAAACCACGGTAAAGAAGAGCAACGTGCGCGTGATCTTTTCTATGCTTTGTGGATTCCGGATCTCTTTATGAAAAGAGTGGAGGAAAATGGAGACTGGACGTTAATGTGCCCCAACGAGTGCCCTGGCCTTCCTGAAACGCACAGTGCAGAGTTTGAAGCACTTTACACCAAATATGAAAAAGAAGGAAAAGGACGTAAAACAATTAAAGCGCAAGATCTTTGGTTTAAAATTCTTGACAGCCAGGTAGAGACGGGAACGCCTTACATGCTTTTCAAGGATGCGGCAAATGCCAAATCCAATCAGAAAAATCTTGGCACCATTCGCTCATCAAATCTCTGCACAGAAATTATTGAGTACACGGCGCCTGACGAAATTGCTGTTTGCAATCTCGCATCTGTTGCGTTGCCGAAGTTTGTGACCTCTGAGGGCACATTCGATCACGAAAAACTATTTGAAGTCACATACCAAGTTGCAAAAAATTTAAATTGCATCATTGACAGAAATTACTATCCTGTCATTGAAGCGCGCAATTCAAATATGCGCCACCGTCCGATTGGAATCGGCATACAGGGACTTGCTGATGTCTTTATTTTAATGCGTCTCGCGTTTGACTCTGAGGAAGCTAAGACTCTAAATAAAGAGATTTTCGAAACACTGTACTATGCATCGTGTACAGCTTCAAAAGATCTGGCAAAAGAGGAAGGGGCGTACGAGACCTTCAAAGGTTCACCTGCCTCTGAGGGTAAACTTCAATTCGATTTGTGGAATGTGACGCCTTCAAATCGCTGGGAGTGGGATGTTCTTAAAGAAGAAATACAAAAGCATGGCATGCGAAATTCTTTGTTACTCGCACCTATGCCTACCGCCTCAACCGCACAGATACTTGGAAACAACGAGTGCTTTGAGCCATATACCTCGAATATTTACACACGCCGTGTGTTGTCAGGTGAATTCATCGTGGTGAACAAGCACCTGCTTCGAGACCTGGTCAAGCTTGGACTTTGGGATGATGACATGAAGAATCGTCTGATTGCCGCAAACGGATCTGTCCAAAACATCAATGAAATTCCTGACAACATCAAGGTTCTTTACCGAACTGCATGGGAGATTTCACAACGCTCTATTTTAGATATGGCTGCCGACCGTGGCGCTTACATATGCCAAAGCCAGTCATTAAATATCTTTATGAAGAATGTGACAAACTCCAAGCTAACGTCAATGCATTTCCACGCATGGAAAATTGGCCTTAAAACTGGGATGTATTACCTCCGTACTAAAGCTGCTGTGGATGCAATTAAATTCACGATTGACAAGAAATATAAAGTAGAGGACGAGTCGGACAAAATTCCGGAACTCACCCACGAAGAAGAAGTCGCGATGTGCAGTATTGATAATGGAGATGACTGCGAAATGTGCGGCAGCTAAGCCACACATTTTAAGCCACCTTGGTCGCCAAAAGAGTCCTTAGGTCGACCAGCACAAGAGCAAAGCCGAGGAGAATATGAACCGGTTGCGCAAACGCTGGAAACCCAAATTGCGTGAACAGTATTCCTGTCAACGTTTGGGCCAACAGAATGGCAAAGGTAAGTTTTGCGTAAACGGCAAGACGGGGCATCTTCATGATGGGGAAAGCCCACAAAGCGTGCAGTGCAATAATCACCCACACAGCCGACCTGTGAATCTCCCACCAATTGGGAAGAAAATTGACAATGTCTGTTCGGGAGATTCTGGCTTCTATAGCAATATCAACCCATTCTCGAACTTGGGTTCCAAGCACAAGCTGAAGGAATGCGATCGCTAATGAAGCAACAATCCACACTCGGAGCGATTGAGTAATGGTGGTTTTCGAACCGTTAAAATGTTGGATAAGCATCACTAAAAAGGCCAAAATTGCAAGCGCACTTACGGCGTGAATCGTGACTGAGAAGGGGATTAAATTTCCATCAACCACGAGTTTTCCGAGCCATGAAACGAAAAGTACGGATCCGAGTGTTGCAGAGGCGAGAACGATGGGCGTGCGTTGTCTCGATTTAATCGCTAGAATAAATAAGATAAGAATGGGAATCCCTGCTAACGCTCCTGCAAGTCGATTCAAATATTCAATCCAAGTATGCGACACATTAAATGTCGCGTAACTATGCCTAGTGTATGGCTCCCAAGGTTGACCCTTAAATTCACCCTTGTGAGAGATGTGATCTTCAGTGGCCACCCAGAGCGTGTCGCGTTCGATAACCATTCGCCCTTCAGAATACTCAGTTTCTGGAGACCACCGTATTTCTTCTTCCGTAGTCGGGGGAATGAGTAACCCGAAACATTTGGGCCAATCCGGACAGCCCATTCCAGAACCGGTCATCCGAACCACAGAGCCCGCAAGGACAACAACATAGATTAGAACAAATGCTATATAAGTGGTCGTTTTCACTCTAAAGTTGGCGCTGCAGCAGGCGCAAAATGCGTGACTTCGATAGATTTCACACCATAAAGCTTGCC
>Ga0208971_1001623_pt1 | contig 13000 bp, 8 predicted proteins | sample AOAMet1_18_M0_10_2_FD_188229 | JGI IMG/M metagenome (GOLD analysis project Ga0208971, IMG submission 188229) | Ammonia-oxidizing marine microbial communities from Monterey Bay, California, USA - CAN11_18_M0_10 (SPAdes) | ecosystem: Environmental > Aquatic > Marine > Intertidal zone | place... | reverse complement strand
TTGCTGAAGACAACTCAGTTATCCACGGATGCTTGTACCAAATTGAGAAGTTCTCTCAGGGCAACTGAAATCATTGCAAAGTCAGACTGGGGTACCTTGCGTAGATCCTTTATCATAAGTTTCCAGCGGTGAATCAGCTCTTTTTGTTCTGCTTGCCATTTATTCATCGCAGAGGTGCCATTGGACTCTCTTTTACACAAACAAGCTGTTAATCTTCTTCGCTGACTCTCTAGATCATCAACGTAGGTTTCTCGAGCGAGATCCTGCCAACGACTATCTGGCTGCAAATCAACTATTTGAGCCATAAACCAGTCCAATGACAAAAACTCTCCTAAATCAAAATAGACCTCAGCCACTTTTTGCACCGGCGTCTCGAGCTGCAGAGCTGTCTGAACAACACCCATGCTCATAAACATACTATCATTGGCTGCTAGTTGTTCAGCTAATTTAAGCTCTACCCCCATATCGGTTAGCTCGTCTCTCTCATCACTCCAAAGCGTCTTCCACTGATCTTTTTGTAACCGAGGGAGCTCTGCTAACAGAGTTTGTGTGGGGCTTTCATAGTCAGCTATAAGGGATGCACAATCTAGACTCAGCCTATGATTGCGAAGAAACCAACGGGTCGCCCGGCGTGCTAATCTTACTAAAATATGTAATAACTCTAACTCTGTCGCTGCTGGTAACCTCGGGTTATGCTCTTCAATTTGCTGCCAGAGGCGTTTAAGCCCGAGCACTTCTATGACCGCGGTATATGCTCTAATAACATCCTCCGCAGACGATCCAGTGGATTCCATCTGCCTGAAGAAAAAACTAAATCCAACACGATTGACCAAGTCATTTACAACTTGATTAATAGCTATTTCATTGGCTAGAGAATGAGCTTCGACTGCCTCACCAAATTGAGACACAAGCGCCTTAGGGAAGTAATTCGTCACCGCACTCGCAAGCCAAGGATCACTTAATAGATCTGAGCCAGCTAACGCCTCTTTCAGCAGCACTTTTGAGTAACAAATTAATACAGATAGTTCTGGTCTAGTCCAACTGGGTTGATGTCTATTGATTCTGTCGGTGAGCTGCTCGTCAGAAGGTAAAAACTCTAAATCACGATCAAGTTGATCCTCTTGCTCAAGCCAACTTAAATATCGTTGGTACTCTGAATGATGCTGCTGACTTCGCGCCATCGCCAAGCTAATAGATTTGGTCTGTCTCAGGTTATTATCTAAAACCAAAGAGGCTACATCTTCAGTCATCGACTCCAATAGTATATTTCTTTCCTCAACATCTATTTTGCCTGCCGCAACCTGCTTATTGAGCAGTATCTTAATATTTACCTCATGGTCTGAACAATCTACCCCAGCAGCATTGTCGATAAAGTCAGTATTACAGAGCCCTCCACGCAAACAAAACTCCACTCGCCCACGCTGGGTCATCCCTAAATTCCCACCCTCACCGACTACCTTGCATTGTAACTCCCGACCATCGACTCGCAGTCCATCATTTGCTCGATCTCCAACCTCTGAATTGTTTTCCGAGGATGACTTGATATAGGTTCCAATACCCCCATTCCAAATCAAGTCAACTGGTGCCTTCAAAATATGGTTAATAAGCTCTGTTGGAGTTAACTCGTCTGCATCAATAGCAAATCGATTTTTTATCTCGGGGGTTAACGTGAGAGACTTCGCATTCCTTGAATAAACTGCACTACCCTCGGACATCAGATCTTCGTTAAAGTCTTCCCAGGTTGTCCTTGGAGTATCAAAAAGCCGCTGCCTTTCTACGAATGTTGCCCTAGCGTCAGGTGAGGGGTCAACAAAGATGTGGAGATGATTAAACGCTGCCACTAACTGAATGTGTTCAGACAGAAGCATGCCATTACCAAACACGTCGCCACCCATATCTCCAATACCAACCACGCTGAAGTCTTCAGTCTGGATATCTACTCCAATCTCATGAAAATGTCTTTGCACAGCAACCCATGCGCCGCGGGCTGTAATCCCCATGCCCTTGTGGTCGTAACCATTGCCACCCCCGGAAGCAAATGCATCCCCCAGCCAGAAATTATTTGCTTCAGAAATCTCATTAGCGGTATCAGAAAACGTCGCGGTCCCTTTGTCCGCTGCAACTACAAGATAAGGGTCATCTCCATCGCGACGAACAACTTCAAGTGGCGGCACTAGCTGTTCGTCAACCATATTGTCACTGATATCTAGCAGCGCCTGTACATACAGCATGTAACTTGCAATACCTTCTTGAACAAAAGCTTCACGTCCCGCGGCCGGATTGGCTTGCTTAGCAACAAAACCGCCCTTGGCTCCTGTAGGGACAATCACCGCATTTTTTACTTGTTGAGCTTTGACTAACCCAAGTACCTCAGTACGGTAGTCTTCAATTCTGTCTGACCAGCGCAAGCCACCTCGTGCTACTTTTCCTCCCCGTAAGTGGACGCCTTCAACTCGCGGAGAATAGACAAATATTTCAAAAGCTGGCCGTGGCTTAGGTGCCAGGGTAATTCTTTGGGTTGCTAATTTAACTGAAATATAGGACTTGAAGGTACCATCTTCAAAGGTTTGAAAAAAGTTGGTTCGCAACGTCGCCTGCACCAGTTCAAGATAGCCACGAATAACTTTATCTTCATTGATGTTTCTAATTGAGTCTAAACCAATTTGTATTTTAGAAACCAAACCAGCTGCTCTCTCTGACTCTCCTTCAGAGGCGTAGCGTGGATCAAAGTAACTCTTAAATAAGGCAACTAAATTACGCGTCAGGTCCAAGTGTCTGGAAAGAGTATCTGCGATAAATTCTTGACTATAGGGAACACTTAACTGCTTGAGGTAACGAGCATACAAACGGAGCATTGCGACAGCTCGCCAGTCGAGTCTTGCCCCTACTACCAATCGATTGAAGCTGTCATCCTCCGCGTCACCTCGCCAAACTCGCAACAAGGCATCTTTGAAGCTGTTTTGCACTGCTGAAACATCTACGCTCACATCCAAAGAAAACTCTAAATCAAAGTCTTGCATCCAGATAACACCTTCAGACTCAGGGGCGATTGAATAGGGATGCTCCATGACTACTCTGAAACCCAAATTTTCGAGCATTGGTACCATATCTGAGAGTTCTAGAGGTTCGTTTCTGTGAAATAGGGTAACCCTCAGATGTTGCTCTAGTTCTTGCTGATCTTGATAGAAATCAATAGCAAGATCATCGCTACCATCAAGACGATCAAAAAGTGAAATATGCTGATGAGCATGGTCAGGTCCATAAATCTCTTGATAAGCACTGGGAAACGCATTCTGAAAGCGTCTTGATAGAACAGCGCCATCAGCTTCACCAAGAGCACTAATGGACTGTTCGCTGAATACATCACTCCAACTTCTAGTAACCTTTTCAACCACGGCTTGTAGCGTTTCAGCGTTAACCTCAAGGTATTTTTTATTTTCAATCTTGTAAACTAAACGAATTCTCACCAGTACTGAATCAGGAATGAAATGTGTGGTCAGCTCACTCTCAACCGCGCCCAGCTCCAGGCCGATTTTCTCCTCGATCTTGTCTCTGGTATTAGTATTAAAAGACTCGCGGGGTAAATACACTAAACAGCTAACAAACTTATTAAACGGGTCAGTATGAACAAAGACTTTAACCACCCTACGCTCATAGATCTGCCAGACTCCAATAGCTGTGGCTGCCAATACCTCTCTAGTCACATGTAAAAGTTCATCGCGAGGGTGTGAGTCCAATATAGTCAACAAGGCTTTGCCATCATGGCTTGCTGGATTAAATCCAGAATTTTCCATAACCCAACCAACTTTCTCGCGGAGTATAGGAATGCGCCTGGGACTATAGGAATAGAATTGGGCCGTGTAGAGCCCCAAAAACCTTATCTCTCCAACGGGGTCGCCGTCACTATTAAAGCGTTTAACCACGATATAGTCAGAATACACATTACGGTGTACTTTCGAGCGTTTTGCAGATTTAGTAACCGTTAGTATTTGATCTTCTTCGTAGAGACCTTTGACACCATCACTAAGTTCCTCTACCGACTCTTTGCGTAAATCACCACGATATTTTTTAAGTAACCCATAAGCACTACCTGCCTTCTCGCGCAGATAAACACTCTCGTCTTTTACCTCTAAATCAAACTCTGCACACCCAGTAAATACAAAGTACCCATCATAAATCCATTGCAAGAATGCCAAAGACTCATCTAGCTGCTCTACCTTAGGAGCATTAGTTTTCAGCTCTGCTATTAATAACTCCAGCCGCATCCGCATGGGATCGAAACTGTCTACCACCGTAGAGACGTCATCCAGCACTAATGTTAGCTCACGCTGTAACTCTTCAATTTCTCTTTCAGATAGTAAATCAACCTCTATAATCATTAATGCTTCGCGGTCAGCGTTCTCTACATAATCTGAATGAATACCTTCAATCGTTCCAAGATCATTACGCAACGCCCAAACCGGATTGCTTTGCAAGGTGTATATGTTTAAACCCCAGCGATTCAGAGCCATGCGCAGAGAATCAACTAAAAATGGCATATCACGCTGATCAACGTAAATAGTAGTGTAGTGACTAGACCAGCCATCGAGCCCTACGGTTGGATTAAATACTCGAATTTTGGCAGCTGAACCCTGAGAGTTGGATCCTGAGTCTTCTAATGGTGGCTCCGCAAAACCATATAAGCCCCATATATTCCAAAAAATATCCTCTGCAGGGCGCTTTAAATAATCATCATCTGGATAGAAATGAATTGCATTAGCGGCAAAGTCGTTAAATTGCTTTTGCTTTTTTTTCGATAACTTTTTTGCCGCAATCTTGTTTAAAGACTGAATTAATGTCTGACGCCGATCATCTTGTTTCACTTCCATGGGAACAATTTGCAACCTTTTTACGTTTTTGAAGTCTGTAATGTAATAGCGATCAAATATCTGCTTCTAAGGTAACAAATTGCTTGGACTCTGTGCAAAAATATTAAGCATTCTTAACAAATAAATTACAGGTAAAATCTTTTCTTAGCTGTATTTGAACAATGTTTGTGTGTTTACTGCATAGCTATTAAACTCGACCCCCTCATCAGGCAACTCAGACACTAAAGTAGAGGTAACTTTTGCAACAAGATATCGCGCAACTCAGAGAATGGCTAGCCAATAAAATCGTCGGTCAAGAGCACTTAATCGAGCGACTAATGATCGCACTCCTTGCGGACGGTCATCTTCTTGTAGAGGGAGCACCTGGTCTGGCGAAAACAAAAGCCATAAAGACTCTTTCCGAAGGGTTAGAGGCCGACTTTCATCGGGTTCAGTTCACACCCGATCTGCTTCCAGCGGACATCACTGGAAGCGACATTTATAGGCCGCAACAGGGGACCTTCGAATTCCAAGCGGGCCCTCTGTTTCACAATTTGGTACTTGCTGATGAAATTAATCGAGCACCGGCCAAAGTACAGTCTGCTCTTTTAGAAGCTATGGCAGAGCGGCAAATCTCAGTGGGCAAAAACACTTACCCACTGCCCGATTTGTTTCTAGTCATGGCGACTCAGAATCCAATAGAGCAAGAAGGTACATATCCTCTGCCAGAGGCTCAAATGGATCGCTTTCTCATGCATATATTGGTGGACTACCCTGCCCCAGAGACTGAGCGGGCAATACTTGCCCTATCAAGGCAAGAGGCGCTCAATGACGCTGGTACTGGCATTGAGCCTCTTTCCCAAAAAACACTATTTGCAGCGCGGCAGGCTGTTAACCAAATTCATATGACAGAGGCCGTCGAAGAGTATTTGGTACAACTTATTTTGGCAACACGGAACTCAGAATCCTACGGTGGTGACTTAGCTCAATGGCTCGACTACGGCGCTAGTCCACGGGCAACAATTGCTCTTGATCGTTGCAGCCGATCTTTAGCCTGGATGGAAGGTCGCGACTTTGTGACTCCCGATGACATTAGAGCTATTGCCCATGACGTATTGCGACATCGCCTAATATTAAGTTTTGAAGCTGAAGCCAACGGGATTACAGCAAATCAAGTAATCGACAAACTACTTGATACAGTGCCATCAGCCTAATGAACTGACGCTAATGAGCCTAATCAATCAAGATCAATCACATCCTGCCACCGCCAATCTGAAAGATATGGTTAGACTGCGGTATGGAGCGCGAGAGCTATCTGGCTTCCCGAAGGTTCAAGCACGTCAGATGCTGGCTGGAGGCCATAAATCGCGCTTTCGCGGACGAGGAATGGACTTTGATCAAGTGCGTATATATCAACCTGGAGATGATGTCAGAAGCATTGATTGGCGTGTCACTGCGCGTACTCAAACGCCGCATACCAAAATTTTTAGTGAAGAACGAGAAAAGCCTATTTTAGTTATTACAGATTTACGTAGCCCCATGTTCTTTGGAAGCAAAAGGCTAAAGTCGGTTGTCGCATGTGAGGTTTCAGCTGCGCTTGCTTGGGCGGGACTATCAGCTAATGATCGTTCTGGAGGGATAATATTTGGAGAACAACACCAAATGGATGTTAAACCCCGTCGCAGCCATCATGCGGTACTACAATTTATCCATGGGCTCAAAGACTACAGTACCAAGTTACTCGACCTGCAGGATCAACCGTCAACTGACCGCTATAGTATGGCTGAAATACTCGATGAGGCACGGCACTTTGTTTCACCGGGGAGCACTATCTTTGTCGTAAGTGATTTTCACGACCTTAATGATGCCTGCGAACAGCATTTATTTGCTTTGGCTCGTCAGGGCAATCTAAATTTATGTCATGTTTTTGATAATATCGAGCAACACCTTCCTCCTCCGTCCCTCTATGCAGTCAGTGATGGCGCTCAACATACACTGCTAGACACGAGTAACGCTAAATTGCGTGAACGTTTCAAACAAGCTTTTGAAGATCGAAGTCTGCGTTTAAGGAAACTTAGCGAAAAACTCTCTGCAGGCCTATTACCTTTTAACACTGAAGATACAGTCATGAGCACACTGAGTCGTGCTTACGGCAAAAAACGTAACAGTCGCCGTGGTAGCTGATCATGCAAGGTGATCCTCTAGCCGAACTTCGCGGCATTCATTTACCAGACCCTATATCCTGGTGGCCACTTGCTCCGGGTTGGTGGGTTTTAATCGTTATATTCATTGCAGGCTTAAGTTGGGCGCTTCGGCAGCTGTTAAAATCCTATAATAATAACCTGTATCGGCGACAAGCGATGGCGCAGTTATTACAGATAAAACATGACCTAAACCTGACCTCAACTCAAAGATTAGTCATGATTCTGGAAACACTTAAACAAGCCGTCAATAGTGCTTATCCAGACCAACACTTTAGTAGTCGTGATCTGGCAGCGTTTTTAAATTTTTTGCAAGCCAGTTGCAAAGATACTGTATTCCAGAATCTACCTATTGATCTTAATGCCCTGCTTTATGGCAGACCTGATGACAGGCAAGAACATAATGAACTGACTGAGTCGATCATCAATAGCAGTGAGATCTGGATCAAACAACACTACTCTCAGGATAAGTTGAAGGAAATATCAACATGTTAAGCCTTATTTGGCCCTGGGCATTGGCGTTAGCACCCCTACCCTTCATCTACCGTTGGCGTCGCAAACCGGCTGAAACCAGCATAAGAGCCCTCAGAGCTCCAATGCTTACAGCGGTAGCCAGCGTGGAGCAGGTATCCTTAAAAGCGACCACCTGGCGCAACAGACTTTTGTTAATTTTTCTCAGCCTATGCTGGCTAAGCGCTCTATTGGCCATTGCTCGTCCAGTTTATATCGGTGAGCCCGTAGCACTGCCTACAGAGGGACGCGATATTCTTATTGCTGTTGATATCTCAGGAAGTATGGAGCGAGAAGATATGGTCATTCGTGGCCAAACCGTTAATCGTCTGATGGCGGTTAAGTCAGTGGTTGGAGATTTTGTAATCAAACGTACGGGAGACCGGTTAGGACTCGTTTTGTTTGGCGAAAAAGCCTATTTACAAACACCATTGACATTTGATCGAGAAACAATGGAATCCTTATTGCTGGAGGCTCAAATTGGCTTTGCTGGCAACGGCACAGCAATAGGAGATGCAATTGGGTTATCTGTAAAGCGACTGCAAGATCGACCACAGGATCATCGTGTATTGATTTTAATGACCGATGGCTCAAATAATACAGGCGCTCTTAATCCTGAAGAAGCCGCTGATCTGGCACGTCGAGCCAAGGTAAAAATATACACTATCGGTATTGGCGCAGAGCGGCAGGAGCAGCGTGGGCTATTTGGTCGAACAATGGTAAATCCCAGTGCAGACCTAGACGAAAAGACATTAACCACGCTTGCACAGGCCACTGGCGGCCAATATTTTCGTGCGCGAGATCCTCAGGAGCTAGCATCAATTTACGAAAGACTGAATCAGCTAGAGCCTATTGAACAGGATGCCGAGACCATTCGACCTATCGTTAGTTTATTTCATTGGCCCCTAGGACTAGCATTTTGCCTCAGCTTAATTGTTTTTACGGCCAGCCAACGAAAAGGCGAGGTTAGTTAAGGTAATGATTGAGAATTTGACCGAAATTTTTGATAACTTTCATTTTTTACGGCCATGGTGGTTCTTAGGCTTTATTCCCGTTGTTGCTGTCATTGGTTTTTATACTTGGCGAAAACGCAATGCTGGCAATTGGGAAGCTATTATCAATCCAGAACTTTTACCTTTTCTACTTCAAGGCTCAGGAGGAAAGCGCGCCTTAAACGGACCCTGGCTTATGGCGTTTATGATCTCAGCTTGGATATTTTGCTGTCTGAGCCTTGCGGGTCCCGCCTGGCAACAGTTATCTCAACCTGTGCATAAGCAAGACTCCGCGTTAGTGGTAGTTCTGGATCTTTCTCCTTCAATGTTAGCAGAAGATATTTCGCCAAATCGTTTAGTCAGAGCTCGCTACAAACTGATCGATATCCTCACTCGAAGAACCGAGGGTGTGGTCGGATTGATTGTTTATGGTGGAGATTCACACACCGTGTCTCCTCTGACTGAGGATAGCAATACCATCGTGAGCATGGTCCCCGTACTTGAACCAAATCTATTGCCAGAAACTGGCAGTAATGTGGAGGAAGGCTTGGCAAGCGCCATAGACTTAGCTATGAACGGCGGCTACCAGCAGGCCGATATTCTGCTAATCACTGATGGTATTGATAAATCTGCACTCAGTAATATTGCGCCAATTATTTCAGGTGAAGGTAACTACAGGCTTTTTATACTCGGTGTAGGAACAACTGATGGTGCTCCGATTCCTGGTGTTGCAGGTGGTTTTATCAAGAAGGCAGGCAATGTTATCGTCGCAAAACTGAACGTAGGAACTCTAAGGAAAATTGCTGCCAACAATGGTGGATCCTATCAAACGCTAAGCGCCGATGATCGAGATATAGATAACCTTCTGGCTGGTATGGACTCACTGCTCACAAATAGCACACGAGAAACAGGTCGTTCTTTCGATCTATGGGATGATCAAGGTTACTGGTTGGTGCTATTACTGCTACCTGTTTTGTTACTCAGCTTTAGAAAAGGGACGGTCGTGGTAGTTTTAATTGCCCCACTATTGTTCACTGCTCAGCCAGTTAAGGCCTTAGAATGGCAAGACTTATGGAAAACTCCAGACCAGCAGGCCTCAGAAGCTATGACTGCAGAGAACTATGAGGCGGCTAAAGGTCTGTTTCAAGATTCTCGCTGGCGTGGTAGTGCTGCCTTCAAAGCCGGAGACTTTGATCAAGCAATAGCAGATTTCTCCCAAGATGAGAGCTCGATCGGAGACTACAACCACGGTAATGCACTGGCAAAATCAGGAGATCTTGAAGGGGCTATTAAGGCTTACAATAATGCTCTGAGCAAAGAGCCTAAAATGGAAGATGCCAGGTTTAACCTAGATCTGGTTGAGCAATTGAAGGATCAGCAAGATCAGGATCAGCAGGACCAAGAACAACAAGATCAGGATCAGCAGAACCAAGAACAACAAGATCAGGGCCAGCAGGACCAAGAACAACAAGATCAGGGCCAACAGGACCAAGAACAACAAGATCAGGGCCAACAGGACCAAGAACAACAAGATCAGGGCCAACAGGACCAAGAACAACAAGATCAGGATCAACAAAACGAATCTGATGAAGACCCTGCTCAGACTGAGCAAAATAAGCCTGAGGACAAAAATGAAGCCTCAACTGAGGAAGAACAAAAAGAAGAGGTTTCTGTTGAAGAGTTGAGTGATGAAGAAAAACAGGAACAAGAAGCGATTGAACGCATACTTCGACGCATCCCCGATGATCCTGGCGGTCTTCTTCGTGCTAAGTTTCGCCACCAAGCGCGGCAACGCAGTCAGAACCGAAGACCGCCCACTAACGAAGAGCGCTGGTAAATGAGTAACTATTTTAAAGTAACTATCCGAGTTGTGAGTTTAGGTGTTTTAGCCCTGCTAACTTCACCAAGCTGGGCTGACTTAACAGCAAAAGTTGATCGTTCCGTGTTGGATAGTAACGAGACCCTCAGGTTAGAAATACGTTATGACGGTCAAGTATTTACAGGGGAACCAGACTTTAAGCCTTTATCCAACGACTTTGATGTCTTATCTAATAACCGCCAGCAAAGTTACAGCAATGTTAATGGCAAAACTGAATCATTTACCGCCTGGACAATACAGCTGCGTCCCAAGAGAGCAGGAATATTATTAATTCCATCGATTAGTTTCAAAGGTGATATCAGTAATGCTTTGGAGTTACGGGTGCGAGCAGCACCTGCAAACCCAACTGCAGCAAACCCAGGTACACAGCCTATATACACCGAAACTCTGGTGGATAACGATACTGTTTATGTTAACCAGCAAATTATCTTAACTCACCGCCTGTATACCTCAATTAACTTGAGAGATTACAGTCTCTCTGAGCTAAAAATAGCCGACGCCCTACTTCATCGTCTAGGTGACACGACCTATCAGAAGGTGCTGAACGGCAGAACTTATTTAGTGTTGGAGGTAAAGTATGCAGTGTTTCCGCAATCTGCGGGGCAGTTAGAGATTCCAAGTCTGCGTTTTGGCGCCTATGAGGTAAATACTCGCAGTCAATTTGGTGTCTTCAATAATCGTGGCAATCAAGTCATTCGTGATACCGAGTCCGTGCAAGTGAATATTGAGGCTCCGCCAAGTCAAACTGCCGGGCTAGGTTGGATGCCGAGTAGCAAAGTTAGCTTAGAGCAACGCTGGAGTGGTGATCTAGAGAATGCTACGGTTGGCGAGCCAATTACACGCACTGTTACCATCACCGCTAACGGACTTAGTAGTGCTCAAATTACGCCCTTGGAGGTACCCCAGAGCTCAGATTATCGTGTCTATCCAGACCAGCCTCAGCTCGATCAATCTCTCTCTAGTGAAGGTTTAACTTCAACAAGGATAGAGTCTTTTGCCTTGGTTCCAAACCAGTCCGGCGAAATAACCCTACCTCCTATTGAAGTGCGTTGGTGGGACATTAATGAACAGAGAGAGCAAATATCGCGCTTGCCATCAACTACTCTTCAGGTGTTGCCCAGTGTCAGCAATGCAGATGATGGCCTGGCTACTGACGGCGCAATAATTGGCGCTACGGCGCTCTCAGGTAATGATCTTTCTCCTGAAAGTCCGATGACATCAAAGCCACCCAATTCAAGCCTGACCTCTATTTCTTTAGCATTAAATGCAATTCTTGCTTCGCTAATTGTGGCAATGTTAATCGTACGAAAAACTCAAGCTCGCAGGGAGAACCAGGATTCCTCAACCGAATCTCAAGGCACTGCACTCCAGACACTACGGCAGCAGCTGAAAACAATAGAAGATGCGGCAAAAAGTGATGACCTTATGGCGATGCGTGATGCCATTTTAATGTGGGGTAAAACACTATTTGCTGAACGTCCACCAAAGACACTAAAAGCCCTCGCTGTTAGTTTAGAAGATAAAGATATTGAGCAACAATTTGAGCAACTCGATCGCCAGCTCTTTCAGGACAAAAACACTGATTTACCCGAACTTGATATAAAGTTATTACTGAGCCAAATTAAGCATCAATCAACTTTTAGCCGAGGGAGTAGTTCTCGAGATAAAGCGGGTCAAGCACTAAAAGATTTATATCCGACGTAAGTAAAATAGTACGTTAGAAATAGATCTTGATACTCTTATACTTAAAGAAAAATAAAAGCTTTTGCGCAACCAAAGCTAATAAAAAATAAGGAATTACCATGGATACTAAAGAAAAGAGCAACCAGCTTGAACATGAGAGCGCACTTAATAATCAGGCTCTGTATTGGCAAGCTAATTTGAAACTCCTCGCCAAGCTCTTGGTGGTTTGGTTCGCCGTGTCTTTCGGTTGTGGGATCATTCTTGCCGATTGGCTCGATCAATTTACCATCGCCGGTTTTAAATTGGGGTTCTGGTTTGCTCAACAAGGCGCTATCTATGTGTTTGTAGCTCTCATTTTTGTCTATGCGCGTCAAATGAAAATATTAGATAGACAGTTTGATGTCGGGGATGATGACAGCAATCAGGAGCCTCAATCATGAGCACACAACTATTAACTTATTTGTTTGTGGGCGCATCTTTTGCTCTCTATATAGGGATCGCAATCTGGTCACGAGCCGGATCCACCAAAGACTTTTACATCGCCGGTGGTGGAGTGCACCCCGTAGTAAACGGCATGGCGACAGCTGCTGACTGGATGAGTGCTGCCTCGTTTATCTCTATGGCGGGCATTATTTCATTTATTGGTCGCGATGGTTCGGTTTACTTATTAGGTTGGACAGGTGGCTACGTCCTGCTGGCACTTCTTCTAGCGCCCTACTTACGTAAATTTGGACGCTTTACTGTTCCCGATTTCATTGGCGAACGCTACTACTCCCAGGCTGCACGTATTGTTGCGGTGGTTTGTTTGATCTTCGTTTCCTTTACCTATGTTGCTGGTCAGATGCGTGGCGTGGGCATTGTTTTTTCTCGGTTTCTTGAAGTAGACGT
>Ga0208971_1001622_pt1 | contig 13004 bp, 9 predicted proteins | sample AOAMet1_18_M0_10_2_FD_188229 | JGI IMG/M metagenome (GOLD analysis project Ga0208971, IMG submission 188229) | Ammonia-oxidizing marine microbial communities from Monterey Bay, California, USA - CAN11_18_M0_10 (SPAdes) | ecosystem: Environmental > Aquatic > Marine > Intertidal zone | place... | reverse complement strand
TCAGTAAACACAAGGCTCAAGGGTGTTGCAGGTGCCTAGCTGAGGCAATGACTGGCTCTCCGGGTGCACCAATAACAAACCCTCAGCCTCCGGCTGGGGGTTTTTTATTGGCCCACCCAGAGGATTGGTTCAAACCCCTGTTCGACAAAATGCAAAGCATTTTGGACGCCGCAGGCGGTCCGCAGGACTGGGTAACAGACTTCAGTCTGGTACCAATCAATCCCTCCCAATGCACGCACCCATTACAAGCAAAACCCTCAGCCTCCGGCTGGGGTTTTTTATTGGCCCACCCAGAGTGTTGGTTCGACCCCCTGCCGAATCAATACTAGCTACAAATTAAGCAATACGATCCTAATTTCCCGAGGTCAAATAATGCTACACATGGGCTACAACAAATATTGAGAGCCAGCTGAAGAGCCTATAGGAATATGGTTGGTCTACTGGGCACGATTATCGCGGTACACATGGGCTGGCGTTTTTAATCAAGATTCCCTGTTAGATTTAAAATTTTTAGAGCTAGTAAAAAACAAGAAGTTCTATTAATATTTGAATAGTTAATTTCCCCAGCTGAGAATTCACTCATAAGGAATTTGTTATGCTAAGCAACGCGCTAGAAGTCTATAAAAAAAGTTTCATAATCGCCTCAAGAGCGTCTCGATCAGAATATTGGCTTTTTCAGTTATTTTACCTACTAGTTCTGTTAGCTATAGGTCTCCCAGTAGCTGGTGGTTATATTCATTCTCTTCCTCTGATCGCTTTTTTTATTTTAACAATACCTGCGATGATTAGTGTGCAAATAAGGCGGTTCCATGATTTGGGGGTAAGTGGGTGGTGGCTACTACTTAATTTAATTCCATATATTGGCGGATTGATTACTCAAGTCTGGTTTTGTTTCAAAGGCACTGTTGGCCCCAATAAGTTTGACAACGAGGCTGATAGAGTTCCCCCGAGTATAACCACTTGAGGACATTATCTTGACCAAGCCCGATGGCGCAGAGAGCAAATCATCTCTTAAACAGGCCGCTCTATGGCTTGTAGCAATATCAGTGGTGCTGACCACATTCAGTATGAGCACAACCGCCGTAACCTTAACCGAAAATGACATAGCGAATTATGCGGCTGAGATTAATAGTAAGGGTAAAGGCACCGATATTGGTGGCGGAACTGTAATAAGACATGTTTTTTCCAAGGGAAGAACTATTATTTTTCGATATGATGTTCCAGCAGATTGGCAGCCATACTCAAAAGGAAGAGAAGATATAATAATTCAAGCTAAATCTAGGGGATCGGCCAAGTTTTTTTTTGAAGAAAATATAAATACAAATTACCAATACTTTAAGAGCAATCTGCAGATATATTCTATTAATATTTATTCAAGCCAATATTCAAATATCAACTTAGAACTAGATCATACGTATGTCAACATTAATGGCCACGCAAAATCTAAGGGTGTCAATATGAGGCTGCGGCCACCAAAGGGCTGGGATATTGGGGAGGCCAATGGCCCAAATATTGTAAAAGCCTTTAATGGTGAGCCGGGGCAATACTATATGATTATCACAAAAGACATGCCCTCATTTTCCACCCGATTGCAAATAAAAGAAATCTACTCAAATTCTAAGGCAGTCAAAGAGCATGCCGAATCGAGTATGCCTGACTACGACTGCACTCTGAATGAATATGATTTTTTTATTTTAAACACATACCCCACAGTAACCTCAGAATACATGTGTGACATTGAACAATCAGATGCCTTGATAAAATTGGCTACCAAAGTATGGTTTATTTTTTATGAGGACAAATTAATTATGCTTCAAGGAACTTGTACCAATAGTCGAGCAGAATGTGAGCAACTAAATAAGTTGTTCAATATGGTATCAGCATCAGTGTACTTCCCTGAGCAGTTTAATTAACTAATGATTGAATATTACATTATCAAAGAAACGATGGCACATGGGCCTTTCAACAAGGATCAGTTAATCGAGCAGAATATTACTGGTGCCACGAAGATTTGGTTTTATGGCTGTAAAGATTGGATCGAAGCTTCAGATGTAAAGGATCTCAATGAGATCACTGGCTTGTCTGCATTAAATCCTGAGACAAAGAAAAGTAAAATTAACAATCCTCTATCCCTTTTAACCGTGAGTATCATTGGTGCTGTGCTGGTTTTTTGGTTAGTTACTAACCAAAACCAATCTTCAGTGGCTGACCTCTACGGCGAAGTCATAGTAAACGCATATGAATCGGATACAGACTTCGATATGTTTGTTGATAAATTTTATCGTGACGCTAGGTTTATGGGAATTTATCCAAAGAAACCAAAAGTAAAAATAATCAAATTTTCTCGCTTGGATCAGCTAGATGATACTACTCATATTCATGGCATGTCATTTGGAATAAATAATGATGATCTAATTGAGATATACATAAACCCCTCATCATGGGAGAGTTTTAACAAACCTATGCGCTACATGCTGATGTATCACGAGTTAGCTCACGACCTGCTAAATCTAGAAGACCTTGCTCCAACAGGGTCCAATGATGAAAAATTCCTCATGTATCCGCATATGTCCGATTTTAGGAATGTGACTATGGACGAATTTATTGAGAGCTATCAAAGAGTATTTTTAGAATATTCGCTAACTAATAACTAATTCTCCAGATATCATTGCCAGATTAGGCTGTTCTTTAGCAACTAGGAAATTATAGGGAATACCCTTATCAGCAAAGGCTAAAGGGTGTCTCTAATGTCTATCTGGTGCACCAAACTCAAAACCAGCGGAAAAAATTTTTTATTCCCTCTCCCGCAAGACTAACCTCGCAAACGTCTAACTTTAAAACTGCGCCCTTTCAGCTTGCCTTTTTGGAGCTTATTAAATGCAGTTTTCCCAAACTTGTGGGCCACGGCAACATAGGCCCAGTGATCGCCCACCTGTATTTTGCCTATCTCTGAACCTGGCATACCATCAGCCCCGGTTAAGGCACCCACAATATCCCCTGCTCTAAGCTTCTGCTTTTTGCCACCGGCAATGTGAAGGGTCATCATGGGCGGAGCAAAAACCGGCTCACGTAACAATCTTATATGCGGCAAGTTACCGCGTTGAAACTTCTGTTTTAAATAATCTTCTAAGAGGCCAATTCTGTGATTATCTCTCTGCGTATATAAGCTGCAAGCCATGCCTTGTGCGCCCGCGCGACCTGTGCGGCCGATTCGATGAGTATGAACTTCTAGCTCCTGTGCAACTTGGTAATTGATTACCAAATCAAGAGAGTCAATATCTAAACCCCGGGCTGCCACATCCGTAGCAACCAGCACTGAAATACTGCGGTTGGCAAAACAGGCTAAGGTTTGATCTCTGTCTTTCTGCTCTAAATCCCCATGTAAGGCCGACGCCTCGTAACCCGCTGCGTGCAACTCATTAGCCACTCGGTCGGTTTCAATCTTGGTATTACAAAAAATTAGCGTGGTCTCTGGTTGATGTTCCTGCAACAACAGCCTAACTGCCTCTACCCGGGACTGGTCATTTTCAACCTGATAAAGGGTTTCGACAATACTTTCGTTGCCATGAGTATCCTGCACTTCTACAGTTACTGGAGAGAGCATAATTCGCTGTGCAATGTTTTCGATCTTTTCAGGATAGGTGGCGCTAAACAACATAGTTTGCCGCTGATCAGGCATGTAACCAACAATATCATCTAGGGCTTGCTGGAAACCCATATCCAGCATCCTATCCGCTTCGTCTAACACCAGTGTCGTTAGATTATCTAAGTTGAGATTCGCCTTGCCTAGGTGTTCTTCAACCCGCCCAGGAGTACCGACAATAATATGCGCGCCATGCTCCAAAGAACCCACCTGAGGCCCAAAAGCGACACCACCACAGAGTGTCAGCACCTTAATATTGTGAATACCACGGGCCAGTTTGCGTATTTCTACCGCCACCTGATCTGCCAACTCTCGGGTTGGGCACAAGACTAAGGTCTGTACACGAAAACGTTTTACATCAAGCTTATTTAACAAGCCCAGGGCAAAGGTTGCGGTTTTACCAGAGCCAGTTTTGGCCCGAGCAATAACATCTTTATGGGCTAAAATTGAGGGCAGAGCTTGCGCCTGAATCGGCGTCATCTCGGTATAACCAAGGCTGGCAAGATTATCAACTAAGGCGGGCTTTAGATCTAAACTGGCAAAATCATATTCTGACAAGGGAATTCTCATATTTTGTTTTGGGGGCAGCGAAGCTATCAGACAAGGATCGGGGCTAAGTCGTTGAGCGCCTCTGATTTTAGCAGAATACACCGCTCTTAGCTGTCTATGTTATGGTCCATGGACTCTAATCATAGGTCTTATGGAAGCAATAACACTAACCGAGAGATTAGAAGCTCATATGAGTCGCTCCGCTTTGGCTTGAGCACTGGTTAAAAAAGCGATACAACCTCTATTCATGTCGCTATTAGGAAATGATGAAAAACCCAGTTACACTGGATCTGAAGTCTAAATAAGAGTGTTCTTTGATATTTTCCCGTTCAGCTCCCCTGCGCAGCTACAGTCAACTAGCACTTATTATCGTCGCCGCCGGGGCAATATACCCATTGCTCTACCTGCGTCAAAATTTCGAACTGTCGATTCTCGAAGCGTTTAATATCAGCCAGACCCAGCTGCGCTACTGCAGCTCGATGCTCGGCTTTATTTTTATGATCACGTATATCCCCAGCGGCTGGCTGGCAGATCGTGTGTCATCCCGCAAGTTGCTGGCCTTCTCTCTCTTGGCCACTGGGCTACTGGGGATTTGGTTTGCATCCATGCCCTCCTATACCTCACTGCTGGTTATCTATGCCGCCTGGGGCTTGGCTACAGGCTTAACGTTCTGGTCCGCACAGATTAAGCTGGTAAGTATGCTGGCCAAGCAAGATCAGCAAGGGCGGTTTTTTGGTATTCTCGACGGCGGTCGCGGTCTTGTTGAAGCTCTTTTAGCGACCCTTGCTATAGCTCTTTTTGCCTATGTACTGAATCAAGAATCGAGCTCGACAACACTGGCTCTGAAACAAGTTATATATCTCTATGTAGGGGTCTTGGTGATTATGTCCCCCCTCACCTACTGGCTTCTCGATGATCTGGAAATAGAGCCGGGAAAAACCGTTGAGAGGAAAAAGGATTTATTCAGGAACGATATTATGGCTGTTATTAAACGCCGTGAAATCTGGCTCTGTGCTATTTGTATTGCCTGTGGTTATCAATTATTTTATGCCACCTATTCTTTTTCAGCTTACCTGCAACAGCACTTCGGGCTTACTGCCGTCATGGTGGGAGGTATTACCGTTGCAAAATTATGGATGAGACCTTTGGGGGGAATAGCGGCGGGGTTTATCGGAGACTGGAAAAGCCCTGAAAAAATTCTTTGTTTATTGCTCGCCTTAGCCTCGATCGCTCTCGCCACAATGGCTTTTTTACCGACCACCGCTGCAACGCTCATTATGTTGGCGGTGGTGCTGCTTATCGGTTTATTAACCTATGGAGTGCGGGGGCTCTACTGGGCAACATTGGGCGGCTGTGATGTTCCCAACAATATCAAAGGCCTAGCTATAGGCATTATTTCAATGATTGGGTACCTCCCTGAGCTCTACCTACCACTGTTCAGTGCCTCACTAATAGAGCAGTATCCCAATGGCCTCGGCTATAAAATCTATTATTTGATACTGTCGGTATTTGGCCTTTTAGGTGCCTACGCAGCCTACCTGTTGGCGCGACCAAAAGTCTGATTCAGAGTTCGCTGAACGCCATCTCTAACCAGACCATGCGATCGTTATACCAAGCTTTTAAATGATCCACTTCCTCTTGGTACGTGTCAAAAACAACAGGATTGGGCCACACTGCAAGGCCAATGGTTTGCCACTTACTGTCATTTTCTTGTTGAGCCCACTGCAACTGCTGAGCATAGTCATCGATTTTATTTAAGATAAAATCCTGATTTTGCTTAAAGTATAAAAATCGTGCTTTCACTTTTTCTACGAACACAGGGTCTTGAAATAGGCGCTCATACCAAGGGTGAAATTTAACCCAAAAGCCATCGGTGTACTCCGCCGGAGAATAATCTACATTACCAAAGGAGAGATCAAAGTCCCACAGTGGCCCCATATTGATCCTTTCCCCTGGCATAACATTGACGAACATACTCGACCAAGACTGTGAATCTGTGTTTTTGGTAATCTCATTAATTAAATACCAGTCGACAAAGCTATCCATATCAATGTATTGCGCATATCCGACAGTCGCACTGAGGAAGTTAGGGCCATAGAGCGCGGTTTCAAAATCCTCGAGCAGATCTTTAATATAACTGTACTCAGCGCTATCGAATTCAAGGTTGGGTTCTTTGATATTGATTAGAAACCGATCTGTTATAACACTATCAAAATAGACATCATCGGGATCCAGCCTTTCCAACTGATCAAGTTCCAGCAGGTATCCAGTATCGCCCAAGGCTACTCGATTATCACTTTCCTCAACTTTTTGGGTGATATTGTATGTACCGTTGTACTGATCATTGATGTAGACCTCAGCAAACCGGCCCTGGGGTGTCCAAGCTAAGTTACTTAAATAGCCCATCTCAAAGGTTATCTTATTGCGCAGCAGAGTTTTGTCCGAGTACTCAGCCAAAAACAACCACTTTTTGTCTCTAGGCATGCCCAAGAACTCAGCTTTATCGTCCAACTTCATTTGGAAAGGCTGCTTAGGATGTAAATACCATGTTGAGTTACCTCTGCCGCGGATTTTCATTTCGAGATTTGATAGATCCGCAGAGTTGCGACCACCATCAACTGAAACATTACCGGTTACATAGTCGTCCTTTGAGTCAATCGGCGCGCCCTGGTCGGTGTTCAAATAAATAACCGGCAAACCAGTAAACTTGGTCAGATCTACGGTATAACTCGCGGTGGTACCCTCTGAGTTAGCTACGGTATAGACAACAGTATCGGTAAAATCATTGATGGAAGTCTCACTCTCTTGAGACACATTGCCAACGGTGACAGAACTGCCGGTGAACTCAAAGCTAGCCACCAACTCATTGACAGCCGTATTGGTCAGCACACGACCGAGAAATACGCCGTTGTTTTCAGTATTGTCGAGGCTTATATCTTCTGATAGTTGAGCATTGTTAACCGCGGAAAATGTAAACTGACTCAGAGTCGGGGCTTCAACAGGCTCTTCAATAGGGGTTGCAGGTTGTTCTATAACAGGATCTCTGGCCACGCCAGCTCCGGAAGAGGATCCACCGCCACAGGCGCTAAGTAAGAATATGCAAATCACTAACAATGTTTTGTGTAACACAGGTTCAAAGCCTCTCGATCTAAAAGGATGGCAGGATCAAACTCCTCTGACGCTCTAAATGCCTGTAGAACACGAGCTGGCTAGCGATAGATTCATTTTACTGGAGGTCTTTTGCTAGCGGAAGAATCCTCGGCTCACGGGCCGATACTTTTGCGTTATACTCTGACACAAATTGGGGTAATGAGCCATAGATCTTTGCATAGCAGCATTAAAACAATCTCACTCAATATAAGCGGAAAAATATTAGAGCTTAAGGTCAAAGCAGAAAGCGCCTCGGCTATCGATAAAAACTATAATAAATAAGAGTAAATATCCGTTATGGCCAATAAAAAACCGGCGACAACATTGAACTTGGCGACTGAAAAACCTGCATTGATGACCCTGCTCGCGCCAGTGATGATTATTGCCTTCCTCTCATTCTCTCTACTCAAACCAGATTATGCCGGCGAACTTTTTAATCGCATGCGCGATTTTATAACCGGCCAGCTGTCCTGGTATTACATCAGCCTGATGAATTTCTATCTTATTTTTGTACTGAGTTTAGCACTGAGCAAGTACGGTAAAGTGCGCCTCGGAAGAGATCATGAAAGACCAGAGTTTAGTAATTTCTCATGGCTCTCGATGCTGTTTGGTGCAGGCATCGGCATTGGTATTTTATTCTGGAGTATCGCAGAGCCACTAACTCATTTTCAGAACAATCCGTTTATGGGCGAGGCTGCCGCTCTTAGTCCAGAGGCTGCGCAGATCGCAATGCGCCTGACAATCTTTCACTGGGGTCTGCACGGCTGGGCCCTGTATGCCTCCGTGGCACTTATTTTGGCCTATTTCGCCTACCGCAAGGATCTGCCGCTAACCATTAGTGCCAGCCTCTATCCGATTCTGGGTGATCGAATTTATGGCCCGATTGGAAAGGCGGCTGACCTACTGGCAGTATTGGGCACGGTGTTTGGTGTTGCCACATCTCTGGGCCTCGGGGCGCAGCAGATGAATGCCGGACTCTCCACGCTAATCGGCATCGAGGTGAATACCAGCACTCAGATCATACTAATTATCGGCATTTCGGTTATCGCTACGCTGTCGGCACTCACCGGTGTCAATCGCGGTATCCGCATTCTCAGCGAACTCAATATGCAGCTCACTGGGGTTATTCTGGCTCTCTTCCTGATATTTGGTCCGACTCTCTATTTACTCTCTTCCTTCGCCGGTAATATTGTTGACTATATTGTTAATCTGCCCCGTCTCGGCACTTGGGTTAATACCGACTCCAGTGACCAATGGCAGGGCTGGTGGACAATTTTCTACTGGGGCTGGTGGATTGCCTGGTCACCCTTCTGCGGTATTTTTATCGCTCGAATATCACGTGGCAGAACGATTCGTGAATTTGTTTTCGGGGTGCTACTAACACCCTCTCTGCTGACAATTTTTTGGATCACAGTGTTTGGTAATACAGCCTTTCATATCGAGTTGTCCGGCGATGGTGGGATTGTTGATGCCGTGAATACCGAGACCACGAGTGCTCTGTTTACCACGATTAACTTAATGGCTATGGGTAAGCTTATGGCGCTAATCACAGCGAGTATTTGCACGCTGATGCTGATTACCTATTTTGTCACCTCTGCCGATTCAGCCACTCTAGTGATCTGTACCCTGGTCACAGGCGGCAATCAGAACCCGAGTGCGCTTACGCGTATCTTTTGGGGCAGTAGCATCGGTGCCGTTGCCGCAGTATTGCTCTTTTCTGGAGGTCTATCCGCATTGCAAACCGCCTCGATAGTCACAGCTCTGCCCTTCTCAGTGATCTTGCTCTTGGCCACCTATGGTCTGTGCAAATCTCTCTACCAAGAACAGATGGATAGTGACACCGTGCCCGCAGCCACAGGTGAAGCCCACTAGTGACTCCTGTGCGGCCACTGCAGTGATAGCTTAAAAAATAAACGGGGGGAATGTAGAGAGCGAATAAAGAATACACATCAGCACAGTGCCCCTGAAGCCGCTCGGCTGGAAGCGAATCACCGCTGACGGAAGGCCCAAACTCTCAGCGTCGGATATCGAGATAATTTAGGGCAAGCAGATAGATGGCCATCAAACGAAAGCAAAAGCTAATTGATGCGATCAGGGTAAAATCCGGGAACGATGACAAAAAGAACATCTGCAAATCGCCCCAGATCAAAGCGATGGGTATTATCAGGGCAATAATTGACACCGACCTCAGATAGCTGTTGGTCAACAGCGCATAAAAGTACACGCCAGCGAGACCAAGGCCCACCAACAGTCGGGCAGTGATTAGCCCAGCTAATTCCGCGGCATCTAGGCCTGCACTATCAAAAACAATAGGTAAATAGTTTTGAGGATAGACCTTTAACAAAATCACTCTAAATAAGATCAGCGCCATAACCACAAGGGTGCGGATTAAAATCCGCTTTTTAAGCTTCTGCCATCGAGAAGTCTCGACTTCGACATGTGTTTGCAGGGCAAGCAATTCTTCTTCAGAGATATTGTTCATATAAATTTTCTAGCCTTTAACAGATAGGTCTTTTTTTATTGTTAGTTTTTTATTGTTAGTTTTGCATTGGATAGTGAATTCCTAAGCTCTCTGTACTTGGAAATCCCAACTTGGAAGCTTATATCAGCAATTTTACCCCCGTACTTTATACCTGCATCCTATGTAAATCAGTATAGATTGCGGTTCACCAAAATGACTCTCAGGCGATCAGGCAGTTGCAGCCAAACTGCTCTGACAGTAAAGTATCGCCGTAGCGAAGCACTAACTTAATAAAATTAATCTCACCCTATTCTCTGGCCAGCAATCTGCTGGGTAGGCGCAGCTGAAAGAGACCATGCAATGATTATCGATGTTCGAACCCTAGAAGAATGGAACTCAGGCCACTTAGCCTCGGCACAACATTTAGAACTGCAACTTGTCGTCGGTGCAATTGAACAGTTGGCGCCCAATAAAGAGCAGCAACTCTACCTCTATTGCCGCAGTGGCAATCGCTCTGGTCAGGCTAAAACACTGGTTGAAGCTATGGGCTATACACAGGTTGTCAATGCAGGCAGCGTTGGTGATGCAAGCGTTTTGCTCAGTGAGGCGATCGTTCGATAGCGTTGATAGGTCCAGCTTTGATCAGCAAGCGGCCCTACGGAGACGCTGAAAGCAGTAACCTTTCAAACTCCGTAACAGACACTGGCTTGCTAAATAAATAACCTTGAAATAAAGGACAGCCAAGCTTTTCTAAAAAGCTGCACTGAGCTTCAGTTTCAACCCCCTCCGCAATCACCTTGATACCCAGACTCTTGGCCATAGCAATAATCGTCTGGACAATAATATCATCGCCTTCGGTGAGTCCTATATTGCGCACGAAGGATTGATCCATCTTGAGCTGCGCCAGCGGCAACTGGGTCAAATAGGATAGCGATGAATACCCGGTGCCGAAATCATCGAGGGCAAATTCAACTCCAGCTCGCTTAAGCTGGTGCATTTTTTCTACAGTTTCACTGGTATTGTCTAAAATCACTGTCTCTGTAAGCTCTAGTTTTAGCGAGCTTGGGGGAATGTCGTACTTAGCGATGGCCTGCAACACCGTTTCAACGAAATCACTCTGATGAAACTGCCGAGGGCTTATATTGATCGCAAGACTGAGCCAGCAGGTACGGGGATCAGTCTGCCAACGCTTTAACTGGGCACAGGCAGTTTCTAGAACCCACCGACCTATGGGTAAAATAAGACCCGAGGCCTCCGCCAGTGGAATAAAATCATTTGGCGAGACGATACCCAGAGTCGGATGCTGCCAGCGAATAAGGGCTTCGGCACCCACTGGGTTATCTTTATTGTCCACCTGAATTTGGTAGTAGAGTTCAAACTGCTGCTCCTGAATTGCCCCATAAAGTGCGTTGGCCAATTGCGCCTGCAGTGTCACCGTTTCCTGCATTGCAGGGTCGAAGAAACACATCTGATTGCGACCGGAGTTTTTTGCCTGATACAGGCCTATATCAGCCTGTTTAAATAGCTCTTCAATGGGGACCTGACAGTGACTGGCTATGGCCACGCCAATACTGGCGCTACTGTGTATCTCTCGCTCATCGAGATGATAGGCGCTGTTCAGGGCATCGAGGATTTTAGTTGTAACAATCTCCACTTCGGACTTTGCTATCTCGATATTGATATCTAAGTTTTTCACTACTATGGCAAACTCATCACTGCCAATACGCGCTACTGTATCGTCATTGCGCATACAGCGGCGTAACCTCTGGGCTGTTTCCACCAGAATTCTATCACCCAACTGATGGCCCAGAGCATCATTGACATCTTTGAAGTTGTCCATATCAATAAACAGTATGGCGAGGGTTTTGGAAAGACTTTCACAGGCGATCAAGGCTTTAGCAACACGTTCGCTGAGAGCACGGCGATTGGGCAGATGGGTCAATGGATCAAAAAAAGCCAATTTATGAATAGCATCTGCATCTCTTTTGGTGGCGGTAATATCGGAAAATGAGAAAACATAATTGGTGACTCGATTTTTGGCGTCATGAATAGTCGTGATGGCAATTAGCATAGGAAAGACTTCGCCGTTTTTGCGCTTATCCCAGACCTCCCCTTCCCAACTACCCATCGCCTCAACTGTGCGCCACATATCTGCGTAAAACTGTTTGCTCTGAATATTTGACGACAACAGACTCGGCTCTCGCCCGATTAGCTCTCGAGATTTATACCCCGTAACCTCCATGACCTTTTGATTAACACGCAGAGTTTTGACCTCTGCATCGGTAATAATAATCGCGTCTTGGCTGTTAAAGGTGATCGCTGAGATGCGCAGCTCTTCAATATTTTTGTTGTGTTCTGTCAGGTCGCGAATAAAGCCATTGAAAAAATATTCGCCGTTGCGCTGCAGTACGATAACGGCAATCTCCACCGGCACCTTGACACCATCTGCGCGCAAGGCATTGATCTCGAAGCGACGATGATTCTCTTTACCAATTCCTGCCAGTAAAAATTGCTTCATTAGCTCGCGGACAACGGAATGCTGATGAGGAGGCAGTATCAATTCAATAATATCCCGGCCCTGAGCATGTTCACAGGAATAGCCAAAGATTCGCTCAGACTCAGCATTCCAGTAGGTAATCTTACCCTGCTGATCGAGATTGACTACACCGTCCAGCGCCCTATCGAGAATCTGTCGAGACAGCAATTCAGATTCATTGCGCATCACCATTTCGTCTTCTAGAGTCGCGGCCCCCATCTCGATTTGCGCCTCTAAATGACTATTTTGGTTTATTAACAGACCAGTAGAGACTTTCGATCGCTGCAGATGTCTGCGCAGCTCGATCTGTTGAACAACGGCACGACTCAGCACTGTCAGGGCGGTTCGCTGCGCTTCGGATAATTGCCGCGGAACATAGTCGATAACGCAGAGAGTGCCTAGGGCATGGCCATCAGCAGCCACTAGTGGCGCACCAGCATAGACGCGAATTTTGGGACATTCCAAAACCAATGGGTTGCCGACAAAGCGCTCATCAAGCTCTGTGTCGGGAATTTCTAGTAGATCATTGGGCTGCAAGATAGCGTGAGCGCAGAAGGCTATATCGCGGGAGGTTTCGCTAAGATTCAGCCCAACTCGGGACTTTAGCCACTGCCGTTGCTCATCAATAAGCGAGATTAGCGCGATAGGAGCCAGACAGATTTGCG
>Ga0208971_1001616_pt1 | contig 13032 bp, 20 predicted proteins | sample AOAMet1_18_M0_10_2_FD_188229 | JGI IMG/M metagenome (GOLD analysis project Ga0208971, IMG submission 188229) | Ammonia-oxidizing marine microbial communities from Monterey Bay, California, USA - CAN11_18_M0_10 (SPAdes) | ecosystem: Environmental > Aquatic > Marine > Intertidal zone | place... | reverse complement strand
CTCTTCCTCCGTGTTCTTCTTCCAGCAGTTACGCAGATAACGGAAGTCTGTCAGTGTAGCCTGTAACGTGCCAATGATGGCTGCTACTTCTGCTTTCTTCTTTAGCGTGTCTAGGTCATCTTCAGGACGAACTACAATCTCTGACAGGTTACAGAACTGGTTACTACGTAGGATAATCTCAGAGCATGGGTTAGTACCAAAGTCCTGCTCACTGTCACGTCTGCCGTTACGCGCTGCAATCTTCTGTGCTGCTACACGGCTAAAGATACCACGCTCACCTGCCTTGCTTTCGTACATGTTCTGCATCTCTGACAGGAATGATTCAAAGTCTGGCTTCTCAGTGTACGCTACGCTGTTGTTAGCAAGCCTACGATGCCCTTCATGTCGCCACCAGTCTCCTGACTTAGCCTTAGCCATACGAGGGTCAGAGAGGTTAGAGAGGCTGATTAGGGCTGATCTACGCACACCGCCTACCACTACAATGTCAGCTATCTTACAAACAACATCGTGACACTCAATAGAGGTTAGCTTGCGTCCTGCTGCCTTCTGGAATATCTCTACACAGAAGTTAAACAGGTCAACCAAAGGCTCTGGCCCTGAAGCACGACCACCAAAGGTTTTTAGTCTAGCCCCTGCTGGACGTATGCGGCTCATGTCCCACTGCGGTATCTTACCAGCGTACAGCATAGCAATTAACTCGCGGAACGCTGATGCCCAACCAATCTTGCTGTCACTAACAACAATAACAGTGTCTGTCTTATGGAAGGTCTCTGCAACTTCTGGCAGCTTGTTAATGAAGTTACGCTCAACGCTGAAGCCTACGCCTGTACCGCACATCAGAACATACATCAACTCGTCAAAGCTACGCGGTGAGTCAATGTGCAGATAGCTACAGTTAAATCCTGCTACGTTATCCTTAGCCAGTGCTTCGCCTGCTGTCATCATACATCGCATTGAAGGCATCACATCCTGGTGCATAATAGCTTCTTTGAGTAGGCTGTAGTCTTTACCTTTTAGCTGTCCACGTTCTTTAAAGAAGTCTACATAGCGTGTTACCGTCTCTTCCCAAGTCTCTCGTCTACCTTCCTCTGGTAGCCAACGTGCGTACCTGCTCTTGTGTATAAACTGTTGATACTGATCCATTATTTATTCTCCTTTGCTACAATCTTAGTCAGTTTAGTTAAGTACCAGCCAGCCTTCTGTAAGTCCTCTACCTGCTTGCCTTTGTAATCATAGCGCCACAGGTATTTCAGGCAGTTGCCCTTGAGGTAGCCTTTGAATGCAACACTGGACATGGATTCCTCTATTGCGTCAATACACTCTATGTTGCCTGTGTTGTAGTGTGTAGGTTGGTTTACGTTATCAATAATCTCTTCAGCTTCCTCTTTTGCTGCCTTCATCCATGCCTCTAGTCCTGTCTTACGTGTCCTATCCCAATCTGCTGGTGTTGCGTCATTGATGCTCATGCTTAAAATCCTCTGCTAATTCTTCTAATCTGTCGTTGATGCGGTCACTAAACTTGTTGACTAACTCTTCTGAGCTTATGTCTAATATCTCTATTAGTGTTAGTTCGTCTAGTTGCGACATCTTCTCCAATAGTTCATAGTATGTTAGAGGCATCCTAGTCTCCGTACTTCTCTCTAAGGTAGTTTATACTGACTGGCATCTCATCACAACCACCGTTTTTAACTTCGTTGAGTATCCAGATACCTGACCAGCTTCCGTTGGTCTGTGGTGTTAGATAGTCCTCATCGTGTTGGTAGAAGATACCAGCGAACAAGCCTAGCATGTTAGTGCCATCTGCCTTACGCGCAAAAGCAACGTCCCTATCTTGAACATGCCCCATCACACACGACATATACTTCTTCTGTAGCATCAGCTTTGCACTGCTGACTGGTCTGCCCATCACGCCACTGGTGAAGTAGTGAGAGTAGGCGATGTCGTCAATGATGACAGGCTCTAAGAAGTCATACACTTCCCAACCCATCTCTTCAAGCTTCAGGTCTTTAAAACCAATTAGCCCGTCTAGCTTAGGGTCTGAATTGACTGCTCTTTCGATGCGGTATTCGTGGTTACCTAGAGTGAACACCATGCGAGGGTTCCAGCGTTTGTCTTTGTTGCGTATAAGACGCTGTTGCTCTGCTCTGATAGGCTCTAGAAAGGCTTCCATGCCCTGTATACCTGCTTCGATGTCGTTGCTGTAGCGTCTGCCCTCAAAGTTGCGAGTGCCGCTATCGTAGCTGCTCAGGGCCGGCATGTCCCAGTGGTCTCCGATATGTACTATAACATCAGGCTTCTTATCTACAGCATACTGTCCAGCCCATCGTAGATGCTCGATAGGGTGTCCAGGTTTTACTTGTGTGTCTGGTATTACTAGATGCTTAGTCATTATCTTCTCCGTGGTGTGCAAAGTCACCGTGTAGTTCTTCTCTGGCTTTTCGCACTACTTCAGCAGCCTCTTCTAAGTTATCGAAATAACCTAAGTGTATGGCTTTTCCTTCTAGTTTAATTCTACTTACCCATTTCTTGCGTCCTTTGTGCCAACTGACTCCTTTATATCCGCTGGTGTTGTTAGCGTTCGTTTTCCTGTTGTGTTGATTTTGACCGCGAGTGGCTGCTCTTAAGTTTTCTATTCTATTGTCTAGCCTGTCTCCGTTAATGTGGTCTATTGTCTTGGGTAAATAGCCTTTGTGCATCAAAAAAATAAGTCTATGCGCTCTATAGCTGTTATAATTTATTCCCACACAAATATAACCATGAGATTTTAAAGTACCTGCAATAGTGCCTACTTTGACTCTACTTCCTTTAATTGATGGTCGTGTTTTCCAGATTAAGTTACCAGTTTCTTTGTCGTACTCAAACAAATGATTTAATAAATCTACAGTTAAATCTCTCATTTCTTACGCCTCTTGCGTTCTGCATTAGTCTTAGCAGTGTGACACTTGTGACACAGTACTTGATACCCTTCAGCTTCGATGAACATCCTCTCAATGTAGGTGTTCCAATCTATAAAGCCTACTGCTGGGTCTACTACTGGATCTATGTGGTCTACTGCTGCGTTGTTGCGTCTACGCTTCTTTCCTTCTAGCGGTGGTAGGGTAGCTGAGGAGCCTTTGCCACACTTGGCACACTTGTAAACTCCTCTAGCTACTCTAGCCGCTGACTTGACATCGTGCTTTACACCCCACTTAGCGTGAGCCTGTCGGAGTGCAGAGACGATAAAGGAACGAAAACGTGCTTCTGTCCATCTACCATTATTCCTTGTCTTCATTGAAGCTCCATATCTCACCTTCGTAGCGTCTTAGCCAGAGCATCCTACCATTCTCTATCACTCTGGCCTCGTCACCATCGTACATCTCTACACACTTGTCGTATAGTTCCTGCTCAGTAACGCAGTCCTTCAATATCTTCTCTGACTTCTTCTCGCCAATACCTTTGATGCCAATGATGTTGTCAATCCTGTCACCCATCAGTATCTGGCGGTAGAAAAAGCGTAAGCCTTCCTCTGGCTTAACATAATACTTGCGTTGTTTAACAAAGTTATAATGCCAACCTGGAATCTGGTCAAAGTCCTTGTCTAAAGAGACCATGATGGCTTTATCACCGTGTGTGGTTCCTGCTATAGCTATGGCATCGTCTGCCTCTTCTCCTTCAGTAACTACAGCAGCCCACTTGTCGATAAGGTGTTGACGCAGTGCTTGGATGTGTACTGGCTTTTCCTTATCCTTGCGGTTTCCTTTGTACTCAGCAGTAACGGCATATTCCTTGCGGAAGTTTCCTTTGCCAGTGAGATACAGAACATAGTAGTCTGTTTCCTCGTCTACGTTGAGTTGCAACAGGATGTCGGAGATAAAGCCGTCAATGGTTCTAACGGCTGTCTTCTCTGATTCCTCGTTACATGACCAACCTATGCGATAGACCAATATGTCTGCATCAATTAAGATCATAACGCTTCGCCCAAGTCCACATCAGTAGTCTCAGCGTTGCCGCCATAGGGGATTAGGTCAGTGACCACTAGCTTCAGCAGTGTAGGGCTACGTCCTGCCTGACCCGCTGGAGATTTCCAGTCATAATAGCTGACTACTGCCTTGGCTTTAGAGCCGTTGCCTACTAGGATGCCTTTAATCTCAGCACCGTCAGTGTCGTAGATGCGGATAGGGTGGCTAGACTTTGCAGTAATGAAGTCGCCCTGTCCGGGTTTGTTACGGACATTCAGACCCATCATCTCTAGCGCCTCTGCCGCTGCTTTGGATAGGTTAGCTAGGTCTACTTGGTACTTACCTGACATACGGTTTACTTCAGTCAAGCTAGACCACATCATGTCTGCGTTGATTGTTACTGGTTTTGCTTCGCTCATGCTAATTGCCTCTTTGGTTGTTTTAGATCACAACTGATCTACGTATATTATATCACGAATGATAAAGTTTTGTCAATGTGTCTCTGCCCAGTTGTTTCCTACATTGTATTCAGCATCAAGAGGGCAGCGCAGGTCTAATACATCTCCTGCATTCCTGATGGCTCGTACTGCTGCTTTGCCTACTACATCAGCAAAATTCTCTGGTACTTCTATCTGAAATTCATCATGCACATTGGCCACTAGCTTGTGTGGTATGTCGTATTGGTTAAGTGACTCTGACAACAACACCAAAGCCTGCTTCATCACAACAGCACCAGCACCTTGTAGTAGCGTGTTAAGTGCAGCGTGTTCGCTCCTGACTCGTAAGCGTCTTCCGTCCAAACCAGGTAGAGTGCCACCTGCTGAGTGTGTTGCTACCTTCTCACGTAGCTTCGCCAGTGCTGGTGTGTTGCGTAGGAACGAGTCTATTAGCTGTTGTCCTTCTCTGTAGCCGCCACCTACTATCTGACCTATCTTAGCCGCACCAGCGCCATACAAGAAGGCGTAGATGAACGTCTTGGCTTGGTTACGATCTGTAAGCCCTGCTGCTTTCATGTTAGCTGTGTGGATGTCACCGCTTAGTATCTCATTGGTGTATCTCTCGTCACGCATATAGTGTGCAAGCATACGCAGTTCTAAGCCACTGGCATCACAGCCTATTAGTTTATGTCCTTCAGGCACACACCAGAATGATCTACACTCTTTGCCATACGGTGCAGATACTGACGGCACTTGTGCTAGGTTAGGGCTGTGGTGAGTCATACGGCCTGTTACAGCACCGTTGGTGATAACTCTGCCGTGTACCCTGCCATCTTTCTCGTGGGTTAGCCAAGAGTCAATCTGTGCTGCTCTCTTCTGCAACATCAGGTACTCGTATATCGTCTTAGCCTCTGGTATGTCAATGCCTTCTAACACCTTCTCGTTGACAATGACAGCGCCCTTCTCAGTTTTCTGTTTGAACTTAACGCCTACACCTACCAGCCTCTCTGCAATCTGCTTACGAGAGCCTACGTTAAACTCTGTCACCTTGTCCTTCAGTCGCTTCCCTGTCTTCTCGCTCCAGCGTTCCTCCACTATTGGTGGAAACACTTTCTGTAGTTGCTCCGTTATCTGTCGCATCTTGTGTGTTATGTCCTGCCACAGTAAAGTTGCTTGCTCTACGTCTAGCATGAACCCGTTGCGCTCCTGTTGAGCCGTAATGATAGCGACCTTCTCTTCTAAATCTACGCATTGTTGTGAAAACCCCTCACGCTTCAGTGTGTCGGTTAAGTGTTTGTACAGTCTAGTAGTCAGTGCAACATCTTGCCTGCAATACTCCACCATCTCGTCAGACAGTCCACCGTCATAGTCATGGAAGTCTATCTTGTGGTCGCCAAAGCGTTTGCCCCAAGAGTCTAGGCTGTGGCCACCTTCCAGCGATGGGTTGTATAGACGCGACATCACCAATGTGTCACGCTGCTTTGGTGTTGGTATGTGCAGTTTCCATTGCTTCAGAAGCACTGGCGCATCAAAGCCTACAAGGTTGTGGCCTATAACGCCTGATGCCTGACTAATCAGAGGCGCTAGAGTAGCAGCACTATAATGCTCTAGCATCTCTCCAGTCTCTACGTCCTGCGTCACCACTACCCAGATATTGTCGTGGCTGGTGTTTGTTTCTATATCCAGCGTAATCAACATAGTATTGCCTCGTTGCGTTGTCTGTGTTGCTGTGTCTGTCATACGGGTTAGTATAGGCTATCTGTGCCTTACTCTCTTGCTGTTCAGCTATCCAGCTTCCAATCTTGCTCATATTCTTGACTCTCCATTACAGTGTCTGATTCTGACCTTAAATCTTCGCGGTCGATGGTGTCTATATCGTCAGTGTAAAAGTAGCAATCATTGCACATATCTAAGTATTCTCCGCTGATTGCAGATTTCCTGGTGGACTCAAAGTCCGATAAAGCCTTGTTACACGCTACGCATCTCATTACAGTCCCTCTTCTCTAATTTCTGTCATTCTACCTGTAGTCTGGTCGAATAGCAACCCACCTGCCTTGCCTGTAGTGCCACAGAATCGATTCTTTAGCACCCTGACATGGGTTGTATTCCTCTCTACAGGGTCATCAGCCTGACCATTTCTCTCTAGTCCTATCACCATGTCTGATAGCTGTGCAATGGACGCTGATCCTCTGAGTTGTGACAGACTACTAGCAGCACCTTCCTCATGGCCTTTGCCGTCTGGTCGCTTCAAGTGACTAACCATAAACAATGTTATGCCAGTCTCCTGCACTAGCATTCGCAACTTGGTGCAGATTTCATCCAGAGCCTTGCGCTCGTCACCGTTGCTCTGTGCTGACACAACAATGCTAACGTGGTCTAGGAACAAAAACTTGGTGTCTAACGCCTTCGCCATGTAGCGACAACGTGCAATGATGTTATCAACACTGGTGCTGCCGAAGTGGTCAAACAGAAATAGCCTGTTAGTGCCCATCGTGTTTGTGAAAGCTTCCCAACGCTCCTCCTCTGTACTCTCTACATCTGGTAGGTGCAACGGCTTGTTAGCCGACAGCGACATCAACGACAGCGCAGTCTTACGTGCGTTCTCCTCCAGAAACAGTAGACCTATATTATCCTCAGAATGCTTGAGTATATGCCACACAATCTCTCTCACAAACTGTGACTTGCCCAGTCCAGAACCAGCGGTGATGGTGACCAGTTCAGCCTCTCTGATGCCGTAGGTTAGCTTGTTTAAACTCTCCCACGGGTACATCACAGCGGACTTCTCTACTGGTCTGTTTACCTCGTCCCAGAGTGACGCGCCATTGATGATACCGTCTGGTACAAACTTCTCTGCTGCCCAGAATGCTGCTGTAAACTCTCTGACATCGTTGGCCTTCAGATAGTCGCAGGCATCCTTGTGTCCGTTGGTATGCTTCACAATGGCTGACTTACCGCCAAACAGTTCTGCTACCTCTCGCGCTGCCTTTGTACCTGCCTCGTCTGCGTCAAAGCATATAACTATCGCCTCAAAGCTGTCCAGATATTCGTAAGCGGCCTTACAGTCTTTCAGCGCACCGCCAGCACCGTTCCTGACACTGACGCAAGGATACTTACTGCCCTGCATCTGATATGCCGCTGCTGCGTCAAACTCACCTTCACAGATGGTGATGTACTTACCACCGCCATTGAATAGCTGCTGACCGAATAAACCAGTACCTGCCCAGTTACCGACATTGTAGAAGTTTTTGTCTGGCAGTCTGATCTTGGCTGCAATGGGCACATTTGCGTCTGCCGGGTCGTGGTAGGAGAAATAGGTTCTGTCTGCCTGATCCAATATGCCATAGGTTTTGGCTGTTGCTGTTGTCAAGCCTCTGTCGACAATGGCTTGGTAGTTGCCTGTTGTTAGCGTTCTCTCTACCGCACTGAAGTCTGGTTTAGCCTTTGGCTCTGTAGACACTGGCACTGCTATCTCCCAAGTCTCCTCACTGACTTGGCTGCTAGGCGTGTATTTATGGCAACTGTGACAGAACGTACTGCCGTTGTCGTTGATCTGTAGCGCATCGCTACTGCCACAATCGGGGCATGGTTGGTGGATTTTAGCCACTATTCTATCTCCTCATAAACTCTGCCATAGCTAATCAGCATAAAGGGTAACATCAATAACACACCCTCAAATGGCATTGTGTAGGTCTCTCCCGTATCTCTGTTACAGCACCACACAGGACGGCTGTCAGAAAATTCCAGGAAAATACCGCAACCATTGATCAACTCTATATTTAGACTTCTGTTAAATAAAATCATTGTTCTTTATCTCCTTTGTGAAAAATCATATCGTACTCTGCACTCTCAGCAATAAACCTAACAAGCACTGCTGGGTGGACTTTGTAAAAATTAGCGGCCTCCTTCAGGCTAAACACACCATTGCTGATGTCTGCTGATGCCTTAAATACTGCTTGTACCTCTGGGTCCATTGTACCCTCTGACATGTACTTTTTGAAAATCATAACGCCCTCCTTAACCATTTTGCTGACTTAGCCTCTGCCTCTGTCTCAAAAACAGGCCATATAACGTGTTTTACCCTGCGGCTTATAAAATGCTCGTCAGTCACTGTGTCGCCAGTGCCTACTCTGTTGCGTAGTGTTGTTGGTGAAAAATTAACCAATTTGGCTAACTCATTCATAGTATACAGTTTCCCTGCTACAAGTCTACTGTCTGTTGTTCCATTGCGGAAGTATCTTATTTTTCGTCCCATCTTTAAAATTTCCTAAATTTGTGATAAAATATTACTCTATAGTTTGTTAAAGCCCTTTAAAATAATAATAATTACTTACTAAAAAGCTTTCTATAGCGTTCAGCAATCTCTTCAACTCTCTTTTGTTGCTCTTCTGCTTTCTTACGCGCCTCTGCAACTACCCAAGGAGGCTCTGGAGTCTCTATAGTCTTTTTAGGTTCTGCTCGGTCATAGTCTCCGTCTAGCAGGTATTCGTTAAAGTTGCTGATATAGTCCAGTCTGTCCTCTGTCGCGTCTGGCTCTTTATCCCAAATATCTGTAACTCTGCATGGCATTCTCATTGTTGAAACCTCTCTAATTGGTTAATGATTACTCTGTCTTTTATGGCCTCTACGACCTCTGAACTTGCACGGTACGGTATTGCCTTTACAATGTCAACAAACTCTGCCAGCGCCTCTGTGCGGGCGTTGTTGTCCTCTATGTCGGCAAAATTTAAACCCTCTCTCATGCGTCACCCCATTGTTTAGCCATAGCATCTGCAATTCCCTGATAAGTCTCTGATCTGATTTTCCAGCGGTCGGCACTGGGCGGCAGCATGTGAATACGCTGCGCTTCTTTTTTTGGGAGTGTAAGCCATTTTTCCTTTACGTTATCGGTTGGCACTAAGGGCGGGAGATTGTGAAGCCATAGCCCAGTTTTCTTGCTCTCAGGGTGGCCGTATTCGTAGGGCTGGACGTATTGCGTAGGTTTTATGGGTAACACGCCAACGGGGTTCTCAAACGCTACGCGGGGCGCGTGTTTTTTGGCATGTTCAAACAGAGCCAGAGTCCACTCTATCGCCTCTAAGCGCTCGCTATTCTTTGGCATACCTGAGCCGTACCAGCGGTTGCCTGAGACTGCCAGCGCGGTACATGGCGGGTGCATTATGATTAAATCCCAGCCCTCAGATATAACAGGCCAGCAGTCGCCGGTGTAATGATATTGACTGCTATCGTCTGCTGGTAATAAATCGCAGCTATATGCATCATGCCCCAACGCCCTAAATGCCTCTCTTACCTTTCCTGAATACTCACACGCTATCAATACTCTCATGGTTCTCTCTCTCTATTGGTTAAATAAGTTCACAGCATTTGACAACATTCTCCCCAATGGTGCAACCCTCCCAGTGCTATAATGTGACCAGAACCAGGTATTGGGTCACGTTTTAGACTATGTTGCCTCTCTCTCTCTGCTGCCTCGGTCCTCATAGGGACTGTGGTTGTTCTCTCTATCGTCTCTCTATCGTCTCTCTATCGTCTCTCTATCGTCTCTCTGCTGTCTCTCTGCTGTCTCTCTATCGTCTCTCTATCGTCTCTCTGCTGTCTCTCTATCGTCTCTCTATCGTCTCTCTATCGTCTCTCTATCGTCTCTCTATCGTCTCTCTATTACGGGAAACAGGTTCCACCATTAAAACCACCAGCACCAGCACCAGCACCAGCAACAGCCAAATAAGCGCATACAAGCTAACCTGGTGGCGTTTGTGGGTTTATAGGTGCTAGGGTACTGGGTAGGAATAAAGGCGCTTAAACAGGCTTATATTAGCTCGGTATATTACAGGCAAAAAAAAGCCCAGCTATTACACTGGGCAAGGATTGCACTACTACTAGGGGGAATTCTTAGGCGCTACGCTCAATTTCTGGATAATCTCGACGCAGTCGCGCCCAATGGTCTATTTCTGGCTCTATTTCATTATATAGCGCGTTTGTTTCTCCAAACTGCTCTGATTTACGCTGTAGCCAGTCTCTAATGTGATCGCCATAATAGCTAGAATCCCTATCCCAGAATCCTGAACCATGGCCATTCCTAGACAGCCAGAAATCATGGCCTGCCTGCTCTATTGCGTCATCTGATAGATAGCACTCAGCATATACCATAAATGCTAGGCACTCGATGACCTGCTCGCGCTCCCAAATCTCACAAAATAGATTGCTGTTATCCTCAGTAAAATTAACGCACTCAAAATATGCGTCTATAAATTTCTGCTCTTTTTTAGTCGGTGTAATCATGCTGCTACCCTCTCTCGCTCGCTCGCTGGTTTAATCCACAGATACTCGCTCCAAAATGGCTCGCTGGCGTTGCCTGCGCATATATAGGAATCATGCCATTCGTTAATTTCATATTCAGCATGGTCTGACTCTGACATTAGCTGACAATCCAAATAGCCAATATCGGCGGCATTGTCTAGCGCGTCACTTTCGCAATCGCCATAGGAAACGCACAGTAACCCAAATTCGTTGCCTATTAGGTAGGCACTCTCGCCATATCTGAAACCATCTTTGTTTGCTATTTTCATGCTGCCGCCTCCCCGCCAAGCTCGTAAAATTCCTGCAATGCCGCGTTTTGAATTGTAACCTCAGCCAACACGCTTGCATGATGCGCGAATGAGTCGAAACGCTCGTACCCGTGCTCGACGAGAACTTCTTCAGCGTCGGCGGTGCAGCAATTAGCGCACAGCATAATCGCCTTATATGTATATACAGCATGCTCACTGCTCGCGGCTGCCTGAGCTATCAACTCGTAATAATCGCCGCCGTGTTTTTTGACTTCCTCTATAGCTTCCAGCGCAATGCTGAGAGCCAGTTGCTGTAACTCGTAATCGTTTTTTATGTATTCCATGTTAAAAACTCCAAGTAGATAAGGGGTTTGCTAGTATCCAGAAAAACCCAGAGAATAGCAAATAATTGATTGCGGCTATAATAGACCAGCCAATAGTAGCGGCTAGAAAGTCCAAACGCGCCTCGCGTTTCTGTTGTTTGATGGCTGCGCTGTTCACTGTGTTAGCTCTCCTTCGTTGTTGTTTGTTTATGGGGTTATTGTATCAACCTGTCAAATAGGATCAACAGTCTACATAGATCAATAAAGCATAAGCATATAACCAAATGCTATAGCTACTTTCTATTAACGCGCGCACGTGCGAATACTACAGAGAGACTGGGGAGTCAATAGCATAGTGTGACCGCATTGGCTATCCTGGTCATGGTAGTCTATACAGTCTATACAGTACCCACTAGCATGCTCACTCTTCACTGTCCAGCATCTCCAGTGACCAGATCAGCCTATACAGTCACGCCCCAGCCTGTGGATAAGTCTGTGGATAACTTGTGGATGACTATCCAGGCTCTGCTGGTCACATTTTAGCCTTGACAGTTTGCTATAGTCTGTGCTAAACAGGGGCGGGGGAGGGGCGCAGCGACGCAGGATTGTTACTGTACCCGCCCAGATACAAAAAAGAGTCAAAATAGGCTATAATAGGCTATTAAAACTGGGGTGCTTATAGCTATAGGCTATATAGCTAAATAATTGATAATAAAGGAATAAAAAAGCCACTGCGGAGACGCTGTTATTAACCAGAATCCGCCTATAAAGGAACTGGGGAGGGTTAACCTAGTAACTATTATAACAATAACAGTAAATAATGCTTGACTTCTGCTTAAAAATATGCTATACTAGCTATATAGTTCATTAAAGAGTGTTTAAGTTGTTAATGTTATATAGCTTTAAAGCAACAGAGCGTTAAAGCTTTAAAGCATTAGAGACGTTAAAGAGGAATTTAAGATCAAATAATTATTATTCTTAGCCTTACAATGTCTTTAATGCTTTAAAGCTTTAAAGTCTCTAGTGCTTTAAAGCAACAGAGCGTTAGCGACTATACAGTCTACATAGTATCTCTATAGAGGCAATTCTATGACTGAGAAGAAGAAGATAGGAAGACCTAAGAAGGCGAAGGTGCAGAGTGTTACCAAGGGACAGCGCAGAGGCGTTGGTAGACCTAAAGGTGATGCAGCCATCATCAACGAGTATAAAGCAAGAATGTTAGCATCGCCTAAGAGTAAGAAGGTGTTAGATTCTATAATGAATGCAGCGTTAGATGATGAACATAAGAACCAGGCAGCGGCTTGGAAGATTTGTATGGATAGGTTATTACCTGTCAGCTATTTTGAAAAGGATAAGGCTAGTGGCGGCAAAAGCGCCATTAACATCTCTATTACTGGCGTTGGTGGCGAGACTACTGTCATAAGCGGTAATGAAGAACCCATTGAAGGGGAATACACAGATGTATAACATCAATGAAGACTTAGACTATTTTACTAGGGAAGAGTTTGCTTGCCAATACACTGGCGAGAATGAGATTAGTGACAGGCTGTTGCTGAAGTTAGATTTGTTACGTGCGCGTTGTGGGTTCCCTTTTGTTATTACAAGTGGTTATCGTTCTGAAGACCACCCCATAGAAGCAAAAAAGGAGAAACCAGGAACTCATGCCCAAGGCATTGCAGCAGACATTAAAGTTAACGATGGTACACAACGGTTTAGGATTGTTCAAGAGGCTATCTCGATGGGCTTTTCAGGAATCGGAGTTGCTTCTAGCTTTGTGCATGTTGACATCCGC
>Ga0208971_1001609_pt1 | contig 13053 bp, 15 predicted proteins | sample AOAMet1_18_M0_10_2_FD_188229 | JGI IMG/M metagenome (GOLD analysis project Ga0208971, IMG submission 188229) | Ammonia-oxidizing marine microbial communities from Monterey Bay, California, USA - CAN11_18_M0_10 (SPAdes) | ecosystem: Environmental > Aquatic > Marine > Intertidal zone | place... | reverse complement strand
GTCGCCCCTTGGACGTGCGGGCAATATGGACGAGATCAGCGGGCCGTTTTTGCTCTTGGCCGGTGATGCCGGTGGTTATTTGACGGGTGTTGCATTGCCGGTGGATGGCGGGCAATCTATTGGCAGCATGTAAGATCGTTAATCAAACTGTAGAGATGGAAATGCTATGAGCTTGCAAGATAATCGCCGTGAATACGATTATGGAAAATTAACCCGAGAGTCCTTGTCGGCTAGCCCCTTCGAGCAATTTACGCTGTGGATGGAGCAGGCGATTGAGGCGGGTATTCGGGATCCCACGGCGATGAGCGTAGCCACTGTGTCTGCCGAGGGTAAACCTTGGCAGCGCATGGTGCTGTTAAAAGATTTCGATCAACGGGGCTTTGTGTTTTATACCAATCTCGGCAGCCGCAAGGCTCAGGAGATCGCTGGCAATGCACAGGTAAGCTTGCATTTTCCCTGGTTGCAGTTGGACCGTCAGGTGATTGTCGGTGGTCGTGCTGAGCGCTTGTCCACAGTTGATGTAATGAAGTATTTTCTTAGCCGTCCCAAGGGAAGCCAGTTGGCGGCCTGGGCATCTAAGCAGAGCAGCCGAATCAATTCTCGTCAGGCATTGGAAACGCAGTTCGCCCAGATCAAAGAGAAGTTTGCCGAGGGTGAAATTCCCTTGCCGGATTTTTGGGGTGGTTTTCGGGTGGTCCCTGAAGAGATTGAGTTTTGGCAGGGCGGTGAACAACGCCTGCATGACCGCTTTAGTTATTCCTGTTCTCAGGGCACCAAAAGCTGGGATATTGAGCGCCTATCCCCCTAGAGAGGCCAGACGCGCGGGTCTGAAGCAGTCTTATAGATTGACTATTTGCGCGCGCTTGGAGGCCACTGCAATCATAATGTCTTTGACATCTTCATTTTCAACGCCAGCATCTAGCAGTACTCGTCTGAGAATTTCGGCGACCTTCATAAAGTGATCGTCAGAAATGCGCCTGTCTTTGTGGCCCCTGGCTAACCATAGTCTTTATATTCTTGAAAGGGCTTGCCCATTGCGTAGGCAAAGAATTTACACTGGTGCTGGATTAGGTCGTTAAGTTCAGTACCGACGAAGTAGGTTTTTAATGCGGGGCGGGCATATACCTGTGCATAGAACTCTTTGATCAGCTCACGCATCACATCAATGCCGCCATATTTGTCGAATAAGTTATCCATTTCATGTCCTCTATAAGTGCACTATTCACAATTCCAGTGCTCTAGTGTTGGATTTACCTAAATTTGGGCTTAGGTTTTAAATCCTGATCAACTCTCAACCTGCGAGAAAAGACGATCGAATGCCGATTTGTGGATAGATTTAGACATTCCTTCGTCTTGCGGGCGAACTATACATCAATGCATAGATATGTGAAAATGAATAATTAAGGTATTTTTAAATTAAATTTTGCTGGGTTTGGTACTGATCTGACGAGGTATTTTGTCTAGGCGACAACAATACTAGTACTTGATTGCTGTAATAACTAAGCAGCGGTCGCCCGCTGGTGTTTTAACATTTACCTCGTCATCAACTGATTTGCCGACCAGTGCTCGGGCTATGGGTGAATCGATACTGATCCAGTTGAGTGTCGAATCGATTTCGTCTGAACCGACTAATCGATAAATATACTCATCACCGCTGTTTTCATCCTCTACAGTCACCCAGGCGGCAAAAAACACCTTCGATGGATCTCTGGGTTTGTCTTCAACAATGGTGGCGTCTTCAATGCGCTTGGTGAGGTAGCGCACCCGACTATCTATTTCTCGCAGGCGACGCTTGCCATAGATATAGTCGCCGTTCTCTGAGCGATCACCATTTTTCGCTGCTTCGTGAACAATATGGGTCACCTTGGGGCGCTCGACCTTCCATAACTGGTGAACCTCGGCGCGCATCTTGCTGGCGCCCTCGGGAGTAATATAGGGCGAGCTTTTCGGTGAGGGTGGTCGATAGCGGCCCATATCTTAGATTCCATTCCCTAAGCTAAATACCTCGCGATAGAAGGCTAGTTCGCTCTCTAGTGCACGAATAATATTGTTGGCTTTTCTGAAGCCATGCCCCTCATCGGCGAAGGTCACATGAGCGACCTTGATACCTTTATCCTGCAGCAGTTTGACCATCATCTCCGCTTGATTGGGGGGCACTACTTTGTCCTCTAAACCCTGTAAAAATATCACCGGGCAGTTAAGACCATCCGCATGATGAATCGGTGAGCGCTCGAGATAGATATCTCTGCGCTCAGGATAGGCACCAATTAGGCTGTCCATATAGCGCGATTCAAATTTGTGGGTGTCCTTGGCCAAGGTTTCCAGATCGCCAATACCATAGAGGCTAGCACCGGCCTGAAATGTATCGGTAAAGGCCAGTGCCGAGAGCACGGTGTAACCGCCGGCACTGCCACCGCGGATCAGGCAGCGCTGGGGATCAATCATCTGTTGCTCGATCAGATAGCCAATCGCATATTGAGTATCCTGTACATCGGCAATACCCCAGGCACCGGCCAATGAATGGCGGTAGGCGCGACCAAAGCCAGTGCTGCCGCGATAGTTAATATCCACCACTGCAAATCCACGGTTGCACCAGTACTGAAGTTTAAGGTTTAAACCGCTGTCCGTGGCACCCGTGGGGCCACCATGACAGAGTGCGATCACCGGTGGCAGCTCGCCGTCGATACCGCAGTACTGGGCATTGGTTGGCGGGTAATAAAAAGCATGCACCTGCTGTTTATCCCTATCGTCGCCACTGGCAAATAAAATCGACTGGGGCGTAGCCAGATCCTCGGGGTCTAGGGCTAGGGTGGCGGGTGAATAGATTGTATCCACAGTCCCCTGAGAGCTAATACTGATCAGTTCACTGGGCAGTGCCGCAGCACCAGCCACGGTATAGAGCTTATCTCCATGACAGGTAACCGCCTGCATACTGCTGTACTGGCAGTCGATTCTGTTTAGTTGGCCCGATGGAATATGGATAAAACCACTCTGCCAGATACCCTTGGCAGTCCAGATGCAGGCAATATTATTGGCATCAATAAAGTCATAGGTACACATGCCAAACTGCCATAGGGGGGTGGCAAATTCTGCCTCCATTTCCACTACAGCTTGGCTTGCACCATTTTCACTGCGATAGATATTCCACCAGTTGTTTTTGTCCGAGACGAAATAGAGCTGATTGTCCGGCGACCACTGGGGCTGAAAAATAGCTTCACTGTTATCGGCTCCAGCAACCAGGGTGCTATTGGAAAGAGCGCCATCAATAAAGTCAGCGGACCATAGCTGAGTGTTATCCCAGGGCATATTGGGATGCCGCCACTCTATCCAACAAAGCTGTTTGCTGTTGGGGCTGATCCGTGGATAGGCATAAAAGTCCGCGCCGCTGACCAGAGTGGTTAGGCTGCCACCCTCGATAGCGATACTCACAAGGCTATTTTCCGGCTCCCGGTGACTATGGTGAGTTTCGCACACCGCAATTAGCTTTTGGCCGGTTGCGTCAATGATCAGATCGGCAAAGCGTGGGCCTGCTGTGGTGATGGCGAGGGGTGGTTTGTTGTCTGTCAGTGATAGCCGATAAATCCGTTGATCCGCGCCATTGACGAAGTACAGGTAGCGATCGTCTGCGGTATAGGCCATACCACCATATTCATGCACTCCGCTGTGATGGCTATAGGGCGCAGCGAGCAGATCCCTAATACTGCCATCCGCTTCCTGGCACATAATCACATTGCGGCCCGCTTCCCAGGGGCGGCTTTCAACCCAAAACAGGCGCTGGCCAAAGGACTGTAGAAAGTTTAATCCCGGTGCTGCACGAGTGATTAGCTCGGCGCTAATAGCGGATGGCCAACTGCCATAGGGTTTGGCTGTCTTGTGCATATTAGCCACCAGCCAGTTTGACATTGTGGCCGAGCTTTTCCAGTTCGGCTTTAAGGGTATCGCGGTGATCGCCCTGAATTTCAATCAGGCCATCTTTGACCGTTCCGCCGGTGGAGCATTTCTGCTTAAGCTTCTTGGCCAGTGTTTTTAAATCCCCTGCTGCCAGACCCAATCCAGAGACTGTGGTGACCCCCTTGCCTTTACGACCTTTGGTTTCACGACGAATACGCACAGTGCCATCGCTCTCGATGACCTGCTCTGTGGGTGCCTGTTTAATGCGCCCTGAATCCGTAGAGTAGACTAGTCGTGATTCGTTATTTGCCATCTGAGTTCTCAGTTAATTGGTTAGGATAATCTTACCAATATGTTGGCTCGATTCCATTAGCGCATGCCCTTTGTCGGCCTCAGCCAATGAAAAGCGGCTGTGGACTACAGGCTTAAATTTGCCCTCGGCTATTAAGGGCCAAACCTGAGATTCGACGCCCGCGGCAATGCGCGCTTTGTTTTTAAGGGGCTGAGCGCGGAGAGTCGAACCGGTTAAAACAATCTGTTTAAGCATTAATGGCAGCAGATCCAGCTCTGTTTTCGAGCCGCGCAAAAAGGCAATGCTCACAATTCTTGCCTCTGATGCGCAGGCACTAAAGTTGCGCTGCATATAGTCACCACCAACCATATCTAGAATCACATTGACGCCGCTGCCGGTGAGTTCCTGGCAAACCTCAACAAAGTCTTGTCGATTATAATTAACCGCTTTTACTGCACCCAGCTCCTCGCAGGTCGCACACTTTTCATCGGAGCCCGCCGTGGTGATCACATTAACTCCCATAGCGGTGGCCATCTGAATCGCCGTGGTGCCAATGCCGCTGGAACCGCCGTGGACCAGCAGCCACTCACCGGCTTTTAACTCCGCCCGTTCAAATAGATTGTGCCAAACCGTAAAGCAGGTCTCAGGCAGGGCTGCGGCATCCACCAGATCCAGACTTTCGGGAATGGGTAAACACAGAGACTCTTCGGCTATCGCGTACTCTGCATAACCACCGCCTGATAGCAGCGCACAGACTTGATCGCCAATTTTCCGGCCTTTAACTTCCCCACCCACAGCCACCACAGTGCCCGAGACTTCAAGGCCGGGGATATCGGTAACGCCGGGAGGTGGTGGGTAAAAGCCCAGTCGTTGAAAGACATCTGGGCGATTAATCCCAGCTGCGGCCACCTGAATCAGCAGTTGATTGTCGCCGGGTTGAGGCACAGCTCGAGAGTTGGGTTTTAACACCTCTGGCCCGCCGGGGTGGGTGATTTCGATGCTGGTTTGGCTGTCGGGGAGATTGCTGGATAAGCTCATGGCGACTTCTGCTCTTAAAATGAATCATTGAAGGCAGAGTGTAGCTGGAGTCGCGGGATATTAGTAAGGGATTATTGCCGGATTTTAATTAGCTTTAAAAACGTCGAACCGCTAAGAACACTCCAATCGACATCAATATTAAACCCGCCGCACGCCGTAGGGATATGGGGTGATGCAGCGCACCCATTAGGCCGAAATGGTCAATAATCGCTACCGAGATAATTTGCCCTAACAAGACGAAAAATACGGCATTGCCAACGCCAAATTTTGGCGCGATCCAAGTAATACTGAAAATATAAAAAACAATAAACAAGCCGCCGAGATAAGAGATAACTGATGTGGGCGTTTTAGGCAGCGATATGGAGAGGCCTTCGATGGCGATTAAAAGGCCCAACGAAGCGACTAGCCCAATCCCAAATAGGATGGTGGCGGCGAGCATGGGACTCTGCAGTTTTGTACCTAAACCGCCATTAAGAGCGGCCATAACGGGTATGCCTAATCCTGCTAGTAGCATCACTGTGGCATAGAAAACGGGGTGCTGGGAGATGGTCATTTTCTATAAGCCTCGGTTGCGTCGACCAGTGACCAGTTCTCCTGCAATGGCCCAGTTGTCTGTATCTACCTCGTCGATGATTACATGAGTGGTTGCTGGGTTTTTATTCAGTACACTGGAGAGTAATTCAGTAACCCCCGCCACTAGCAGTTTTTTTTGCGCTGTTGTGGCGCCTTCTCTGGTGATTTTTATATTGACGAATGGCATGGCAAGCTATCCCCTTGATAAATGCTAGTGGATTAAGAGCTGAATATGTTAACGGTAGCCAAAGAAGTTGGGGCTTGAAAGTTATGCCGCCATATAGTCATTATTACGAGGGCCCATAAGTTACTTGGGGCCGATCAGAAAGACGGCAGATCCCTTGTAACTTTGAGATGGTCTATCTGATTGCCATTGATATGCGCCCAGTTATGCGAGTTGTTTGAGTTCTTCATCCATAAAGTATTTATTCTCATATCTTTTGTGGCTTAACTCCTCAATGCCACAAATACACCACCGCCGATTAATAGCGCACCAGAGCCAAGCTTTAGATATTGGGTTTTGGATGAGGCTGCAAACGAGGATTTAGTTTTTGCAGCCACATAAGCATAGCCCGCCATTACTAGACCCACAGAAAATGTTGCGATCGTATATAACAAGGCAATATCGGTTGCTGAGATGTTCTCCAAATCCAGAAAAGCGGGGAAGAAACTAAGATAGAACAATGTGACCTTTGGATTACTCACAGAGGTGGCGAGCCCGACTAAATAGTTGGCTGAGTAGTTGGTGGGTTTGGGCGCTTCGCTGGGTGTATTGTTGTTGCTGCTGGAGGTAATTAGCTGGAACCCTAAGTAAATAAGGTATGCGGCGCCAGCATATTTAACAATCACGAAAAAGCTACCCATCACTTCCGCAAGGGCGGCGAGGCCAAATATGGCAAGGGCGATAAAGATAAAGTCGCCGCTGAGAATTCCCATGGCCGTTGCTAAACCTTGGCGAAAGCCGGAGTCCAATGCGCGGGCGACAACTACAACAACACCGGGGCCCGGAAGTAGGGCCAGGATAATCATGGTGGTGTAGAGCGCCAGTGCGGAGGTCAGGGTCATAATACTTCTCTTAAATTAGGGTTATTCAATCATTAATTAAGGGTGTTTTTGAGTTTAGTCCAGAGTCGGCCATCGATGGCGGCTAGCCCGATACCGATAAAGGCCATGCCCACAAAATACCTGCTATGCAGTTCTTCGTCCAATATTAGCCAGCCCAAAAAACTTGCAGTAATCGGGACTAGGAATGTCACTAGTACTACATTGGTGGCACCGGATGAAGAGAGGATCCGGAAGAACAGAATATAGGCCAATGCAGTGGAGAAGACTGCAAGCGCGAAGATTGCCAGCCATACATCCAAGCTTGGGTTGGCAAGTTGGTCGGGGCGCTCTACCATGAATGTCAGCGGTATTAAAATAACCGTGGCTGTTGTGACTTGGCCAACAGCAGTACTAAAGGGGCTAATGCCGAGCGCTTTAAAGCGCCGGCTAAACACCGAGGCGCTACCATAGGCTATGGCTGCACCAATAATGGCGACTTGGGCTAGTGTCTCTAGACTCATATCTCGGCCGAGATTGGCAAGTGAGTCTGCGCCGATCAATACAGTCACGCCAAATAAGCCTGCTAGAACGCCAATAATTTTTTGTCTGGTCATATGTTCGTCAGCCAAAAAGACGCCGGCAATTAAGACGGTAAACAAAGGTGTTGTAGCATTAATGATCGAGGCTAAACCTGCGCCTATATGGGTTTGGCCCCAGACGATTAGGCCAAAGGGGATAACATTGTTGAACAGGCCCACAACAAAAAATGTGCGCCAAAGTTTGAAGGTTTTTGGTACTTCGTAGCCTGATGCTAGCAAGATAACCCACAATGTGACGGCGGCGATACCGACTCTCAGTGTGACTATGGTGAGGGGAGGCAGTTCTGTGACTGCGACACCGATAAAAAAGAACGAACCACCCCAGAGAAAGGACAGCAACAGCAACATTGCCCAGTCTTTGGATCCCATACTTTGGTTGATCATTGGGTGTTCCTTTGTGTCTGTTAACCAATCAAGGGCTGTCATCCTGAGCGAAGTCGAAGGATCTCGTCCAGTTGGCAGTCTACTTTCCGAGCACGCTTAGGGTGACATAGATTGGATTATTCTGACAGGGTGTATTTAGGCTGGTGTTGAAGTAGCTGCGAGGAGATCTCTCACATTCGTTCGAGATGACATAGGTTAATAAGGCTGTCATCCCGACAGAGCGCAGCGGCGAGGGATCTCCTCACTGGCTTTCGGGATGACAAATTAGCCAATAATGTCAGCTCGTCCTTGAAGCCAAGACTTTAATACCCAACAGCAGCATCGCGCCCCCAGCGATACGGTCAATCCAGTGGCCCATCCGTTGAAATTTACTGGTCACTGCTGGCCTTGATAACAGCAAAGTTAAAAAACAGAACCAAGCCAACTGCAACACCATCATCCATAGGCCATAGATTAATAGATGTTGAACAGGGGTGTCTTGAGATAGAACGATGGTAAATAGTGAGACAAAGTAGATAGGGGCTTTTGGATTTAGAGCATTACAAAGAAAGCCTAAACCAATCGTTTTTATCGTGGAGGTTTCCACGGTACCCTCTATAGATAAAGCTCCTGCCTGATGTGCTCTGGCTAGAAGTCCGTTGATCCCGAGATAAACTAGGTAGCCACCCCCAAGAAGCTTAATAGCCCATAGTGCAGATGCGGAGTTGGCGATAATGGCGGCCAGCCCAAGTGACGAATAAAGAATATGTATAGATAGGCCTAGTGCAATGCCTAGGCTGCAAAGTAATCCTGCACGCTTGCCATTGGCTAGAGCTTGCTGAGATACCAAGACAAAATCTGGACCTGGTGTTGCGGCCGCGAGCAAATGTATAGATGTAATTAGCAGTAAACCTTGGTAGAGGTCCATTAGTCGTCCTATTGGGTTTTGTCAGTAACAGTACTAAAGTCAACAAAGAGCTCAGCTGAGTAAACTATTTCATCAAAGGATGATTCGACACTTCTTGGCGCTTTGGTTTTTACAGCAGATAGGGATTTATCATTGTAGCTGTGGTTTCGCTTGGTGGCTGTTACCACTATCTCTTCAAGCATCTGTGCCCCCTGAGTAGCTTTGATCCATAGGCGATTATCTCTGAAACTTACTGGCGTTAGTGTCACGTCCAGTGATTTTTCATAGAGGACTTTTTGTTTCATGATTTTTTCTAGGGCAAGCTGTTTAACCTGGTTCTTGTAGGCGTCTTTCTTTGAATGTTCAAAGGCTATATCAGATAGCTCTATCTCCTCTCTGCTGTCGGCAACGCTGGCGACGGTCTTGAGTTGAGACTCTTGCATGATGGTGATGGCCATGCGGTTCACCACTTTAAAGCTGTCGGGCTTGCTACCAAACCAGCCATACTGCGGCGATGTGGAAAATTTAGAACTTTTTATATGCTCGGGATTAATGCCCGCAGTGACTAACTGTTTGCGGATAGATTCCCGCAGGGCCATGTTATTTGAGATCGATGTCGAGAGCTGCTGATCTTCACTAGTGATTACCAAGCTAATAATAGCTCTGTCGGAGTAGGCTTTTTTCTCAGCCTCAGCGCTAAGAGTGATAATTTTTTCGCTGGGATGAAGGAATTGTCGCAGTTCATTGGGACTGCCCTTGAGTTCTGGCTGGGCTAAGACGTGAAAGGGTAGGCAGCAAAACAGTAGGCAGGTGATCAATTTGGTCATAGTTGTCTCGTCTGGTTGGTCTGTCGCTAATTAAAAAGAGACGCTTTTTAAATAGGCCTCTTTTAAAATAGACCCTAGCAACCGTTACTGCCTACAATGGTCAGATAAAATCTGCGAAATTAGACAGCTGCAGTTAGACAGCTAAAAATAGAGAGAGTAGGGCGCTTAGCATGATTGAAATCACTGCCAGAGAAAAAATCTACCAAGTTATATTTGGCACGGATACGCCAGCCGGTCAGCGTTTCGATATTCTGCTGATCACTATGATTCTGCTGAGTGTGCTTGCGGTTATTTTTGATTCGATCAGTACGGTTAACGATCAGTATGGTGTTTGGATCTTCCGTCTCGAGTGGATATTTACCGGACTATTCTCCATTGAGTACCTGCTGCGTATCTATTCATCCCCCAAGCGACTGAACTATATATTCAGCTTCTATGGTCTTGTGGATCTGCTCTCTATAGTACCGACCTATCTGGCGTTATTTATACCCGGTGCCAGTTATTGGCTGATATTGCGCTTGCTGCGGGTATTGCGGATATTCCGGGTGCTCAAGTTGGTTCGCTATCTTTCGGAGGCCAATATTTTACTGCGCTCTATCTACGCTTCACGGCGCAAGGTGCTAGTATTTTTCACCGTGGTGATGGTCTTGAGTGTGATTTTTGGCAGTTTGATGTTTTTGGTTGAGGGGCCGGAAAACGGCTTTACCAGCATTCCCCGAAGTGTCTACTGGACCATCGTCACCATTACCACTGTGGGTTATGGCGATATTGCGCCCCAGACCGTGGTTGGGCAGGTTATTGCAACTATGGCGATGCTAACCGGATATTCTATTATTGCTATTCCAACCGGTATCTTTACCGCCGAGATCGCCCGGGAGATCAATCAAGCCAGCAGCAATATGCGCTGCAATATCTGTGATCGCAGCGGCCATCATCCGGATGCCGAGTACTGTTATCACTGCGGCATCGAACTGTCCAAAACCTAGTCGAGGGCTTTAGTTTGTCGATTGATGCTCTGAAACGATGCGATAACTCAGAGCCTCTTGATAGTCTTCACTGATAACCTGTTCGCGGCCTGCCAGATCCGCAATACTCCGCGCCACTCGCAAGACCCGATAGAATCCTCTAGTCGATAGACCAAAGCGGGTGATCGCATGGTCCATTAAATTGCGCTGTTCGCTACTGAGCGGACAGATACTTTTCAGTTCTTCACCACTTAATTGACTATTGGTTTTGCCCTGTCGCTTTAGCTGTAACTGGCGAGCCACACAGATGCGTTGCTGAATCTGCCTGTCGCTTTCCCCCTTGGGTGGCGGTGCGGGATTTAACTGTTGCTGGTTTAGTAACTGATTGTTTTCAATGGGGGTGACCTGCACCTGCAGATCGATGCGGTCTAACAGGGGCCCGGAAATTTTGCTGCGGTAACGATTAATTTGGTCGGGGGTGCAGCGACAGCGGGTGCCGCCAAGATAGCCGCAGGGGCAGGGATTCATGGCGGCAATTAATTGAAAGTTGGCTGGATAGCAGACCTGAGCGGCGACCCGGGAGATATTGATCTCTCCGGATTCCATCGGCTCGCGAAGCACTTCTAGCACACTGCGTGAAAACTCTGGCAGCTCATCGAGAAACAGCACGCCCTGATGGGCCAGTGAGATCTCCCCCGGCCTGGGGCTACTGCCTCCGCCCACCAGGGCCGCGGAGGAGGCGGTGTGGTGAGGGGCGCGAAAGGGTCGCGCCCAGATCGGTTGGCGCAAGCCTTTGCCTGCTACTGAATAAATGGAGGCGACTTCCAGTGCTTGCTGGTTATTCAATGGTGGCAGAATACCTGGCAGGCGACTGGCGAGCATGGTTTTGCCGGTGCCCGGTGGGCCATAGAAAAGAAGATTGTGGCCACCGCTGGCGGAGATCTCCAGCGCGCGCTTGGCATGGTGTTGGCCGATCACCTGATTGAGCTGGCTCTTGTTTGTGTTTGTACTGGCGTTTTCGCGTGCGTTGGAGCCAGCATGGTCCGGGGAGTCTGTATCTGTGACGTTCGAACTATTCCAAAACTGCAGCGGAGTTTGCAGTAGCAGATGTCCAGAGATATCTAATAGATGTGTGCAAGGTAGTATCTCCAAGCCCTCGACCAGAGATGCTTCCTCAGCATTCTGGCAGCTAATAATAAGCTGTTTACCCTGATGCAGACAGCTGAGTGCTGCGGGCAGAACTGCATCTACGGCGCGGGTATCGCCAGAGAGGGCCAGCTCGCCAATAAATTCATATCGATCCAGGTGATCTCTCGGCACCTGCCCCGAGGCTGCAAGAATGGCGACTGCAATAGCAAGATCAAAACGGCTGCCTTCTTTGGGCAGTTCGGCGGGGGCTAGATTGACGGTGATACGTTGCGCGGGAAAATCAAACTGTGAGTTGAGGATGGCGCTGCTAACCCGGTCTTTGCTCTCTTTAACCGCGGTCTCTGGCAGACCCACCATATGAAAGCTCGGCAGGCCATTGGACAGATGCACTTCAACTGAGACCAGCGGTGCATTGATACCCAGTTTTGCTCGGGTGTTGACCACCGCAAGTGACATTGCATTGCTCCCTGTGTGTCTCACTAAAACAACCCCTCAATCCGCTGAGGGGTTTTAAATCTGCAGGCTAATTATTGCTTTTTATGACTCTCGTTAGCGGTCAGTTGGCGAATACTTTCCTCTAGGTCACTGATCTGTGCCTCGAGAGTATCGAGCTTTTCTCTAGAGCGCCCCAAGACTGCCTGTTGGATATCGAACTCTTCACGGGTAACCAGATCCAGTTTTTGCAATGCCTTGACCATAGCTGAGCGAACCTGCATTTGCATCTCGTCCCCCAGAGCCTGGGCGCCGGGTACAAATGCCTGATTAAACTGTTTGATAAATTGATTAACAATATTGTCTTGATTCAATGGGTAGTTCCTCTTTTAACCGCTTTAGCCCCTCGGGATAATCTGCAGTTTAGCAAATTGCACCGGGTTACCCCATGCATTTACAGCAGATGAGACCTGTCACTCTAATCGCTTAATAGGCTGTCCAGTTTGGTGCGTGAGATCCCCGGATGACTTTTAGCGGTGCACCATATTGGTACGTTCGCACAGTATCTGATGGGAAATTAGCGGAAATAACCGTTGAAAAAAAGTTGGCATGCAATATGCATTAGCCTGTTCGAAGCATCAAAAAACTTAACGTTAAATATTTTTATTTTTTAATTTTATATCTTGGGAGATATATCGATGAAAGCTTTAAAAACTGCAATTTTCGCTGCAACTATGATGTCTGGTGCCACTGCAATGGCTGCTGAAGTTTCTGGCAATGTAGCAATTGGTTCGGATTACTTTTTCCGTGGTATCGATCAGGCTGGCGGTGAAGCGCTGTCTGGTGGTTTCGATGTGGGTTTTGAAAATGGCTTCTATGTTGGTACTTGGGCTTCAAGTGTCGATTTCAGTGGCGGCTTAGAGCTTGATTACTACGCTGGTTACGGTGGTTCCATTTCTGAAGACGTTAGCTA
>Ga0208971_1001602_pt1 | contig 13097 bp, 8 predicted proteins | sample AOAMet1_18_M0_10_2_FD_188229 | JGI IMG/M metagenome (GOLD analysis project Ga0208971, IMG submission 188229) | Ammonia-oxidizing marine microbial communities from Monterey Bay, California, USA - CAN11_18_M0_10 (SPAdes) | ecosystem: Environmental > Aquatic > Marine > Intertidal zone | place... | reverse complement strand
TCAACGCCAAAAAGGCATGCTTGAGGTGAGAACACCGTTGTTACTAAAAGAGCTATGACTAAAACAATCCAGCGTCTGCGGTTTTGAGAAGGTGTACCCATTTCATATAATTTCAAGAGATTTTTAGAATGCGATCACAGAAGTTTTCCAACAATCTATGAACTAAGACGACTTAATGAAAGAGCTACCGATTAAAAAATGCTTTGCCGCTTGTATCAAGTCTCATGAGCAGTAAAGTGCGATCAGAATTTGCGTGAAATCTAGGCGAGTTGTTCAGTTTTCACTCGGGTCTTTGCCGCCCACCCACGGTCCAGCAAGTTTCATATGGGCTGGATCTTCAAGTAAACTGCCGGAATCGCCAGCATTCCATCCAGCGATGTGGTTAGGCTTGTCCCGTTCTCTTGATTTTTTCTCCCACTGAGTTGCCCAGGTTGAATCGGCCTCTTGGACCGAATGTGTTTCATCATCAAAGAAATAGGCTTTCCCCGTGCGATAGCTTTTCGCACCAAGAATGACGGTTGTGATTGCTGCGGCACCCAGTAGAGGGTCGTTGTTGCACATTGCCGGATCCTCGGCGACCATTGCCTCGATCCAGTTCTTGAAATGCGTATAGGTTGAGTCTACCTTTTGGGTCGCAATGCGTTCCTGTTTTAATTTGCTGTTCCGTGTGACTTGAGGTCGTTCCGGGATGTAATCGAACCCATCAAAACTCTCACCGGTTCCAAATACAAAAGATCCGTGGTGCCCTCGGATGGTTTGTTCAATGGGTGTGTTGGCACAAGCCATCGTCGCGGTCACCAGTCCCTGAACGCCTTCATTGAAATCGGCAACAACCGTTGCCACGTCTGGTACGGTTCGCCCGTCGTACTCGAGGAAAATTCCTCCGGCTCCGACAACTCTTCCCGGGAATCGAAGCCCGGTTGCCTTAAACATGGAGGTTGTCCGATGAACAAATAGATCGGTAAACATGCCCGATCCGTATTCCCAGAATCGACGCCACTGGCAATATTTTTCGCGATCAAAGGTCTCGAACTCTGCCAATCCTTCTTCAACGCCAAGCCATCGCTTCCAATCGATATTATCGGGGGTCATTTCTTTTTCGAGTTTTTGAGATCGCCACTGTCCCTGTGCAGAGTTGCGGAAAAATTCAGTCTGGTATTGGAGAACTTTGCCAAGCTTTCCGGCTTCCAGCATTTCATTGACTTGAGCCCAAAGTGGCAGGCTCGTCGATTGAACGCCTACCTGCATCACTTTTCCAGATTTTTGCCAGGTCTTCATAACATCGACCGCTTCTTCGACGGTCTTGGTCATCGGTTTTTCACAGTAAACGTGCAGCCCTTTTTCGAGTGAGTCGATGGCTTGTTTAGCGTGCCAGTGATCTGGAGTGCCGATGCAGACAGCGTCTAAGTTTGATTTCTCAATCATCTCCAAGTAGTCAATGAACTGAACCGGCGTTTGGCCTGTTTCTTGCTCGATATAATTCGCAGCTCTTTCACGATGCTTGTTGTAGACATCGCAAACCGCCACTAATTCAATTGGTTGACCCTCGCCCTGTAGTTTGCACAAAGTTCTAACGTGAGCTCTGAATCCCCGCCCGCCCGGGCCAATGAAGCCGATTCGAATTTTAGCATTGGCGGACGACGAAGACTCTGCCGAAGCTACCGACGGGAAGGCCGCCATGGAGGCGACTGCGGTTGCGGATTGTTTAATAAAGTCACGTCGGTTCTTATTTGATTCGGACATCAGTTTTCTTTTTGGTGAGTATAAAAACAAATCGAGGAAGTCGATAAAGTTGCAGGTTGTGTAAAGAGATTATTTTGGCTTTGCCGCATTCGACTTGGCAGGCTTTGGCGGGGAGCTGATTTTTAAATTGCGGTACCAGACTTCGGCACCATGATCGGTGAGCATGATTCGACCTTTTGCGTTGCGACCAAAATCAGGCACATCACTAAATTTGCTTTCAGCAATCCGCTTTTCCCATTCAGTGTTGCCAATGGTTGCCGTCGCAATCAGCTGTCCATTGAGCCAATGATCAATGCGATTACCTTTGGCAATGATCCGGCTTGTATTGAATTGATCAGTTGGATTAATTTTTCGATCAGCGTTAGGTTCGAAAAGAGCGTAAATAGACCCGGTGTCTTTTTTACCTGGGGGTTGATTTGTTTTTCCAGTATCGAGAATTTGATATTCGTAGCCTAGCATTTTGCGGCCATACTTTTGGACGCGGTATTTGACACCGCTATTACCGCCTTTGGCAATTTTCCATTCAAATGAGAGGTCAAAGTCACCGTATTGCTCACGGGTGACGATGTTTCCGATTCGTTTCTTTCCGCGTTTGCGATGAATGGTTCCGTTGTTCACCTCCCAGCCGGAAGGGACTGGCTTGCCGTTTTCAAGACTCCAGTTATCGAGTGATTTTCCATCAAAGATTTCAGCCAATGGCTGAGCTGATTCCTGTTGACTCGTTTTTAATAGATTGGGAGCGTCTACTGGATCATCGAGTTCACTGATTAAATTGCGTAATTTATGAGTCAGAGTTGTTCGGACACGTTGGTATTGCGAGGCATGGTAGAGGTTGTTCATTTCTTCCGGGTCGTTTTCAAGATCGAACATCTCCCACTGGTATTTCCCCTCCATCCCCGGGTAGTGAATCAATTTGTGGGTGGAGGTGCGAATCCCGATCATCTCTGGGAGTTGTTTTCCATGCTCGTAGAAGTGGTAGTAGGATCTATCGCGTACTTTGCCGAGTGCGCCTTGGAGGATGGGTTTTAGCGAATGTCCCTGCATCTCATTGGGGATTTTTATATTCGCGAAATCTAAAATGGTTGGGGCAAGATCCACGTGATTCACCATTGAATCATGGACACTCCCAGGCTTGATAGTTTCAGGGAATCGAACCAAGAGTGGTTGGTGCAATGGGTTTTCATACATCCACTGCTTGTTGTAAAAGCCATGTTCACCGAGTGAAAAACCCTGGTCGGAGGTGTAGATTACCAAGGTGTTTTTAGCTAATCCACTTTGGTCGAGATAGTCGAGTATTCGTCCGACATTGTCGTCGACTGACTTAACCAGTCGATAGTAACCTTTGATATACTCTTGATACATGGCCCGTGTTAACTCGTCCCGCGAGATGTTTGGATTTTCTTTTTCAAGGTGGGAGCGATGTTTTTTGAATGCCTGCCCAAGCACAATTCGATTGGGACTCATTTTGCTCTCGATGGCTTCTGGAGTTCGCCCTTGATAGTCATCGAGGAGTGTCGCGGGTTCGGGGATCGTCACGTCTTTGAGAAAATCTTCGTATTTTTTTGGAGGGGTGTAAGGTTGATGTGGCGGTTTGGGATGTAGGCACATGCAAAATGGCTTGTTTGGATCGCGTTTATTTTTTAGCCAATGAATCGCTTCGGTTGTTATCGAATCGTTGTTGTAGCCCGGAAGTACTCGCCCGCCTTCACGATAACTCTTTCGATCTTTGGGCGACCACGGAATCCATTTCATGTCCGTTTCAAAGACGATTGTATCGATGGGCATTCCCTGCATCTTTTGGACACAATAGTGGTCGAAACCGGTCGGTTGTGACCGTAAATGCCACTTGCCGAATAAACTGGTTTGGTAGCCAGCCTGTTGAAGTAGTTTGGGGAACGTTGTCTGGGATCCATCAAACGACTGGTTCAATCGCGTTACGCCGTTTTTATGGGAGTACTTTCCCGTCAGAACCGCTGCTCGCGCCGGAGAGCAAAATGAATTGGGGGTAAGCGCATGATTAAATCGCATTCCCTCTCTGGCGATACGATCGAGCGAGGGTGTTTGAATATCCGTGTTGCCGTAACATCCGATTGCCTTCTTGGCATGATCGTCTGAAAGGATCAATAGGATGTTCGGTTGCGATGTGTTTGCGGTAGCGGTGCTAGAAACGAGAAGCCCCAGGAAAATTAGGCAGAGTGTTTTGCTTTTGTTGATTGCAATGCTCATTTCTTCAACTTTCGGTTCTCAACAAACGTGCTAAATTGACTGAAGAGTCGATCCGCGGTTTTGGGATGTTCGTTGGCGACATTTTCTTTTTCGCCCGGATCCCTAGCGAGGTTGTATAGTTCAAATTTTTCTTTCTTGACCTGAGCAGCATCTGTCTGTCTCACATTGAGTGCTAACTTCCAATGGCCTTCCCGGATCGCATGTGAGCGGTGGATCATTGAAGGGCGATTATGGTTGGTGGAAGGATTGAAGAGGACATCTAAGAAGCTAATGCTGTCGGCAGGGATGGTCTCGTTCGGATTCTTAATTGACGAGTTCTCCACCAGTTCTGCCAAGGTAGCAAAGACATCGGTGAAGTTAATGATTGCGGAAGTTTGGCTGGCTGCTGGAATTCGATTTGGCCATTTCGCGATGAAGGGCACTCGGTGGCCACCCTCCCAGCAATTTGCTTTATGCCCACGGAATTCTCCGGAGGATGCATGGCCTTGGTCTCCCATTTGTCTCCATGCATCGGGGCCCGGACCGTTATCGCTGGTAAAGATGAGCAGCGTATTGCTGGCGAGTCCGGTTTCCTGAAGGGCTTGGTCAATCTGTCCAACGACATCATCCAGTTGCATGACGAAATCACCATACGCGCCCAGCTTACTTCTGCCTTGAAACGGTTTCGTCGGTAACCAGGGTTCGTGCGGGATGGGCGACGCGTAATAAAGAAATAACGGTTTTTGTTGCGGACCGGCGGCGTATTCATGAATTAGTTTTACGGCTTTGCGGCAGCAAAGTGGACTGGTTTCAGAAAGTGAGAATCCAGGGGCAGCTGGTAGTTTGAGGGTAGACGTTTTGTCGCCGCGCTGTTTCGTTACGCTAATGGTCGAAGTCGGCTTGGCAACGACGTGGCGTCCGTTGAAATAGCACAATGGTTGTGACGCAGCAGAACCATGTATACCAAACCAACTTTCAAAACCGCGATCCAGTGGTCCCCCTTTGATTGGTTTTGAAAAATCGAATGTGACGCGACGTCCCGATTTTGTTTTATGAAATCCGAGGTGCCATTTCCCAATCATATGTGTGCTGTAACCATGGCTCTGCAGTATCGACGCGAGTGTTTTTTCGTCTTCGGAGATAATTGGAATTCCTGTTGCCAAGAGGGTGTTGGCCACGCCGGTTCGCGCAGGATTAATTCCGGTGAGTAGTCCATATCGAGAGGGTGTACAGGTACCGGCTGCCGAGTGAGCGTCGGTAAAACGGAGCCCCTCTTTGGCTAGTGCGTCGATATGAGGCGTCTTGATTTTTGACTGCGGATTAAAAGCCGTGCAGTCGCCGTAGCCAAGATCGTCGGCGAGAATTAAGACGATGTTGGGTTGATCAGCCAGGCTTGCGGCTGAAATAAGGCAAAAAGTGAGGAATAGATAGCTCACATTTGCGACTTGGCGTATGGTCATAGTCGCCGCATTGTAAATCTTGCCGACTCGCCAAGGCAACTGAAATATAGAGTCTTTGTTGAATTGCCGCGTAATAGCGTTCCTTGCTGCACATTTATCTCTTAGTTTTCAAAACCGTCAGGAATGCCATTCCCGTCTTTATCTTCAAGGAGGGCCTGGATCTCCTGTGGCATATCCTCAAGGGAATCGTATTTCTTACCGTTGTATTCATAAGTCGTTTTGGTCACGGTCTTTTCAATTTCAAATTCAGGTGATCCAGATCGTAATCGCTCGAATGCGGTACGGGCCTCTTCTGGCATGTCATCTAAACTGGCATATTTTTTTCCATTGAAGACATAAGATTCAGAAGTCGAGTAAGAACGAAAGAATTTAGTGAACAAGTTTTTAATGCCCATGGTGTGTTACTTTCGAAGAAACAAGTTTGAAGCGAAGGCACTCAGTTAGGTAAGTAGATTAAGGATGACTTGTTGTTCTTTGTTTTTTTCAATGGAGATTGTCAACCTCAAAAGAGAGAGAGGTGTCAGCCAAAATATGGAAATTGTTGTTTGCAAAAACTTGCGAACAAAAACTAAAACAAATCCCCAAAAACAATCTTAACTGTTTCATCGAATTGAATTTCCGGGGAAATTCTAATCGTTAGCAGAACCAGAGTTTTTGAATGGACTGTGTGTTAACGAAGAATAGGGAGAGGCAATTGTCTCAGCGTTCCGCCGTAGTTTTCATCATCAGTTCCAATGAATAACTGAGGAGGCTCGTCTTTATCTAATTCGCGTACGGCGACGGATTCGACTTTGAAGCCATCGAGCAACGCGTACTCCACTGGCTGAGGAAAGAGCTCGATCGCCGCCTTCTTGTTCTGAAGTTTAATTTGACCAATCATGTATACACCTGCGGCGAAGGGGCCATTGTCTGGGTCAGGAAGCCCGGCTGCTTCTGCGTCAAACGCGGATACGCTGTAGATGAAGCCATTGCTGTCAATGTCGAGGCCGACGATAACGCGATTAAAACGCTGTGGATCTGGCGAATCAAATTTGACACTTGAAACATTCTTCTTAAAACGCATTTTTTTGGGATCGAATTCGATCCATGATAGTTCAGTGGACGGTTGGTTGTCCGCACGTTCTGCGAAGACGAAGAAATAACGTCCGTCCAGTTGTGCGACCGCTGTTCCTTCAACGTTGAGGATGTTGACCGGCCAGGTTGTTTGACTAATGATTCGGACGCGGTTTTTTTGTACCGAAGCTTTAAAGATGCGCTGGATTGCTGGATCATTTTTGCTGTCTCCACTTTCGACTAGCAGAATGTTATTAGAGCCCGGTATGCTTGCAGCGCTTTCGAGATCATTGGGCGTTCTCCCGCGGTATGTCACCCGTCGATCTGTGAAGGTGATCCCGCGGAGGTTCGCGGGTAATTGTAGATTTGCCACCCGCGGCTTGAATAATTCGTCTTCAATTTTTGCGTCATGTACCGCAATGAAGGAATTACCTCCAGTCCATGCGAGGCCGCTCAGGTCAGCCAAAGTTGTTGCGGGTTTTTTATTCCCAGTTTTTTTCAAAGTTGGTTGTGCTGACGATTTTGAAGTTAGGGTAAGAAATGTGATGATTGAAAAAAAGACGCAGAACGAATATCTAAGGCAATTTGGCATGGGGATTTATTTCGGGAGGGAAGAAGGATGGTTGGAACGTTCAGCTAACTAGTCAAGCTAGTGTATGATTCGACAGGATTTATCTTAGTTGCAAAATTAATCTTTGGGATAGGAGAACCCTGCCCGAATAACAACATTACTAATGCTGCCGGGTTTCCCGTCGGGAAAGGAAACGTAGATAACATTGCGTGCTTTTAGTCCGGCTGGATCAAGGGGGATGATTTTACAAGATTTATATGCTTTGTCCGTTAACCGATTTGCACATTTCTCTAATGGCACCTCGTACGGTTTTCCATTGACCGTGACGGAGATTTCTTTGTCGAACTCGGGTGCGCGATTCACACCAATGCGTAAACTGGCATATTCAAGTTTCCCTTTTCCTGGAATTTCAACTGTGAAAGCCCGCTTCCTTCCTTGGTCGAGATTGACGTCAAGGCGATTGGCGTAACAGGGTATTTCGCCGATTTGTTGACGCGGTTCTATTGCTTTCGCGTAGGTTGATTTGATGAGGATTGTCTCTCGCCCTTTAAATCGGAAGTCGTAGGACGCATTTTTATCGAGGTCGTTTTCAGCTGTTTTGCCTCCGACAGGGCGTTTCGCTTCAGCTAGATAAGGAGTGAAGTCAGCGTTGCGTCCAAGGCGACGGACTTGCATTTCAATTGGGCGTGGCAGATTGATTGAAACAAATTTATTAGCGTCAGATAGATTGTTGAGAATAACGAATACGGTATCTCCGTCGACGAATGCGCGTGTTTGAATGTCGGGGTCGGGGCAAGACGAAGCAATTCGATTCCCTCGCAAATCGCGGAACAGGCGATAAAACAAAATCTTTTTGCCAGGTAGCCAATCGGTTTTATCTGTGAAGTTTCGTGGAGTGTAAAGTGTGGCGTAGTACTTGGGATCCCAGTTCATACTTTCCAACAGAATAAACGGGACTGCCTTTAAGACGGTGTGCGGGTGATCCATAAAGACCAGAGTGTTTGCGATCGCGCTGCTGACCATGTTGAAGTCGTCGATCGACCGTTTTTTCATTTCCCATTCGAATCCGGTTTCTTTGAATTGGGCATCGATGGCAAGCTTTTGAACTAATTCGTTAGCTCCGTAACCACCGTGTTCGCTAACGACGATGTCAACTTCTTTACCATAACTGTTGACCGTGTAGTTTTGAATTTGATCCAGCAGTGATTCCAGTGGGAGGCCGCTTTGAATCACTCCGCCAAAGTTTCCATCTTTTTCACGGAGGAAGTCGTAGATATGAAATGAGTAGAAGTCCAACTTACACTGCGTGTTGTCGATAAATGGCTTGAGGTTCTTCTCCCAGATCGGAACGGCCAGGCAGGGCCCGCCAACCAGCACTCCAGGAACGTCTCGGTGGACCGTATTCATGGTTGCCAGATGCCAGTTGGCTAAATGTTTGCTTTTAAAATATGACCAGTGCGGTTCATTGATTGGTTCATAGTATTTCGGCCGGTCGAAGTCGGTAAAGCGATGGTTGAGCGCGAGTGCCGATAATTCAGCTGCAGCTTCAATGTTTTTGGGAAGTCGCTGAGCGTATTTGTCTTTGCGGGCGGCATCCGTTTGGTAGATACCCATGAATTCGGGAAATGCGTTTCGAAAGCCATGTGCCGCAATGTCCAAACGGTTGTTCATGTCGCGCTTAAAGTCAGCGCTTGACGATTTGGATTTTACCTTTTTGATTAGAAACGCTTTGTCGACAAATTCAGGTCGGGAAGGATCTTGCCGAATAGCCTTTTGATATTCATCCAGCCCGTTGACCACTTGCAGCGTGCGCCCGAACGTGATTCCGTTGTTTTCAATTAGCCATTGGTAGCGAGTCGGTTTTAGGCAGCGTTTTTTAAATTCGGTGCCCGGATCACAAATGCCAAAGTAGGCCTCGCGGTTAAGTCGGCTCGTTCCTTGGATACTGCGAATCGAAAACGGATCAATCGAGATCTTGACTTGCGATTGAGCGCGAATGGATTGGTTGGTTGGATTCTGGCCATTTGCCGAATGTCCCAGTAAACAACTCGCTAACGTGATTGAAAAAAATAATTTAAGATTATTCATGTTTGGTGGTGGTAAGTTGCATCGGGTTCGAAGACGAATCAAAAGATAGCGAATCCCAATTTAGCGAATGCATAGGCTGGCGCGAACTAACGGAGTATCCATTTGAGCCTAGAGAGAGGATTGGGTGTGAGAAATTTTCATGCCCATTTAATATGAACCGAATGACGAGCTTTCTTATCAGTTTCTGTTCAAATAAGTTGAAATGAGTAACTTTGATTGAGAGGGGATTTTGAATCAAATTTCTTTATTACAACGAATGTAGACGGACTTTATTTTGAGTTTTCTTTGATGAAATTGTCCACGAAATCGCCGCGGTTTGGTTTTATTGGAAAGATGTGCAACCTGTCTTGCTGTGGACGATATGATTTATTGAAAAAACAAACAGGAAAAGTGATGAAAAAAATCGACACACTTATCTGCATGGCGACCGCGTTGCTGGCGATCACGGGCGTCCTTTCAGCAGATGACAATGGTAATCCTGCGAGTCAAAGCAAAAGTAAAAACTTACGAGGCTCGTACTATGTCAATGGTGAAATCCACGTCGGTACGTATGGGCAACCAGAAGGTAAGCCGCTGACCACGGGTCACAACGATTTCAAACCATCCTGGTCAAAGACGGGTGACATGCTGGTCTTTTTCCGCAGGGTAAAAAACGATCCCGATGTGTCGAAATGGAAAACCGCCATCCACATCATTAATGCAGATGGAACCGGGTTGCATCAATTAACCGACGGAACGCACACGGACTTCAATCAAACCTGGACGCGTGACGGTAGTAATACGCCGATTTGGAATCGAAAGAATCCGAAGACGGGCGGCTATGTGGTGATGGCCAGCAAGATTGGTGCAAAACCTGGTGAGGAAATCCCGCTCACCGATAAAGGGCATTCTACTTGGGCTTTCACCTGTCTTACCGACGGTCGAATCCTTGTGCGATCGAATCCGCCCAAACAGGGCATGGGGTACTACCTGATGACGCCTGGGAAGAACGCCGGTCCGACGTTCGAACGCATCGAGTGTGACTTGGCAAAAACGGGAGTGCTTGCCCGGGTCAGTCTGTCACCATCAGAAACAAGAGTCTGCTTCGAGTTTCAACGGGGGTTCAAACGACGAGTTCCTGGACGCACGCTTTACGTCGCGGATTTCGATGTCAAGCGCCGCAAGATCACCAATGCAAAGCCGCTGGCGAACGAGGAAGAAAAACAGATCTGGTTTGCGTACCCTCGTTGGTCGAAAGACGAATCTTCAATCGTTTATCACGCAGGCGGGAAGCTCTATGTCTACAAACCTGAAGACGGCTCGACGCATAAGGTCTCGACGGACGACAAAGCTGACTACCGGTATCCACATTTCGAGGATGCACCAAAGTGAGTAACTTCGTCCACCCAAAATATCCCAGACGCAAAATAGTCTTTTTTCGATTAGATATCGCAGCGAAAATAAAGCGATTCGCAGCCAAACTGGCGATTGCATTTCTCCTCGTGTCAGTACATGCGTTGGAGCAAGCTGATGCCGACGTCACGATCGACAGGCCGAACGTTTTATTCATTGCAGTGGATGATCTGAACGACTGGGTTGGCTGCCTTGGTGGGCATCCCCAGGCAAAGACTCCCAATATCGACCGGCTTGCAAAAAAAGGAGTCCTCTTCGAGCAGGCCCATTGCGCGGCTCCACTTTGCAGTCCGTCGCGTACTGCGATCATGATGGGGCTGAGGCCATCAACGACCGGTATCTACGGTAATTTGAACTGGTTTCGCGACATGCCCCAATACCAAGATTGGGTAACGCTCCCGCAGTACTTCCGACAGCATGGTTACCTCGCCTGGGGCGGCGGCAAGCTTTACCATCAGGCTCACGGAAAATTCTCCGATGCCGCGGCGTGGGATCATGTCTATTCCACGCGAACGGGAGCCGTGCCGCCACCAAAGCAGGAACGTTACCAGCACGGACTGCGCCCCAAGTTCGAATCCAATCCGATCCTCGCCCGACTCATCGACTGGGGACCAACCAACGCCCCGATGGAAGCGAATCCCGATTGGAAGACCGCGGACGGCGCTGCTCAGTTTTTGCAGCGAGATCACAAGAAGCCATTCTTTCTTGGCTGCGGAATCTACCTGCCTCATCTTCCCTGGTATGCCCCGAAAAAATTCTTCGACATGCATCCACTGGAAGAGATTGAACTTCCACCATACAAGGCTAACGATTTCGACGACATCCCTGCGATTGGCCGTCGGATGGGCGAACGTCACATCAAGCACATTCGTGAGAGCGGCAAATGGAAGGAGGCTGTTCAAGGCTGCCTCGCAGCGGACTCGTTCGCTGATGCCTGCGTTGGTCACGTACTCGACGCATTGGAGAAGAGCCGCTATCGAGATAATACGATTGTTATCTTGTGGGGAGATCATGGTTATGACGTGGGCGAAAAGAAAATCGCGAAGTCGGCACTCTGGGAACAGACGACCCGCACACCGCTGATCATCGACATGCCGGGTAGGTTGCCGATCGGTAAACCAGCCAGTGGGATGACCTGCAAGAGTCCGGTCAGCCTTGTCGATCTCTATCCGACATTGATCGACTTATGCGGCTTACCGAAAAATACACAACTTGATGGACGCAGTTTCGCGCCGCTTGTTCACGAACCGAACACCGACTGGCCTTATCCGGCGATCATTACGCACTCACCCCACTGGCTGGGGATTAACCACGCCGTCCGCTCACGCGAGTATCACTACATTCGCTATAGCGACGGTGGCGAGGAACTCTACGACGTCAAAGCCGATCCACTTCAGAGGAAGAATCTCGCGGATGACCTAGCCCACGCCCCGGTCAAGGCGGAATTGAAAAAATGGCTCCCGAAGAAAAACGCGTTACACTTTGGGGCACCTAAAAGGAAATAACATGAAACCCATCTTCACATTTTTATTTGTCTTGCTGCTGGTTTGCCCCGGTTTTGCCGAAGACAAACAACCCAATGTCGTTTTGATTTTTGCTGATGACATGGGCTATGGCGACGTCACCTGCTACGACGCCGAATCCAAAATCCACACGCCAAATCTCGACCGCCTGGCCAAGGGCGGCATGCGATTCACCGATGCTCATTCCGCCTCCGCCGTCTGTACGCCTTCACGCTATGCCCTGCTGACCGGCCGCTACGCGTGGCGAACTGGATTGAAGAGTGGCGTTCTCGGTGGCTTCTCACAGCCACTCATTAAGGAGGGGCGTATGACTATGGCGGATCTATTCCAACGCAAGGGTTATCGAACAGCCTGTATCGGAAAGTGGCATCTGGGAATGGACTGGGCCGGAGGAATGCGCGGAGAAAAGGGCTACAACATGCGCAACAACTCGGAGGGGATCGATTTCACCAAACCGATTCAGAACACCGCCATCGTCAACGGATTCAACGAATACTTCGGGATTGCCGCATCTCTGGACATGCCCCCCTACGTTTTCATTCGAAATGACCGTGTCGCTGAGCAACCCACTTCGAGTTTGAAGGAAGAAGACAAAGGTGGCCGGTCGGGCCCTGCGGTTCCTGGCTGGCGGCATAAGCATGTCATGCCGACCTCGACCGACGAGGTCATCTCTTTCATCCAACGCAACAAACAAAGTCCCTTTTTTGTTTACATGCCGCTCAATGCCCCTCACACACCTCACGCGCCGAGTGATGCCTTCGTCGGTAAAAGCAAGTTGGATATCTACGGCGATTTTATGGTGGAAGTAGATCATCAAGTAGGAAGGGTAATGGATGAGTTGGATCGATTGAAACTCTCGGACAACACCCTGGTCATAGTGACCAGTGACAATGGACCTGAGACCAATATGTTTCCACGGCGGAGTAAGTTTGGTCACGACAGTTCCTCTCACTTCTTGGGAGCCAAACGCGACAACTGGGAAGGCGGACACCGGGTTCCGTTCATCGCCCGTTGGCCAGGCGTGATCGCGCCCGGATCGAAGTGCGACACTCCGTTCTGTCT
>Ga0208971_1001601_pt1 | contig 13099 bp, 12 predicted proteins | sample AOAMet1_18_M0_10_2_FD_188229 | JGI IMG/M metagenome (GOLD analysis project Ga0208971, IMG submission 188229) | Ammonia-oxidizing marine microbial communities from Monterey Bay, California, USA - CAN11_18_M0_10 (SPAdes) | ecosystem: Environmental > Aquatic > Marine > Intertidal zone | place... | reverse complement strand
TAGGTTGGGATCAGTCGGCTATCGACCAACTTATCAGCAGCGGAGATGTGGCGGTAACTGCGCTACCGTAAAACAGCAGCCTGGTAATACAAGATGCACAAAGTCGACCGTAGACGAGGTTTACAGTCGACATCAGGCAGAGGATTTTACACAATTTCTCTCGTTTTTTTCCGCTCTACATTGTTCTCTATTTCCTTTTCCAAAGGTCTTTGCCGGCGATCTGTCAAATAGCTGTTTGTACATAGTATAAGGCTTATATGATTATCGGTATCACGATCAAATATTGTTAATATAAGACCAAACCCGTTAGCCTTCCGTACTTGGCATTATCAGGCTGGTCTGTGCAGCTGTGCCCCCACAGTTGACGGCAAAAATTACTAGCTAGTGAGTGGACGCCACTCGTTACTAAAATCAAAAGAGGAATAACCATGTCAATGATTGTAAATCGTCGAGATCTCGACTTCGTACTCTATGAAACCCTAGGGTTGAATGAGATTCTCAATTCGGAGCGCTATGGCGACTATGATCGCGAGTCCCTAGATGCGATGTTGGATCTCTGCCAAACGATTGCTGAAGATCAGTTTTTGACCTGTGCCTCTAAATTGGATGCTAATGAACCGCAGTTTGTCGATGGCAAAGTGGAAACCATTCCTGAACTCAAAGAGGCAATTGCCGCCTATCAGGAAGCCGGTTTATGTGCCTCAGCCTATGACGCTGATGTGGGTGGACTGCAGTTGCCGTGGATGGCAGATCAGGCCCTCAATGGCATGTTTGTATGCGCTAACAATCCGGCTCATATCTACCTCTTTCTGACTCAGGGCGTGGCTAATATGCTCAATGTCTGTGGGTCTGACGAACTTAAAGCCAAGTATCTACCCAATCTGGTGGATGGCAAGTGGTTCGGCACAATGTGTTTATCTGAACCTCAAGCAGGTTCTTCTCTGGCGGATATCCGTACCAAGGCCGAGCCAAAAGCCGATGGCTCTTATGCCCTTAGCGGCACGAAGATGTGGATCTCCGGCGGTGAGCAAGATATCACTGAAAATATCGTCCATATGGTCTTAGCGAAGATTCCCGGATCGCCTCCTGGTGTCAAAGGTATCTCTCTATTTTTAGTGCCGAAAAATCGTGTCAATGACGATGGTTCTATTGGCGAGTCCAATAATATAGCTCTGGCGGGTCTGAACCATAAGATGGGCTGTCGCGGTGCCACTAACTGCCTACTCAACTTTGGTGAGTCTGGTGAATCTATCGGTTACCTAGTTGGCGAGCCTAATCAGGGCTTGGCAAATATGTTCCATATGATGAATGAGGCGCGTATTTCTGTTGGCATGTCGGCGGTTATGTCTGCGCTCGGTGGTTATTTATATTCTTTGGACTATGCCCGCAATCGTCCCCAAGGCCGCCCTCTGGTGAACCGTAATCCAGAAGAGCCCCAGGTTATGATCAGTGAACACGCCGATATCAAGCGTATGCTGATGACCCAAAAAGCCTTTATCGAAGGCGCTCAAACTCTGATGTATTACTGTGCAGAGATAATCGATACCAAGAAGCTATCGAATGACCAAGAGGCTAACCAGCGCCGTGATCTGCTGCTCGACCTGTTGACACCGATCTGTAAGTCTTGGCCCTCAGAGTTCTGTCTTGAAGCAAATAAACTCGCCATCCAGATCTTGGGCGGCTACGGCTACACCCGTGAGTATCCGGTTGAGCGCCTCTATCGCGATAACCGACTCAATCATATCCATGAGGGAACCTGGGGTATTCAGGGTATTGATATTCTTGGTCGCAAAGTGCGCATGCAGGATGGCGCTGCGGTAGCGATCCTTCGTGAAGAGATGCAGGCAACCATTGATTCAGCTGCAGGGCATGCTCAATTAGGACGTTACTGTGATCAGCTAAATGAATACTTAACCCTGATAGAGGAAACCATCGCGATCGTGGCGCAGGCCGAAGATCCCTCCTTGGCGCTCGCTAATGCCACCATTTTCTTGGATGCAATGGGTCACTTAGTGATTGCATGGATGTGGCTAAAGCAGGCCGTTGCAGCGGTAGAAGGTAAGCAAAAGGGCAATACAGCAGACGACGCGTTTTATGATGGCAAGGTTGCGGCGATGCAATTTTTCTTCCGCTATGAGCTGCCAAAAATCAAACCCAATCTGGCGTTGGTAGCGGAATTGGATAGTACTTGTTATGACCTGACTGCGGAGCAGTTTTTAGGGGTGTAATGTTTTTACTAGCGGAGGTATGTCAGGAATTTTGTGAGTCTTAAGGGAGGCATTGTGATAGGCCTTTGCGACAAGCTTTGCTGCACTTAGTGAGGTTTTGGATGTGATTGGAGGCGGGTAGACTGGCTGTAAATACCCTTTGGTGATCAGCGGCTCGCTGGGCTAATCGTTTTAAGGTTCGGTCTTGACCCGCTAACGCAGGTATTCCGAGTCGGCGGGTTGTCACTGTAAGACATTTGGGCCTGCTTAATAGGCTATTTGTGAAAGCGGCAAACTTTTAAATACCGCCGAAGCATATGGAAGGCGCCGCTATGATTCCGCCCAGAGATAAAAAAAGATACGAAAGCAACATTGGCTATTTTAGTTTTGTCATCGAATTGCGATCGGATTACAAACTTATAGATAGTAAGCTTTTAAATTGTCTGCTCCAAAGTATTACGCTTAAGGAGTATTGAACGCAGTCCCGTCAAATGCATTACATAACTGAATCGACTCGGCTAATTCCCTTAATGTATTGCATGGCAACCTATGCCATAAGGTAATTGCACCAGTGGTCAATTATATATGGACATATTTAGGGCCTTAACAGCACTCTTGACCAAAAAAAGCTTATTCATGAACATGCTTAGCTAGGAATGTGTCAATCACTTTAAAAACAGCCTTTGATTCCGCAACCGAAAGCAGACGATGTCCGGCCCCTTTTACTGTGTACAGCTGGTTCGGCGTGCCGTTATTATCCAACATTTTATGTAGGCTTACAGCGTGGCTGTAGGGCGCAACCTCGTCCTTGTCACCATATATGCTAAGGATTGGAGGTAAATTTTTGTGGATATAGGAAATCGGAGAAATACGCTTTGCAATGGATCCTCTGTTTTTCTGAGCGCCCATCCACTTAATTGCAAAGCCTTTCACATTGGGGCCCTTGATCAGATCATTTACATCTGAAATGCCAAACCAGCTAACAATCGCAGCCACTTCTAATTCAGGAAATTCAGCTTTAAACGTCTTCCCTTGTGAGGCGGGATCGGTGCAGCGGCCATCTAATCCGGCTTCTGCCGTTAACATGCCGGTAATAAGCGCAAGGTGGCCTCCAGCAGAGAGTCCACTTAACACTATACTGTCAGGGTCAAAGCCATATTTGTCAGCATTGCGGATAACTCAGCCCGAGCTGTGCTAGCCATAACCCGTAGTGAAATTGTAAAAAATAATAATAACTCTTGCATGCAGATTTACCCTATATCTTTAAACAGCCCAATACGGATTACAGTTCCGGTTCCGGTTTCGCCTTACCTATTGCTAGGATCGGCACTCTTCAAAGCAAAATCCCTGTCTCTGATATTAAAATATTTATTTATTGCCTTCTCGTTAATCAGAAGTGGTGTTGAAACTTACAAAAATTGTTTGACACGGCTTTAATAAGGCTCAACATGAACTCGCGGGAAAAGTGCATCTTATCCTTGATGTTGCGTCCCTCCGTATTCTTTACCAACCGGATACCTTATGTGTTGCCGTTCTTTCGGCGAAGTTACAGTACGTAGATTTGCTGAACCAATCTATGACTGGAGAACCTTTATCTCATCTAAATTCAAGCGGTTAGTAAAAGAACGAATTTGTATAGTCACGAATGGATGACTATATAGATCTTACTTTTATGATCCTCGTTTATTCTTCGGTACAAGAACAGAGAAATCAAAAGGTCAGGGTGGAAATAAGCTAAAACTATGCGATAATGAATACTTCATGCGATAACGCATGAGTTTTTTTATTAATCGTATAAATTTTGGGAGTTACACCATGAAAAAAATTGTTTTGGGCCTAATGCTACTGTCACCGGTTAGCTTCGCTGATAACCTGTCTTTTGTAGGGGCGGATTACTTCCGTATTAGTGGTTTTGGGGAGTCTGTTGATGGCTATCGGCTCAGCGCCATGAATGTTTTCAGTGGAAAAACAGCTGTAGGACTATCCTATATTCGTGTTTCAGAGAATGGTGTTAGTGCTGATGTGACTGCATTGAATGCTGATTATGCATTTGGTTCATTTAATGATGGATCTTTTTATATAGGTGGTTCGGTCCAAGATTCAGACGCTGGCAGTGATGCCGGTGTAGCCATAGGGTACGCAAAGATAAGCGGCGAAGGGCTAGACTTCAACGTTAGTGTCGCGCATGTTGACGGAGAATCAGCTCTTGGTGTGGTTCTTAGAGGCCCACTAGGTGACAGTGGATTAGGTTGGAATCTTGGTGCATCCACTGATGGGGATCTGTCGAGCCAATCTGCAGGAATTAATTTCAAGTTTTAAGATTGATCAGTTAAACCGCAGGAGTAAGAAAACCTTGCGGTTTAATTGCCCGATTTAATCGCTACCCCGGTGCGACTCAGTTCAAGCTTGCTGGAGAAACCTTGTCGAACCTGAAGGTTCTCACCCACCGTCGTTCCCCAGATACAAAAAAAAATCACTGCGTGCAGTGGGGTTTTTCGTATAGGGTGCACTCGGGAGGATTGACCATAAATACCCTATGGGGTATTTCCGCCCGCTGGGCTCATCGCATTGCGATTCGGTCCAAGCTTGCTGGAGCAACCTTGTCAAACCTAGTGGTTCTCACCCACCGTCGTTCCCCAGATACAAAAAAACCCCACTGCATGCAGTGGGGTTTTTCGTATAGGGTGCACTCGGGAGGATTGACCATAAATACCCTATGGGGTATTTACGCCCGCTGGGCTCATCGCATTGCGATTCGGTCCAAGCTTGCTGGAGCAACCTTGTCGAACCTAGTGGTTCTCACCCACCGTCGTTCCCCAGATACAAAAAAACCCCACTGCATGCAGTGGGGTTTTTCGTATATGGTGCACTCGGGAGGATTCGAACCTCCGACCGCCCGGTTCGTAGCCGGGTACTCTATCCAGCTGAGCTACGAGTGCTTTACTGTGTCCCTTCAGAGGTCGCGTACTATAGGGGTGTGGGGCGGTTGTGTCAACAATCCTTGAGTGCTTTCAGAGGGTTTTTTTACAGGCTTTTTTAAGCCTGTGGAATTGCTAGTTGCATGGTTTCTTTAAGCTCTTCCATGACCACATAACTGGTGGATTCTTGGACTGCCGGAAGCTTGAGTATGCGGCTGCCGAGCAACTCTCTGTAGGCACCCATATCCGCGACTCGGGCTTTTAGTAGGTAGTCATAGTTGCCGGAAACCAAATAACAGCTCTGTACATCTTCTAGATCCATCACTGAACGGTGAAACTCCTCAAAGTTCTTCTGCGAGGTGTGATTGAGACGTATCTGCACAAATACCACCAACCCGGCATTGAGCAATTCAGGGTTGAGTTTGGCGGTGTAGCCTTCGATATAACCACTGCGCTCCAGACGTTTCACGCGCTCGATACAGGGGGTGACGGAGAGGCCTACTTCTCGTGACAATTCGGTATAGCTGATGCGGCCGTCTCGCTGTAGGATGCGCAGAATGTTGCGATCGATTTTGCTGAGTTTCTTAGCCGCACTATTCTCATCGTTAGGCATAAAGCATTTTTTCCTGTTTAAAGTCTCTTACTAGAAAAATATTCTACTTTAATTCCTATAAAAGTAATAAATATTTTTATAAAAATCTAAAGTAGCAACAATAAAAATTACTGCTAGATATAGCTATGCAACGGTTAAATAAGGAGTTTGATATGTTGGTAGGGGTTCCAAAGGAAATTAAAAATCACGAGTACCGTGTCGGTCTGACACCCTCTTCAGTGGTTGAGCTGGTGGCTCGCGGTCATCGGGTTGCGGTGGAGATGAATGCCGGTGTCGGGACTGATTTTAGCGATGATGAATACCGTGCTGCGGGCGCTGAGATGGCGTCCACTGCAGCGGAGGTTTTTGCCGCTGCGGATATGATTGTCAAAGTAAAGGAACCGCAGCCAGCGGAATGTGCAATGTTGCGCGATGGTCAGATTCTCTATGCCTACCTGCATTTGGCCCCAGATCCGCAGCAGACCAAATTATTGATCGAGTCCGGTGCCACCTGTGTGGCCTATGAGACCGTGACTGACAATCAGGGTGGGCTGCCTTTATTAGCCCCTATGTCCGAGGTGGCGGGGCGCATGTCGGTGCAGGCGGGGGCTTACCATTTGGAGAAAGCTCAGGGTGGCCGAGGCGTGTTACTCGGCGGTGTACCCGGTGTGGCACCGGCAAAGGTGTTGGTGATTGGCGGTGGTGTGGTCGGCGACAATGCGGCGGCGATTGCGGTGGGTATGGGAGCTGATGTGACGATTCTGGATCGCTCTATTGCGCGCTTACGGGAGCTGGATGCAAAGTATGAGGGTCGCGCCAACTGTGTCTACTCGACGATGGCGACCATTGAAGAGTATGCCTTGGATGCGGATCTGGTGATCGGTGCAGTTTTAATTCCGGGTGCGGCGGCACCTAAACTATTGAGTCGGGCAATTATCAATCCCATGAAGAAGGGTGCGGTGGTGGTGGATGTGGCGATCGATCAGGGTGGCTGTTTTGAAACGTCTCGCGCTACGACCCATCAGCAGCCCACCTATGTGGTCGATGATGTAGTGCATTATTGTGTTGCCAATATGCCCGGTGGTGTGGCGCGCACAGCGTCTATTGCGCTAAATAATGCCACCTTACCCTATGCTCTGGCGCTGGCAGATGATCCGGTTAATGCCCTTTTTAGGGATAAGCATTTGCAGAATGGTCTAAATGTTCATAAGGGCCATGTGACTTACAAGGCAGTGGCAGATGCTCTGGGTTATCGCTATCTGCCTGCGGATGAGGCGTTGAAGGTTTAAGGCTTTAGGTTCTAGCCTGGTTTCTTTAGAGCTGAGGAGCTTCAGGGCTTTAGATTTAGCCTAAGACTTAGCCTAGAGAGCCTCTTTGTTAAGTCTGATCCACAGGTGCTCGGCTCTGGCCAGCACCTCGCCCTTAGCAGTGCAGAGGGCCGCAGCAGAATAATGTTTGCGGCCTTCTATCGAGCGTTTCCATGCATAGACAATCAGTGGCTGATCACCGGGCACTGGCTTGTCGATACTGGCGGTCATTTCACCCAGTAGACAAACAGCCTTGGGATCCACTGGCACATTCAGTGCAAAATAGCTCGGACAGTCGAGGGCTGACCAGATAAATTCTGTTTTAACCTGACCCTTGCCATCGACTAAATCGGCTGTCGGCTCCCAGTCACAGGCCACCATATTCTGACCGTTGATATCGCCTGTAAACAACCTTAAACCATCCCCCTGATGGCGGCCGGTACCGCAGACAAAGCATTGGGGAAAGCTGTGCTCGCCAAAGCCTTCATAGTTGTCCCTTGCGCGTCGCGCCTGCTCGAGGCTCGGCGGCTGCGGTGGAACCATCTCTAATTTGGCTGCTACGGCAGTACCGATAAGCTCATCACCTCGCCTTAGCTGCCAGCTATCCTTAAGCGACTCAATGGTTAATGGGGTTTCCAGAGGCGGGGGCAAATGCAGTCGAACTCTGCTCGGTCCATTAATCTGCTTTCCCAGCAGACCGCAGCTGTAGCCGCCATTACCGGATTGTGGTGGCCCACAGTAGCGCTTGGCAATCGAGGTGGTGAACATGGCGGCCCCTGTAAAATAGTCGCTAGGATTAATTAAGCTCGCTATCCTGCCAGAATTTGGTGCCTTTTACAGTCGCCTGTAAAGCCAATCCAGATTCGGTGAGCTGGTAGACGGTGATATTGTCAAAGGTGGCTTCACCACCCACAGCTGCGCCTTTCTCACTGGCCTTGGCTGCGGCATCAGCATTGACCCCAAAGGCCCAGCCATCTTCGACAAATTGGCTCAGTGCATCGCGGCTGTGAAAGACAAATACGGCACGGAAATCTTTTAGCCCAATTCCCAAGCCAAGCCCGGCTTCACCCATTTTCATAAAGGTGTTTTTACCACTCTGGTTGTCGCGTACTACACCGTGGCCGGCGCCGACACTGGCAAAAATAAGGTTGATATTGGCATTGCTAAACACCGCGTAGCCCTCGGCATTGCCGATCTGTGCTTTGACGTCAGGTTTAATTTTGTACAGGTCCTGAAGCACTTGATTGCGCATATCTACAATGATCTGGCGCTTTTCGACGGCGCTCTTGGTGGGGCTGTTGCTACAGGCGCTAAGAGACATTAGCAGGGCGATACTGAGACTGAAAAATAGTTTATTCATGATAGTTCCTTTTGCTGTGGCTTCCCTACGGAAGAGTCGGAGAGCTTGAGAGCCTCGACTGTGAGAGTCTTCACTAAATGTAGCAGCAAATTAGTAGGGTGCCTCAGCAACAAAGACAGCTCGCACTGGCGCTGGATGGCCTTCCACGGTTTTGCTTGGGTCATTGGGATCCAAGAAATCTTCCAGTGACTCAAACTTCATCCAGTCTGTGGAGCGCTGCTCTTCGATACTGGTAGTGCTGATATCCACCATCCGTGGGTTCTTTAGGCCATTTTTGCTCATCCAGCTAAGCAGCATATCCGGGGAGGGAATAAACCAGACATTGGGCATTTTGGCATAGCGATCCTGTGGCACTAATAGCTGATCTTCGGCCCCTTCAATAACGAGAGTCTCGAGTACCAATTGGCCGCCGGGCTTTAATAGCTGTCGCAGCTCTCTCAGGTGGTCCATTGGCGAGCGGCGGTGATAGAGAATACCCATGGAAAACACCGTGTCAAAGGCGGCCATTTTCTCAGGCATATGTTCTATACCCAGTGGTAGCACATCGATGGGCAGATGATTGCCGGCAAAGCGTTTTATGGCGTAAAACTGAAAGACAAATTTTGCCGAGGGGTCGATACCAATCACGCGCTCGGCATCAGCACCAAGCATGCGCCAGCAGTGATAGCCATTGCCGCAGCCCACATCTAGAATTGTTCGGCCCTTTAACGGAGCCAGGTGGGGCAGTACACGATCCCACTTCCAATCCGAGCGCCACTCAGTGTCGAGATGCATGCCAAATAAATTGTATGGTCCTTTGCGCCAGGGGTGCAGACCCATCAGGGTGGCTTGCAGAGCCAGACGGCGGCCTTTGTCCATCAGGCTGATATCGCCGATTTGCACAGCATTGCTAAAGTCAGTGGTGAGCGGGTCAATCTCCGGCAGACGCCTTAGAGTCTCCTCCCACTCGGGCATATCGCCCCAGCGTTCGCGGCGCAGTTGCTGGGCAACCAGTGCAGGCAGGTCGTGACCCCATTGGCTGAGTTCTGATTCTTCTAGCCAGGAAAACAGTGGGCCATAATCGAGTGATGTTGGGATCATGCGGATACCTAAAATTTAAGTGGTAAATTATAAGGTATTTCCGCTATGGTTTGACGCTTAGTGACTAGAGTTTTTAAACCGATGAACAGCGACACAATAGAACAGCGATTTGAGCAGCTTGAAGAGAAGTTGGCTTACCAAGAAATGACCAATGCCGAGTTAAGTGAAGAGATATTTCGGCAGCAAAAAGAGATCGACACTCTGACTCTGGCCCATCAATCAATGATTCAGCGACTGGAGGCACTGCAGGATGTGGCGGCTGAGGGTGATAGTTCTCAGAATGAAAAGCCGCCCCATTATTAAAAGTACGTAATACCGGTCAGTCGCAACTCGTCAAAATTAACCGGCGTTATGCTGTAGTCTGAGACAAAGGTAAGAGAAATTAACGACTCATTAGAAGACCATAATAATAAAAAACACAGCTAATCTAATTGATAGGGGAATTTCATGACTAATTCACAACTAAGCGCGGAAAATAAATCTGCCATTGATGCTTCGCTTGCAGCGCAGAAGGCCTATGCCCTCAAGCTGCGCAAATCTACCTGTGAGCAGCGCCTCGAAGTGCTGGCCCGCTTTGAGAAGGTTTTTAAGAATTCTTACGATAAGATTTACGCCTCAGCTATGGCTGATTTTGGCAAGCCGGGAGCGGAAGTAGATATAGCTGAAATTATGATTGTGCTGTCTGAACTGGCGCACACCCGCAAAAAACTGAAAAAGTGGATGAAGCCGGTATCCGTGAGTGCCTCGATGACTATGCTCGGCACCTCGTCAAAAATCATTACTGAACCCAAGGGCACCAGTCTGGTGATCTCGCCTTGGAACTATCCATTTAATCTGACCTTTGGCCCGATGATCTCGGCGATTGCCGCCGGCTGTACAGTGATTATAAAGCCCTCGGAAATGACACCGCATATGTCCAAGGTGATTGCCGAGATTGTGGAAGAGGCATTTCGCCCTGAAGAGGTTAGTCTGTTTCAGGGTGAGGCGGATGTTTCCAGCTATCTAACCAGCCTGCCTTTTGATCATATCTTCTTTACCGGCAGTCCTGCAGTGGGCAAACATGTTATGGCTGCGGCGGCGAAAAACCTCACCTCAGTGACATTGGAGCTGGGTGGCAAGAGCCCGGTGATTGTGGACAAGAGCGCGGACCTAATGAAAACCGCACGCAGTGTTTCCTGGGGCAAATTTAATAACAATGGTCAGACCTGTATCGCGCCGGACTACCTGTTTGTTCACGAGAGCATTAAAGACGATTTGATCGCTGAGCTGAAGAGCAGCATGGCCCGTCAGTATGGTGAGGGCAGCGATGCTAAAGCCAATGGCGATTACTGTCAGGTGGTCAACTCAGGTCATCACGGTCGTATCTCTGGGCTTTTATCTGAGGCTTTGGACGGCGGTGCTGAATTAATCGCCGGTGGTCAGGTGGATGATGCGGAGCGCTTTATTGCGCCGACACTGCTTCAGGGTATGTCGACGGATTCACGGATTATGAATGAAGAAATTTTTGGCCCAGTACTGCCGATTATGACCTTTACTGATCTCGATGAGGTGATCGGTTTTATCAATGATAAGCCCAAGCCATTGGCGCTGTACTTTTTCGGTCGCGACAAAGCAGCGATCAATAAGGTGCTAGAGGAAACCAGTGCCGGCGATACCTGTATCAATCAGGTGGTAATGCACTTTGTGCATCCCAACTTACCCTTTGGCGGTGTCAACAACAGTGGAATTGGCAAGTCCGGTGGCGAGTGGGGCTACAAGGCATTTTCTCACGAGCGCAGTGTGTTGCAAGACAAGTGGGCCAGTGGTCATATGATGCACCCTCCCTACACTCCTAAGGTGCGCAAGCTGATCAAAACCATTACTGGATTTGTCAGTCGCTAGAGGGCTAATATCAGCTATTTAATGGCGACCAGCGAAGCAAAGTTAAAGCATTGAAACCAAGGGCTTGCGGCGTTAAATCCGCAGGCCTTTATTCTATTGATATGGGTCTCAAGGGTTTCTGGAAGGAGGAAATTTTCCAGAGAATCGCGCTTCTGACTAATCTCCAAATCACTGTAACCCTGCGCACTTTTAAACTGGTGGTGCAGTTCCGACAGCAGTTGGTTTACGGATTCCGGCTCAAACAGCAATTTCTCCGAAATCACCAGACAGCCCCCGGGGTTTAACCCGGCATAGATTTTTTCCAACAGTGCCTGACGCTTTTCGATGGCAATAAACTGCAGCGTAAAATTCATCACCACTAGGGATGCATTGGTGATTTCAATATCACAGATATCCCCTTCCACTAACTGGATTGTGGCTGGACTTTGCCCCTGCTGACTGGTGTTATCTTGATGCAACAGCGTCTCACAGCGGGCGAGCATGGCCGCAGAGTTATCCACCGCCAAAATACTGACACCGGGTTGATGGATTTGCTGGGCAATAGCCAGAGAGGAGGCGCCCAGAGAACAGCCTAGGTCATAGCAGTTGCTGTCGGGACGCACATAGCGCGCCGCCAGTTCACCACAGAGATTAATAATCGTCTGATAGCCGGGCACCGAGCGCTGAATCATATCCGGAAAGACATCCACCACCGCCTCGTCAAAGGTGAAGCGCGGCACATTGCCCAGCGGGCTGGCAAATAGATCATCGTGTTTGGGCTGGTTGCTCATAATGCTTACACTGCAATAATGTCGAGGCCGGTTTTAGCGGCCAGATCGCTGTTGGTGATAACCGCAGTCTGAGCCACTTCGGGGCGCAGGTACTCGGTGGCAACACGCTTTAGATCGGCATCAGTCACGGATAATACACGGTTGCGAAACTCACTGATTGAGGCTTTGCTGCGACCATTGAGTTCGCCGTGAAATGACTGCATCGCTTCACCGGCAGGAGAGGCGGGTTTATCCAGACCTCCAATAACGCCCAGAATAGCCTCTTCGACACTATCGCCGCTCAGGGGTTTGTCCATAAGCCATTTAATCGAGTCATCGAAGTCAGTCAATGTGCCTTCAATGCGCGGATCGCGATAGGAGTAAAAACGGAATGCGCCGGACTGGTTATCCTGAGATGCGCCGCCACCATAGGCACCACCCTGTTCACGAATAGTGCGGTGCAGGTAACCATTGCGCAACACGCCGCCCAGTACTGTGAGGGCCGCCGAATCCGCATGGCTCGAGGGCACTGTGGCATAGGCTTTGGCGCAGAAGCTCACCTGAGTATTGGCGGTCCAGCAGTGGTGGACAGGGGACAGGTTCGGCCGGTAGTCAATCAAATTAGTTGCTCGGGCTGCCACCTGTTGGTCGGCGCCAAAGGTCCGGTTAATACTCTGCTTAAAACTATCTAGTCGGTGTTCTTCGGCGACCAGCAAATACTGCCGCGGCTGCCCCAATACCAACTGGTGAATCTCTTCTAGCTGAGCTGCTAGAGACTCGAGGCCGGCCTGTGACTCAAGACTCTGATCCAGCGTTTTAATCTGTGCCAGGCCGCCCATACCACCCCAGCGTTGGCTTAAATGGGCATTGGCGGAGAGGCCACTGGCCGCTGCAGTCATCGCCAGCACATGGCCATTGCCGACAATGGAAGACTCCCGATGAGTGCGAATTTGAGACACCAGTTCTCGCAGTCGCGACAGCTCATTAAAGCGGGTATTTTGCATG
>Ga0208971_1001600_pt1 | contig 13112 bp, 12 predicted proteins | sample AOAMet1_18_M0_10_2_FD_188229 | JGI IMG/M metagenome (GOLD analysis project Ga0208971, IMG submission 188229) | Ammonia-oxidizing marine microbial communities from Monterey Bay, California, USA - CAN11_18_M0_10 (SPAdes) | ecosystem: Environmental > Aquatic > Marine > Intertidal zone | place... | reverse complement strand
CGCCCGACGGCGGCGTTCAATCGTTCCTCGCCTGACAGGCCATCCTTAGGCTGCGCAAAATTATTACGAAAATCCCCCAAGTCATGAACAGCTGACAATCCTTCAAGATCGGCCTTCATGCCCTCGCTTAACGCGTCATAGGCAGCGTAGTTACTGGACCAGAGCGTATCCCCCCCACAATCCGGTACTACGCGTGACACAAGGATGCTGGCAAAAGGTTGCTCAACTTTAAATGTTAGATCTGTGTGCCAAGAATTGGTATCAGGCGGTCTTTTTGCATCGTTTTCCAGCAACATGATATTTTTGAACCCATCCACACCGGGATACATCGGATTGGGTTCATCCAAGTCCCCAAACGTCTGTGCAAAGGCCACATGGTTCGCGGGGCTGATGTCGCAACCTCGCACAAAAATCACCTGATGGTCCAATAATGCTTGGTAGATTTCATCCTGCTGCGCCGTGGTCAAATCCTTCGTGAAATCAACACCTGATAATTCCGCGCCGATGGTCGGTGTTATTTTTTTAATCTGCATTTAACGCCCTCCTAACTAAATTTTTAGCAAGGTTGGCGCAGATAGATAAAACGGTCCAGAAAAATCGGTTTCTAAAAAGCAAAAACCACGACGGTTGCCGTGGTTATTTCTGTACTTTTGAGAAGTGGATGGTGGGTGATAAGAGACTCGAACTCCTGACATCTTCGGTGTAAACGAAGCGCTCTACCAACTGAGCTAATCACCCGGTCCGAGGTATCCTCTACCCCCTAAAGCTAAGTAGGTTCAAGGGGCAGAATTCACTTTTTTTGATTTATTTTACATAGATGCAAATTTTTTGCGTTTATTCGTCGTCTGCAGCATCTGCATCATCGGAACGTTCAGCTTTGACCCGAAACTTAGCGATGATCATTGAACCCTTCTCAAGGTGTTTTGCTCGCTGAGCGCCAATCTTAACATTTGGAAGAACAAAAGAATCGCCGTTGTGCAAAGCTTCGATCACAACATCAATAGCCGCAAGGCTGGCTGCTTTTGCATCGCTTTTCTTAATATCGGTTCGAGCAGCGACCCGCTCTGCTAATTCACTTTGTCGAACTACCTTATCTTTGTTCAAGTTGGCGACATCCGCAATTTCGTTACTATTGCTCGAAACATCTGAAAACGACGCGACAACTTTTGGTGCTGCGCTGGCAGCTGCCACTGTTTTTGATGATCTCACGCTTGATCGTGTTGATGTTTTTGTACTGGATTTCCGTGTTACCATGATCCGCCTCTTTCGCTCGTTTATTTTTATTGTTCAAGAATAGGATACAAAGAAATCCATTATTTTACCAGCAGAAACAAAAAACGCCACCCAAGGCGAACCTTAAATGGCGTAATCTTGCGTACAATCTTAAGTTGTTAGTGCGCAGTCGCGCCCAGCTCACCGCTGGCGAGTTTTAGGGCCGCTGCGGCCGCTTCTTCTGCGGCCTCGTCCCATTCAATCGCTTCAGGCTTGCGCACCAATGCATGTTCCAAAACTTCGCGAACGTGTGAAACGGGAATGATTGTCAGCCCTTCCTTCACGTTGTCCGGAATTTCTGTCAGATCTTTTTCATTCTCAGACGGAATAAGCACAGTTTTGATGCCACCACGTAGGGCCGCCAACAGTTTTTCCTTTAGCCCACCGATTGGCAAAGCATTGCCACGCAGTGTCACCTCACCCGTCATGGCAATATCTTTGCGCACGGGGATTTGCGTCAGAACAGACACAATCGACGTAACCATTGCCAAGCCAGCAGATGGGCCATCCTTTGGTGTGGCGCCTTCTGGCACGTGCACGTGGATATCGACGGTTTCAAACTTCGGTGGTTTCACACCGATTTCAGGACTGATCGAGCGCACATAGCTGGAGGCAGCATCAATAGACTCTTTCATGACATCGCCCAGCTTACCCGTCGTTTTCATGCGACCTTTGCCCGGCAATTTCAACGCCTCAATCGACAGCAACTCACCGCCAACGCTGGTCCATGCCAGACCGGTAACAACCCCCACTTGATCCTCTGATTCAGCCAAACCATAGCGGAAGCGTTTTACGCCTAAGAATTCTTCCAAATCGCTAATGCCAACTTTCACCGCATCAGTCGTTTTGCGAACGATCTTGGTCACCGTTTTACGGGCGATCTTGGCCAATTCACGTTCCAAATTCCGAACGCCAGCTTCACGTGTGTAAGTGCGGATAACTTCGGTCAACGCATCGTCGGTAATTTCAAGTTCACCTTTGCGAAGCCCGTGGTTTTTCACTTGTTTACCAATCAAATGTTGTTTGGCAATCTCGCTTTTTTCGTCTTCTGTGTACCCAGATAGCGGGATAATTTCCATACGATCAAGCAGTGGGCCTGGCATGTTATAGCTGTTGGCCGTCGTCAGGAACATCACATTTGAAAGGTCATACTCGACCTCCATATAGTGATCAACGAACGTGCTGTTTTGTTCAGGATCCAATACCTCAAGCATCGCTGACGCTGGATCACCACGGAAATCTTGACCCATTTTGTCGATTTCATCGAGCAAGATCAAAGGATTGGTTGTTTTGGCTTTCTTAAGCGCTTGAATAATCTTACCGGGCATTGACCCGATATAAGTCCGACGGTGACCACGAATTTCGCTTTCGTCACGCACACCACCAAGGGAAATGCGGATGAATTCACGACCCGTTGCTTTGGCCACTGATTTACCCAACGATGTTTTACCAACACCAGGAGGGCCAACAAGACACAAGATTGGGCCTTTCAATTTGGCAGAGCGTTGCTGCACGGCCAAATATTCCACAATCCGTTCTTTGACTTTTTCCAAGCCATAGTGATCTGAATCCAGCACCTTTTCAGCATTCGCAAGGTTCTTTTTCACGCGGCTTTTCACGCCCCATGGAATCGCCAACATCCAGTCAAGATAGTTGCGCACGACGGTTGCCTCGGCACTCATCGGGGACATGTTCTTTAGCTTTTTAATCTCAGCTGCGACTTTTTCTTCGGCTTCTTTAGAAAACTTGGTGTCAGCAACCTTGGCTTCCAGTTCAGCCACCTCATTTTGACCGTCTTCACCATCACCCAATTCCTTTTGAATGGCTTTCATTTGCTCATTCAAATAATATTCGCGCTGGGTGCGTTCCATCTGGCTTTTCACGCGGGTTTTGATCTTTTTCTCAACCCGCAGCACGGACATTTCGCCCTGCATCAAGCCATAGATTTTTTCCAAACGATCAGCCACAGGCAGGGTTTCAAGCAATTCTTGCTTTTGATCCACCTCAAGGCTTAGATGCCCAGCAACCAAATCGGCCAATTTCGCGGGCTCGCGTGTTTCCGCAATCGAGGCCAAAGCCTCGTCAGGGACGTTCTTTTTAATCTTGGTGTAACGCTCAAAATCTTCGGTCACGGAACGCAACAACGCCTCAAGCGTATCCGCATCACCGTCAATTTCCTCAAGAACCTCTGCGTGGGCCTCAAAGAAATCAATGTTGTCGATGTAATCAACGATTTTGACGCGTTTGCGCCCTTCGACCAGCACCTTAACAGTGCCATCAGGTAATTTCAGCAACTGTAAAACGTTTGCCAGAACACCAATGGGATAAATTCCCTCAGCATCCGGATCATCAACAGCCGGATCAATTTGGCTGGATAATAGAATTTGTTTGTCGTCCTGCATTACCTGCTCAAGGGCGCGTACAGATTTATCGCGGCCCACAAATAGCGGCACAATCATGTGTGGGAACACAACAATATCGCGCAGCGGTAAAACAGGGTAAGATTGGTTCAATTGCTCGGTCATCATATGTCCTTGTTTTTAGCGATTGGTCCCTACCCCATCACTGTGGCGGTAATTGGGCCAACCCGTTTGAAACCAGATGGTCATAACCAGCACGAGTGTCAAGGATTGGCGCAATAATTGGTGAAAATTATGAAATTTACTTACAAGCCAAACAGAAAATTGGTGTTTCTTTAATCGCTTTGTTAAATTTTTAATCTCGGACCCACATCAATAACTTTGTGTTCATACCCGTATTCTCGCCGATTGCTTTTATTGCCAAATGAACCATGGAAAACTAAAAAATCGGGCTAATAAGGGGAAGAAAAAGCCGTCCGCATTCAGATATTTGAGTTAAAGTTTAAATCAATCTCGATTCGTTTATTTGCGAGTTATTTTTTGAATTTGTGGTTTTCTCACAAAGTATTTTCTAAAAGGAACACTGATCATGGCAGTTTTTGATTTCATTGGCACCGATATTTCAAGCGCGGACAGCCAGTACAATGGCAACTCGTTTCACGATGATACAGCAACGTGGAAAGAAGGCGGCATTGAATTTTCACTGTCACATTCGGATTCAAACATTAATAACCTTGCCAACGTCAACGTAAACCAACAACAAACTACATACCACGCTGGTATCGAGTTTTGGAAAGTTAACTCAAATACTTTCGGAACGGCGACCTTGGATTTGGTCAGCACGGGTGTGAATGGACAATTTTCAAATGCAAACATTGCATTTTCTTGGTTAAGCGCCGGTGTCCAGTTTCAAATGAAGTTCATTCTTGGCACGGCTACTGTCGTAACCGTCACATTGACTGGCGCCAGTACGGGGGATTCTGCCATCTTTAATGGTGGCTTGTATGACAAAATCCAATTCACGTATCTTGGTGCAACGGCCGGTTACGTAGGTCTTAGCTCTTTGACGACAACAATTTCGTGTTTCCTTGCAGGAACGCATATTTCGACGCCAAAAGGCGATGTAGCGATTGAAACACTTAAAGCTGGCGACGAAATTTTGACGGCAGACGGTCGCCAAACGGAAGTCAAATGGTTGGGTGTGCAAGATGTAAACACTAAGTTGTCAAATCCAGCAAATGTGAACCCAATTCTGATCAAGGCAAATGCATTGGCAGACGGCGTACCAGCCCGTGACATGCGAATTTCCGGTGACCACGCTTTGGCGATTGATGGCGTGCTGTATAATGCTGACACGTTGATCAACGGGCGCACGATCACCCGTGTTACGTCAATGCCTTTGACCGGTTTCAACTACTACCACGTCGAAACCGAAGGTCATGAATTGCTGTTGGCAGAAAACACGCCGGCAGAAACGTTCATTGACTATGCAGGCCGCGACAGCTTTATCAATGGCGACGAGGCAACGTCTGAAAACATCGCTGAAATGCCAATGCCACGCATTTCATCTGCGCGTTTGGTTGATCCTTCCCTTAAGGCTCACCTTGATGCACGTGCAGATCAATTGACAATGGCGCGCTTCGCAGCTGAATAATCTGATCCCATAATTAAAAAGGCCCGCTAACATCGGTTAGCGGGCCTTTTTAATTGTGAATACCAAATTTCTAAAGGCGATCAATGTCGCCCATGGCCCGTTGATCATGGAAATCTTTTTCAAACGCGGCAAAGTTATGATCCGCAATCGCCGCGCGCATACCAGCCATAAGTTCCTGATAATAATGCAAGTTATGCCAAGTCAGCAACATTGAACTGATGATTTCTTGGGCACGGAACACATGGTGCAAATAGGCCCGCGAATAGTTCTGACATGTTGGGCACGTACAGTTTTCATCCAAAGGACGTGGATCATCTTGGTGACGTGCGTTTTTAATGTTCACGGCACCGCGACGGGTAAATACCTGCCCTGTACGACCAGACCGCGACGGCAAAACACAATCAAACATATCGATGCCGCGTTTAACACCGCCCACCAGATCGTCAGGTTTGCCAACGCCCATCAAATAACGCGGTTTGTCATCAGGCAGCATGCCGGGGGCGTAATCCAGAACATCAAACATCGCCTCTTGCCCCTCACCCACAGCAAGGCCACCGACCGCGTAACCATCAAAATCAATCGCCCGCAGTTTGTCGGCACTTTCTTGGCGCTGATCCTTAAAGACTGATCCTTGCTGGATACCAAAGAGTGCATGACCTGGGCGATCCCCAAAGGCCTCGCGCGACCGCTCGGCCCAACGCATCGACATCTGCATGGATTTCAAAGAAACGCTTTCTTCGGCAGGAAACGGCGTGCATTCGTCAAAACACATGACAATATCGCTGCCTAATAGACGTTGAATTTCCATGCTGCGTTCGGGCGTAAGATGATGCACCGACCCATCGATGTGGGATTTAAATTTCACGCCTTCTTCGTTCAATTTACGCAAGCCAGTCAGGCTCATGACTTGAAAGCCGCCAGAATCCGTCAAAATCGGGCGATCCCAATTCATGAATTTGTGCAGCCCCCCAAGGGCATCAATCCGTTCTGCCGTCGGGCGCAACATCAAATGATAGGTATTGCCCAGCAAAATATCGGCACCAGTGGCACGTACATTTTCCGGCATCATGGCCTTAACGGTGGCGGCCGTGCCGACGGGCATAAACGCAGGCGTGCGAATTTCACCGCGCGGCGTGTTGATCTGACCTGTACGGGCTTTGCCATCTTTGGCGGCGATATCAAATGTAAATTTTTTCATGCCGCCCCTATGCGCCAAATTTCATTCCATTCCAAGGGGCACATTTGGCGTGTGTTAAGGTGAAATTGATTTTGCACCCACCTCTGGACGCTGCCCACGCTAATCCCTATATATTCAGTCAAGTATTAAACAAAGGTCAACACGATGAACGACACCACAACACAGATGGAAGGCGATCCCCTGATCATCCCATCAACCACCGATCACCCGCTTTATGAAAATGTGGTTGAAGCGTGCCGTTCGGTTTATGATCCCGAAATACCGGTGAACATTTATGACCTTGGTCTTATCTATACGATCGAGATTGACGCTGAGTCTGATGTTGCGATCAAGATGTCCTTGACCGCGCCGGGTTGCCCTGTTGCAGGTGAAATGCCGGGTTGGGTGGCCGAAGCGGTTGAACCATTGCCAGGCGTTAAAACTGTCGCCGTGGAACTTGTTTGGGAGCCACCATGGGGCATGGAAATGATGTCTGACGAAGCCCGCCTTGAATTGGGTTTTATGTAATAAATCAAACGACTTAAAGGATTAAGTTTATGTTTGGAATTCCAGGTAAACAGGCGGTAAGTATCACACCTAAAGCTGCGGCCAAAATCGCAGCCTTGATGGAAAAAGATACTCATCAAGGGTTGCGCATTGGTGTCAAAAAAGGCGGTTGCGCAGGCATGGAATATACCATGGATTACGTCACCGAAATTGATCCCTTGGATGAAGTTGTTGAGCAAGAGGGCGCGCGCGTGATGATCGCGCCCATGGCCCAGATGTTCCTATTCGGCACAGAGATTGATTACGAAACATCACTTTTGGAAAGCGGATTTAAGTTCCGTAATCCCAACGTGACCGAGGCTTGCGGTTGTGGTGAGTCTATCAAATTTGCTGATCCTGCCGACGTGATGAAACTAAAATGAGTCTTTCGGCAGAAGCCATTGAACAAACCGTTGAGTTGTTTTCTGGCCTTGGCGACATTACGACGCGCCGCATGATGGGCGGGCTTTGCGTTTATTACCGCGACACAATTTTTGCCATGCGCCACGGCGACGGATCAGTTCGTATCAAAGGCGCAGGTGACTTTATTGCCGAACTTGAAGCCGCCGGATGTGTTCAGTGGACATATGTTCGCAAGAACGGAAAAGCCGACAACATGCCTTATTGGTCCCTGCCCGAGGCAGCTATGGATGATCCCGAACTGGCTTGTGATTGGGCGCGCCGTGCCTTGGAACATCTTTAAACTTGCGTTCTAGTCGTCTTTATTCAGGTGAACATAGGTTTCATTAAATCGTTTACTGATGTGATCCCCAGCTAATATCACGTCATCCGAACCAACTGGTGCAACGTTTGTATCAAAATTCGGGTTGAAAAACAATGGGATGGATATTCGCTCAGCATTGGTACCAACAACGCGGTGCGGTGTTGCCTTAACACGGCCTGCGGTCCACATTTCCAGCATTTCGCCAAAATTAATTACAAAATCACCGGGTGTTGCCGAAACAGGTATCCATCCACCGCCACGTTTGCGCACCTCTAAACCTGGGCTGCCGTCAGTGGCCAACAAGGTTAAACAGCCATAATCCGTGTGCGTCGCAATGCCAAAATCATTTTCGCCCGCCCATTCAGGCCGTGTTGGATAATAATTCCCGCGCAACAACGCCATTGGTCGATCAAACTTGTCGTCAAAAAATTCAGCGGGTTCACCAATCGCGATTGCAATGCTGCGCAACAATTCAAAGGCAAACGCGCAGGCATCTTCGTAATAGGTTTCCACCAAAACGCGAAAACCAGCCATGTCAGCGGGCCACAAATTCGGCGCGTAAAACTCGGTTGGGGCATTAGCATCCGCGATTTTCAATTCAAATCCACAGTCAAACACTTGTTTATAATCAGGATTTGCGTTTGGATCGACTTGTTCAGAACCGGCAGCACCCCACCCCCTGTTTGAACCCGTTGCAGCCATATTGATCGATTGTTTCGCCGTTTCTGGTTGTCTGAAAAACCGATGGTACGCTTGCAATAATGTTTGCATCCGCTCGCTCGAAAACGGCGTATTCACAATTGTCATGAACCCAATATCTTCGGCTGCGGCACGAACCATGGCTAAAACCTCGGGATCCCCTGCAATTAGGGCTTTTGTATCAATTTCAGGGATCATGACAGTTTCCTTCTGTTGGCCGCGTAATATCCCGCTAGCGGGATTAGGTGCAAGCCCTTGACCTTTGGGTTTGAGACCTCCATGCCATTTACAAGCAATAAAGGAAGTTTAGATGACGCGTAAATTGGCAGCCGGAAACTGGAAAATGCACGGGCATACGCCCAATTTGGCCGAATTACAGCGATTGTTGGATATCCACAGCAATGCAAAATGCGACGTACTTTTGTGCCCGCCTGCGACATTGATCCACAGAATGGCGACCATGTGTACCGACAGTAAACTGGCAATTGGTGGTCAAGATTGCCATGGTGCCGTCACGGGCGCGCATACCGGCGAAATCTCAGCCCAAATGCTGGCCGATGCCGGGGCAACTTATGTCATCGTCGGGCATTCTGAACGCCGCACCGATCACAATGAAACCAACGCCGATATCCGCTCCAAGGCCGAAGCAGCGATTGCCGCCGATTTGACAGCAATTGTATGTTTGGGTGAAAGCGAGGCAGAGCGTCTTGCTGGATCAACAATTGAAGTGATTGAACAGCAATTGATTGAATCGCTGCCATCCACAGCAAATGCAGAGAATTTGGTCATTGCCTATGAGCCGATCTGGGCCATTGGTACAGGCATGGTCCCAACCTTGGATCAAATCGCCGAAGTGCATGATTTCCTGCGTGGCAAGTTACGCGAAATCATGGCGAATGCTGCTGATGATATCCCACTTTTGTACGGCGGTTCTGTGAAAGCAGCCAACGCTGTCGATATTTTCAACGTTTCTAATGTGGACGGCGCGTTGGTCGGTGGTGCCAGCCTTAAGGCCGATGACTTCTCACCTATTATCAGTGCGCTGGACGTTCACGCAAAATGACTGACCACGTCCACTACGACACAATCATTCTTGGCGCAGGTGCTGCTGGCATGATGTGCGCAGCAAAGGCCGCGGCAAATGGTGGTCGTGTATTGGTCATTGATCACGCGAAAAGCGCCGGTGATAAAATTCGCATTTCCGGCGGCGGTCGCTGCAATTTCACCAATATGTATATCGAACCTGAAAACTTCATTTCTGAAAATCCTCATTTCGCAAAATCGGCGCTAAGCCGCTATACGCAATGGGATTTTATTGAAATGGTCGCAAACTACGGCATTGCGTATCATGAAAAAACCTTGGGTCAGCTGTTTTGTGATGGTTCAGCTAAAGAAATCATCGCGATGCTACGTTCTGAAATGGATAAAGTGGGTGTTGATCTATGGCTTGAAACCTCGCTGGATGAACTGCGCCATGAGGATGAATTTCATGTTCAGGTGACGCGTGATGACAGATATCATTTCCTAAGGGCCACAAACTTTGTGGTTGCTTGCGGTGGTTATTCCATCCCCAAAATGGGCGCGACCGGCCTGGGTTATGAAATCGCTGACTATTTTGGATTGCCTCAAGTCGCGACGCGCCCTGCCCTTGTACCGCTTACTTTTGGTGGTGAACTATTGGAAGAGCTGGCTACTATGTCTGGCACAGCGCTTGATGCGCGCATGAGCTTTGAGAACACCAGCTTTGACGAGGCCATTCTGTTCACCCATCGCGGCATGTCTGGCCCTGCTGTTTTGCAAATCTCCAGTTATTGGCGCCGGGGCGAGCCTGTTTCAGCAAATTTAATGCCCCACCGCAATGCGCTGGATTGGTTGAGAGAAAAGCGTTCAGGTGCCGGCGCGAAAGCAATTTCCACCATTTTGGCCGATTATTTCCCCAAGAAACTGGCCCATAACATCGCCAAACGTGCAAACCTTACTGGTAATATGTCGGATCAATCCGACGTCTCGCTTAAAATACTTGCGGATGCGATCACCAATTGGGAAGTGCTTCCAAATGGATCCGAAGGGTATCGAACGGCTGAGGTAACCGCAGGTGGTGTTTCCACCGATAATTTGGATTCTAAAACTATGGCCACTAAGGCCCTGCCTAATCTGTATTTCATCGGCGAAGTTGTCGATGTTACTGGATGGCTTGGAGGGTATAATTTCCAATGGGCATGGTCATCAGGCTGGGCCGCAGGTACCGCGATCGCAAACGCCGCACCCCCCAAGGGTTGACTTATGCGCCCTTCACCCGCATATGCCCCTTATCGGGCTTATGCTGCACTGCCGCGTGAGCAGATGCGGATGAATTGAAAACCTATTGATCTGCTGCCATCGCCCGTAATCTTGGTCCCCCCTTCACGCAGGGTTCCGCCGGTTTGACAATCTTTTGGCACAACGCCCTTGGATCAGGTCAGATCGCACCCATGCGATGTACGCTGTCTTTGGCATTCGGCCATTGGCTGACCGTGCGTTTTGAAAAGGCGTTTTTGCGCCAAAGGAATAATTTTGACTACTTTTGCTGATATGGGGCTTTCGCCTCGCATTCTAGATCGCCTTTCATCCAAAGGCTTTACCGACCCCACACCAATTCAATCCCAAGCGATCCCGCATATCCTAAATGGCCGTGATATCATGGGCTTGGCGCAAACAGGCACAGGTAAAACCGCCGCTTTCGGCCTGCCTATCTTGCACCATTTATGGCACGTTGGCACAAAACCCGAGGATCGCTCGGCCCGCGCCTTGATCCTTGCGCCCACACGTGAATTGGCCAGCCAGATCACCGAAAATCTGTTGATCTTCTCACGTGACACCCACCTAAAGGTGGCGTTGGTCGTGGGCGGTGTTTCTATCAACACACAAATCAAGCGCCTGCAAAAAGGTACAGACGTTCTAGTCGCGACCCCCGGTCGTTTGCTTGACTTGTTGAACCGACGCGCGATCACCCTGTCGGATGCCCGTTATTTGGTTTTGGACGAAGCGGATCAAATGCTGGACATGGGCTTTATCCATGATTTGCGTAAAATCTCAACGCACCTTCCTGAAGAACGTCAAACAATGATGTTCTCGGCTACGATGCCGAAACTGATGGGTGAATTGGCGGAAACTTACCTGAACAGCCCGTTGCGCGTTCAAGTTTCCCCGCCCGGTAAAGCCGCTGACAAAGTCACCCAAGAAGTGCACTTCATGCAGCAGGGCGACAAAGGACAACACCTGAAAAAGCTTTTGGGCAATCACCGCGAAGAACGCGCGCTTGTCTTTTCACGCACAAAACACGGTGCAGAAAAGTTGAAAAAAGGCCTCGTAGCTGTTGGGTTTGCCGCCGCATCCATCCACGGGAATAAATCCCAAGGCCAGCGCACACGCGCCTTAGAAGAATTTAAATCAGGCGAAGTTAAAATCTTGGTTGCGACTGACGTTGCGGCCCGCGGCATTGATATCCCTCAAGTTATGTACGTTTATAACTATGATTTACCAAACGTGCCTGAGAATTATGTCCACCGTATTGGTCGTACGGCCCGTGCCGGTGCTGAAGGAACAGCAATTGCATTTTGCTCACCAGATGAAATGGGTGAATTGCGCGCGATTGAAAAAGTTCTGAAATCCACCATCAAGATCAGCCACGGTAAACCTTGGGATGGCGACATTGAAGGTCGCGGCCCGGGCTTTAAACCGAAAAGAGGCCGTGGTGGTCCCAGTGGAAACAGCAGCGGGCGTCGCCGTTTTGGTGCGAAACCCGAAGGTGCTGGCGGCGGCGGTGGCAACCGCTCGGGAAAACCCGGTGGCGGCGGACAACGTCGGCGTAAAAAAAGCACACGCAATTCAGCTGGTGCTGGCGCATAATTAGATAGCAAAAGGGCGACCAATTAAATGGTCGCCCTTTTTATAACTGATTAAAAGAGACTAATTTCAGTCACCGGCAACTTGTCGGGCATAATCGTCAGCATCAAACCATCCTTTTGATTTGATAACTTTAAGATCATCACTCAAAACCCATTCTTCCCAACCAGCGATCCTAAGTGGGTTGCCAGTGGTTGCGTCATGTCCAGTAAAAGTCCAAACAAAAATCGCATTTGAACCAGCGGCCCGAATTTCATCACATTCCAATGTAAGATCCGGCACGTCGGCATAAAACCCTGCGGCCATTTCTTGGACTTTTGAGCGACCAGACCATGGTTCACCACTGTTTATCACAATCTCACCGTTTAGTGCATAAAACGATGCCACGGATGAGGCGGATTTTGAATTCCATGCCGCTGCGTATTCTTTCGCAATATTTTCAATTTCCGTATTAGAAATACCCATTTTCAATCCTTTTCAAAAATAGATGCGGCACCTGAAAGAAATTGATGCCGCATCGGTTGTTACTTCGTGATTAATTCCGGCCCCATCACCGCATTCGGGATTAAGGTGGATAGTACCGGAATATAGGTGATCATGATCAAGAAGATGAACAGCACGCCCAAAAACGGCAAAGCGGCACGTACAACGCCCATCAAAGGCATGCCCGCCACGCCAGAAGTCACAAACAAGTTCAGTCCTACAGGTGGCGTGATCATTCCGATTTCCATGTTGACCACCATGATGATGCCTAGATGGATTGGATCAATACCCAGCTCGATGGCAATTGGGAAC